>Ga0315284_10004399_pt1 | contig 19982 bp, 21 predicted proteins | sample YL17G09_16_MG_FD_203696 | JGI IMG/M metagenome (GOLD analysis project Ga0315284, IMG submission 203696) | Sediment microbial communities from Yellowstone Lake, YNP, Wyoming, USA - YL17G09_16 | ecosystem: Environmental > Aquatic > Freshwater > Lake > Sediment | place: USA: Wyoming | collected...
CGCGTAAAGGTCCTCGGTGTTCTCGCGGACGACCACCAGGTCGATGTTCTCGTACTTGCTGCGGACCCCCTTGTAGGACTTGCAGGGCCGCAGGCAGGCGTACAGGTTGAACGTCTGCCGCAGGTGGACGTTGACGCTCCGGAAGCCGCGCCCGACCGGCGTCGTGATGGGCGCCTTGAGGGCCACGCGCGTCCGGCCGATGCTCTTCAGCAAGGCGTCGGGCAGGGGCGTCCCGTGCTTTTCGACGCAATCGATGCCGGCTTCCTGGACGTCCCAGCGGACGTCGGCGCCGGTGGCGTCCACGCAATCGCGCGCCACGGCTGCGAGTTCCGGGCCGACGCCATCGCCGAGGATCAGTGTCACGTCGTGAACCATCCGTCGGATCCCTTAAACCGCAAGCGAAAGGCAACCACTTCCCACGAGTGCCGGGAAATCCGAGAAACGCCTTGCGGCGCCGGGGAGGAAACCATGCTATGGCCGGACGCGGGGTGTGTCAACTGTTTTGGACGCCCGGCTTTGCCCCGCCCCGGGCGGGCTTCGCCGTGGCGAAGCCCGGGAGGTGGTCCAGCAAGTCGGCGAGCGTGTGAATCCACAGGTCGGCCGCCGCGCCGTGGATCTTCGGCGGCGGGTCGCCCCGCACGATCCACGCCGTGCGGAGGCCGGCGCTGCGCGCACCCGCGACATCGGTGACCGGATTGTCGCCGACAAAGAGGGCGCGGTCCGGCCTGACGCCGAGGCGCTGCGCGGCCGCGCGAAATATCCGCGGGTCGGGTTTCCGGAAGCCGATACCGCTCGAGAAAAGGCGCACTTCGAGCAGGTCGGTCAGACCGAACCGTGCGGCCTGACTCTCCCAGAGATAGTCGGGCGTGCCCCAGGGGGTGTTGGAGACGAGTCCCAGGCGGTACCCACGCTGGCGGAGGGCCCGAAGGGTCGGAAGGCTGTCCTCAAAAAGGTGGCCGCCGGCCATCGCCGGCCGCGCACAGGCCTCCGCCATGTGCGGCAACGTGCGTCCGCTGGCGGCACGGACCATGCGGCGAAGAGCAACCGTGATGCGGTGGAGGATGGCCGTCTCCGGGCCGGCCGGACTGCGCCGGGCCGCGGCCTCGTCCGGTGCGGGGATCACGGCGGCGCGCGGCGGGAGGTCCTCTTCCGGCCGCACGAGGACCGTGTACAGGGCGTCGATGCACTGGCCGGCGAGAGTCAGCCAGCCGGGCAGCGGATACTCGACAAGCGTTCCCCCCAGGTCAAAGAGGACAGCCTGGATCCGGGCGAAAACCGTTGGCGCTGTTCCCACTAGAGCACGCGGTATGCGTAGTCCCTGTTGTTCGGGTCGAAGTCGTCGTCCGTGAGGCCGGGATTGATCTGGAGGTCGGTGTAGCGGTAGTCGCTGACGAGCCTGCCCTCCCAGTCGTAGGCCTCGGTGCGGACTGTTACGAGGAACTGCTGGTCAATATAAATAAACAGTTGATGGCAGGTGTAGCCGTCTTTCTTGGGGAACGTCCGCTTGAAGACGTAGGCGGGCCGTCCGCACTCATCGCGGATGCCGATGTACTCGAGGCAGCAGTCGCCCCGGGCGAAGCCGGTCTCGATCTCCGGGATGACGACCTCGAGTTGGTGGGCCATGCCGGCCTGGGTGATAGGCCGCCGCGACTGCTTCATGGCCAGTTTGCCGTCCGGCTCGATAAAGACTTTGCGGAAGATGGCCCCCGTAAGTCCCCCGGGGTGAACGACGAGTTTGCCGTCGTTGCGGCCCTGGGCATAGATGACTTCCTGCCCCTTGTTGGGGCCGTTGCGCCACTTCATGTAAACGGCGAGAGGCTCCTCGCGGAACTTCAGGGCCACAATCTCTGTCTTGCCGAGTTTCCCGTTGACCAGTTCCTGCCTCTGGAAGGTGCAGGTGTAGTCGGTGATTCGCTGTTCGTGCCAGCGGAGGCTTGTCCGGAGGAATTCGAGGGGATTGCTGCGCGCCAGGCTCTCCATCTCGGCCACGCTCTTGACGCAAACGGCCCTGAGGGCGTCCGGCGAGAGCGCAGGGCTGGACTCGGCCCGCGTGGCCCCGCCTGCGGAGACCATGGCCAGGATGATCGCCGCCAAGGCGCCGACTCCCGCCGCGAGGCGGCCGGCGCGCAAGGCTCCCTCTCGCCTGGAACATTTTGCTTTGGCTTGGTTGGTGGTCACGTGTCTGCCTGCCTGTTGGTCGGGCTTCATGCAGGAGCGGCCGCGCTGCTCAACACCAGCGGAAACGGTCCGTGGTGCCGCTTCTGGGAGATCGTCGTGAACCCGGCGGCCGCGAGCAGCGATTGCATGTCGCGCGAGTTTCTGTGCCACACGTCGCCGCCTTCGATGCGGGTGACAATAACTTCATACAGGATCCAGCCCCAGCCGTGGTCAGGCCAGCCGTCGACGATGAAGACCTTGCCGCCGGGTCGAAGCACTCGCCGCATCTCGCAAACGACGGCCTGCTGGTTCGGGTAATGATGAAAGGAGTTGGCACAAATCACGATGTCGAAGGCCGCGTCGGGGAAAGGCAGGTGCTCGCTGTCGCCGGCTGCCAGGTGAACGGCTTGATGGCCGTTGATCTTGGCCTTGGCGCGGAGGAGCATCGGCTCGCACAGGTCGAGGCCGAAGGTGGCCCAGCCGCGCCGAGCCAGACGCATCGCCAGTTCCGCCGTGCCGCACCCGATATCCAGCGACCTGCCGGCCGGGAGCCCGCGGATCTCCTTCAAGAGAAGGGCATGGGCCGGCTCGAAAAGGAGGTAGTTGAGCAGGCTCTTGTCGTACGTGTCCGCCCACTCGGCGAACTCGGCATGTGCTTGCTGCTTGAACCGGTGTTTCACGGTGCGTCCCTCGCCCTCGGCACTCTCACCGCGACGGCCGGCGCTCCCCCCGGAAAAAGACAATACTTATTGTATGCAGTATCGGTCGCCATGCCAAGCCCCATAAGGGAATTCCCGGGAGCCGGGGGAACGGCGCAGGTTGTGCCGGACGCCCGCCGAGGATAGAATTCGCACGGCCGTGCGAGGAGGATCGGCTTTGGTTCTGAGGCTGGCGGCAATTGCGGTGTGGAGTTTTGGCGTTGCGCTCTCGGGCGCGCTCGTGCCGGGGCCGGTGCTGGCCGTGACGATCGCGGGGAGCCGGCGCCGTGGGTTCTGGTTCGGGCCGCTGGTCGTGCTCGGCCACGCTCTCGTCGAAATACCTCTGGTCCTGCTCCTGGTGCTCGGCCTCAAGGACCACGTCAGGAACCCCTGGGTGCTCGCGGTGGTCGGCGGCGTCGGGGCTGCCGCGATGGTCTGGATGAGCGTCGGCCTTTTCAGGCAATCGCGCCGGCCCGATGCGACCGAAGAGACGCAGGGCCAGGGACCTTCCAGGCCGGTCCGGTCCGGCGCCGTCACCAGCGCGCTCAATCCTTACTGGTACGCCTGGTGGGCGACCGTCGGCGCATCGTTCATCGCCGGTGCGGCATGGGCGGGCTGGATCGGCGTCGTCGTGTTTTTTGCCGGGCACATCTCGGCCGACCTGGCGTGGTACAGCCTTATATCGTTCGGGGTGGCGCGCGGCCGGAGACTCTTGCGGGGGCGGGCGCATCAGGCGCTGCTGATCGGTTGCGGCGTGATCCTCCTGGTGACGGCGGCCAGTTTCATCTTGCTGGTCGTCCGGCAATTCCTCGGGTAGCGACGTCGGGGCGACAGCGGCCGACGCCGTGGCGCCTGGCCTTTACCGGCCGGTTCAGTCGCGCTAGGCGGGCTTCGCAGAGGCGGGAGCGTCCACCTGGAGGGCGCGGACAACCAACCGGAGCATCTTCTCGCCCTCATGGTCCCCCTGGGATCGCATCACGAAAAGCGACAGCACGGCGATCGGCACGACAATGGCCGCCGCGATCACCATCGAGAGGCGGGCCACAGAGGACACATCGGCCCCGACTGCCCAGCCGACGAGCCCCGAGAGAAGCCCGGCGAACGGCACGACGGCCAGCAACCCAAGGACGGCAAGCCAGATGAGGCCCGAGCGCCTGGCCGAGAGGACCGCCCGGCATCCCCCGGGGGCGGCCGTGATGGTGCCGTGCAGGGATGGCGAGATCCGGTAGGTGTAGGCCCGCGTCCGCCGGAGCGTGAACCGCCACGCGGCGGCGCCGCCGGCAGCGGGTTCGGGGTCGGCCGACAGCGCAAGGGCCGGCTCGCCGTTGGCGGCCGCCGAGAGCCTTTCCATGGCCTGCTCCGGAGGGACGCTCAACGCCAGGTCCATGGTGGCTTTCATCCTGCGGTTCCTCCGGTGCCGGGCTGCAAGGCGCGGCTGTGCGAGTTCCGTATGGCACTAACTTATTGTTTCGGCCTCGAAAGGGCAAACATTCTCCGCCGAAAAGGCGCCCGAAAGCGCCGTCCGCCGCATGGGCTTGGCCCGATCGGAGAACGGGAAACGGGGTACCGGCTTGACACGGGGCCGTCGGCCCATTACCATCCTGCCTGTTTATCGGGTTGACGAGAAGGTGGTCCTGGCAAGTGGAGGATTGACGGGCGGGCCGATCCGGTCCGACCCAAGGAAACGCGATGCCCAAGGTCAGACTTCCTGACGGATCCGTAATGGAAGTGGCCGATGGGGCGAGCGTCGCAGAGATTGCCCGCAAGATAGGTTCAGGCCTGGCTCGTGCCGCCGTCGCTGCCAGGCTGAACGGCAAGTTGGTCGATCTGGCGACTGTGCCCGGCAGCGAAGGGGAACAGTCGCTTGAGATCCTGACCGACAAAAGCGACGAAGCCCTCTCGATTCTGCGCCATTCCACTTCCCACGTGATGGCGGCCGCGGTGCGCCGGGTTTACGGCGACGCCGTGAAGTTCGCCATCGGTCCGTCCATTGACGAAGGATTCTACTACGACTTCGACCTGCCGGAGCGGATGACCGAGGAGGACCTCGGGCGGATCGAGGCCGAGATGGCCCGGATCATCAAGGCCGAGGAACCGTTCGTCCGTGAGGAAGTCCCGATCGCCGAGGCCCGTCGCCTCATGGAGAACGCCGGCCAGTGGTGCAAGGTCGAACTGCTGGACGACATCGCCTCGGCCGGCCCGGCGGTTGGCGAGGAACTCCATGACGCGCAAGCCAAGCCCGAGCCCGGCTCGGCCACAGTGACCCTCTACCGGATGGGCGATTTCGTGGACCTCTGCCGCGGGCCGCACCTCGCGCACGCCGGCAAGATTCCCGCCTTCAAACTCCTGAGCGTCTCGGGCAGTTATTGGCGGGGCGACTCGTCGCGACCGATGCTCCAGCGGATCTACGGGACGGCTTTCTTCTCGAAGAAGTGCCTCCAGGAGCACATCGAGCGGATCGAAGAGGCGAAGAAGCGCGACCATCGCCGCATCGGCAAGGACCTGGACCTTTTCAGTTTCCACGAGGAAGGGCCGGGGTTCGCGTTCTTCCATCCGGCCGGCATGACGGTCCTGAACGAACTGGTGGAGTTCTGGCGCCGCGTCCACCGCGAGGCGGGCTATGTCGAGGTCCGAACCCCGATCATTCTGAGCGAGGCCCTCTGGCACCGGAGCGGCCACTGGGACAACTACCGCGAGGCCATGTACTTCACGAAGATCGACGACGAGGACTTCGCCGTCAAGCCGATGAACTGCCCCGGCGGCCTGCTCATCTACGGAGACCGGCCACGGTCGTACCGCGAGTTCCCGATGCGCGTGGCGGAACTGGGTCTCGTGCACCGGCACGAAAAGAGCGGCGTGCTGCACGGCCTTCTGCGCGTCCGTCAATTCACCCAGGACGACGCCCACATTTTCTGCCTGCCGGAGCAACTGACGGACGAGGTCATCGGCGTCATCGACATCGTGGACCGCATCTACCGGGCATTCGGCTTCGAGGACGTGCGGGTGGAACTCTCGACGCGCCCGGAGCACTCCATCGGGACGGACGAACAGTGGAAACTGGCCACGGGCGCCCTGCGGGATGCGCTGAAGAAGCGCGGCCTTGACTACAAGGTGAACGAGGGCGAAGGCGCCTTCTACGCGCCCAAGATCGACTACCACATCCGCGACTGCCTTGGCCGGTCGTGGCAGTGCGGGACGATCCAGGTGGACCTGGCGATGCCGGACCGGTTCGACCTGGCGTACGTGGGTGCGGACAACCGCGAGCATCGGCCCGTGATGGTCCACCGGGCGGTCCTCGGCAGCATCGAGCGGTTCCTCGGGATCCTGATCGAGCACTACGGCGGCGACTTCCCGCTGTGGCTGGCGCCGGTTCAGGCGATGGTGCTGCCCATCAGCGACCGGTTCAACGAATACGGCGCGCGGGTCGTAAGGCAGTTGAAGGGCGCCGCGATTCGCGTCGAATGGGACGATTCGAGCGACAAGATCGGCGCGAAGATCCGCCAGGCGTCGCTTCGGAAGATCCCGTACATGCTGGTCGTCGGCGAGAAGGAAGCCGCGGGCGGGACCGTCAGCGTCAGAGACAAGGCCCTCGGGGACCTGGGGACCGAGTCGGTGGAGGCGTTCATCGCCCGGGCGACGGATGAAATCCGCGGGATGCGGCTCAGGCCCGAGGCGAAGGGCGAGGAGCGACCGCAAGGCCCCGGGCGGGCTGAGATCCGGGGAGAGGGCGTCAAAAAGGAACTTGGCACAAGGAGGGAGGCTTGAAAGAGACAAGGCAGCGGGTCAACGAGCAGATCAAGATTTCGCCGCTGCGGGTAATTGCAGGCGAAGGCGAACAGTTGGGAATCATCGAGCGCGACGAGGCGCTCCGCATGGCGCAGGAGGCCGGGCTGGACCTCGTGGAAGTCTCGCCGGACAGCCGGCCGCCCGTCTGCCGCATCATGGACTACGGCAAGTTCAAGTACCGGCAGGCGAAGCGGACCCACAAGGGCAAGCACCACGAAGTCCACATGAAGGAGGTCCGGATCCGCCCGAAGACCGAGGTCCATGACCGCGACTTCAAGATCAAGCGGGCGCGCGACTTCCTGGAAGCCGGCGACAAGGTCACCGTCAACATGCTGTTCCGCGGCCGCGAGGTGACGCACCTGGAATTCGCGCAGCAGAACATGCAGGCCTTCGTCGATCAGTTGGCCGACGTCGCCAAGGTGGAGCGAGGCCCGCTGCGGCTGGGCCGGCGGATGATCCTGATCCTGACGCCCAAGAAAGCGTCCTGACCGCGGCGTCGGGGCGATAGACGAATGGCCGTGCAGCACGTCGGGCCCGAGGCGGGCCCGAGAGCCGGTGAAAAACGTTTTTCCAAAGGAAGGGGCGCACCATGCCCAAGATGAAGACCCATAAAGGAATCAAGAAACGGATGAGGGTGACCCGCAAAGGCAAGGTCATTCACAGCCGCGCCAACCGCAGCCACCTGCTGAGCGGCAGGAGCAGCAAGCGGAAGCGGCGCTTGCGCAGGGGCCGAACGGTCACCACAGTCCAGGCCAATACGTACCGGCGGCTGCTCGAGGGCTGAAGGCCCCCAGCCGCGAACTCCGAGGAGAACTCTCGATGCCTCGAACACGCAAAGGCTCGGCCAGGCGGCAAGGCGTCAAACGCCTGCTGAATCGCGCCAAGGGGTACTTCGGCGCGCGCGGCAAACTGCACCGGATCGCGAAGCAATCGGTCATGAAGGGCGGCCAGTACGCGTTTCGCGACCGGAGGCGCAAGAAGCGTGAATTCCGCCGTCTCTGGATCACCCGAATCAGCGCCGCATGCAGACAACGCCAACTTCCCTACAGCCAGTTCGTCGGAGGCCTGAAGAAGGCCGGCATCCAACTGGACCGGAAGGTCCTGGCAGACATCGCCCTGAACGACCCGGCAGCGTTCGATGCCGTCGTGGCCGAGGCGAAGGCCTGCCTGGAGTCCTAGGATGAGCGACCTCGAAGAGGTCCGAGAGATCCGAAGGACGGCGCTCAGGCTCATCGAAAAGGCCGAGTCCGGCCAGGCCCTGGAGGCCCTGCGCATCGAGTATCTTGGCCGCAGGGGCGGCCGGATTACGGAACTCCTGCGATCGATCCCGTCGGTCGCGGCCGAGACGCGGGCCGACTTCGGCAAGGCCGTCAACGCCTTGAAGGCGGAGGTGGCCGAACGCCTTGCGGCCCGCAAGGAGGAACTGGCGGCTCCGGAGGCCAAGCCCCCTGCGGTGGACGTGACCCTACCCGGGCGGCCACTCCGTCTCGGGCGCATTCACCCCGTCACTCGGGCCACGCGCGAGATGTGCGAGATCTTCGGCCGCCTCGGCTTCGAGGTTGTCGAGGGCCGCGAGGTTGAGGACGAGTGGCACAACTTCGTCGCCCTGAACATCCCGCCGGAGCACCCTGCGCGAGACCCGCTCGACAACTATTACATCCGGGACAACGTCCTCCTGAGGACGCAGACCTCGACCGTCCAGATCCGGGTGATGGCCGGTCGGCGCCCGCCGCTGCGGATCGTGGCGCCGGGACGCGTCTACCGGCCGGACACCGTCGATGCGGGCCACTCCAACATGTTCCACCAACTCGAGGGCCTGTGGGTGGAGGAGGGGGTCACGTTCGCCGACCTAAAGAGCGTCCTTGCGGCATTCGCGCGGGGCTTCTTCGGCCCGGACGCCAGGACGCGCTTCGTGCCGAGTTACTTCCCGTTCACGGAACCGAGCGCGGAGTTCTATGTATCGTGCCTGCTCTGCACGGGCCGCGGTTGCCCGGCGTGCAAGCGCAGCGGGTGGATCGAGATCGCCGGCTGCGGGATGGTTGACCCGAACGTCTTCGAGGCGGTCGGCTATGACCCCGAGCGGGTGACGGGCTTCGCGTTCGGCTTCGGGATCGACCGCCCGGCGATGCTGAAGTACGGGATCAACGACATCCGGCTGCTCTTCGAGAACGACCGGCGGTTTCTGGAGCAATTCTGACGGCAGGGGATCGCCGGGGGCCTTGTGCCTCAGAAGACCCGGCGGCGCTGCATGGCGCTGGCGGACGCACTTACCTTGACGTCCCCCTTTTGGAGCCCCACGTCAATGCTGACCGCGTCGGTATCGATGCCGTAGGGCGGCGTGTACGTATAGGTGTGCGTGCCGCCGACGCAGGGGTAGAGGATCGTTCCGTCGGGGGCCATGATGTCGCGCACGTAGGCGGCCGTGCCCCAGTGGATCTCGAATTGGACGTCCTGCTCGCGCTCGGTAACCTTGACCATCAAGTCGTTGAAGTCCCAGTCGCCCGTGGGCAGGGCGACGGCCGGCGCCTGGGCGTCCTCCAGGCAGAGCCAGTACGTGTTGGGGGTGGCGTCCGGTTCATAGTGGGGCCTGGGCTCGATGACGCTCACGCCGTCCGGCATGCCTCCCAAGGCGGCAAACTGGGCCTGCGAGAGTTTCAGGACGTACACGCCCTCCTTCATCGGCATGATGTACTGGTTGCCTGTGTTCGGCCCGCACGTCGCCTTGATGTGGAAATAGAGCGACTCGACGCGGTTCTTCGCCGACGTGAGGGCGATGTGGGCGTTGAACGTCGTCGCGCCCCTCGCAAGGACTTCGCTCGACAGGCCGCCCGGCGCCGGGGAGGGCGGAAACGGAATGCCAGCGCTGTCTTCGTAGACCTTGATGGCATAGCCGCCCTCCTGGCTGTCGGCTTCCTTGCGGTACTGGCGCCAGAGGCGCGTCCCATCCGGCTGGACGACGAGCACGTTGACCGCGTCGCCGCCGCCCGATACCAGGGTAGACTCGGCGTGCTGGATGTCGTGCACGATGCGGTCAAGGACGCCGCGCACTCGCGTCACCAATTGGGCCTTGTCGTAGTTGTAGGCGTGGTTGAACTGGGCCGCGCTCATGGCGGCCGCCACGGCGACGAGGATTACGGTCGTCAGGGTGAGGCTGACCAGCAGTTCCGCGAGCGTCATGCCCGCCCGTCGAGTGCGCCCTGGACTCATGGCTTGCCCTTTACTCATGGTATGACCCGGCCACGCAGAGCAGAAAATGCTTGCTGACGAGCCCCGCGGGGTCGTCCTCGGCGTGTTCCTTGTCAATGACGATGTCCACGTTGCCGTCCACCGTGAAGACCGTGTCGGCCAGGTTGATGATCCCGCCGCGAACCGTCCCGCCGGCGTTCCCTGAAAACTCGAACTTGCTGCCGACGATGTAGCCATTGACGGTGTTGAAGTTGCCTGTGAAGGTCAGGCTGTAGCCCTCGGCCAGGAGGAAACTGCCCTTCAGGTCGCACAAATCGCCGAACTCCGTGCGAGACAAGGTCTCGACGCCGGCCGAGGTCACGGTGCCCGCGAACTTGATCCGGTTGTTGTCGTAGTTGGTGGTCAGCGGCTTTTCGGCGACGATGACGCCGGCGACGTTGCAGTTGCCGTTGAAGGTGACCTTGTTGGGCGATTCGATGTAGATGACGCCCCGCAGTTGCATGTTGGCGTTGAACGTGGGGTTCTTGCCGGCCGGGATGCGGATGTTCGTAAGGGTAGTGCCTTCGCTGCCGGTGTAAACGTGGGTGGCATAGGGCGCGAAGAGGCCGGCATCAACTTCCGGCCAGTCGGGCTCGATCGCGCCGCGCACCCTCTCGCCGCCGATGTTGACGTTGCCTTTGGTGGTGATGAGGGCATCGGGGTTGGTGACGGCGACGTCGCCGGAGATGTTGACGTGGCCCGTGAGGTCAATCGCTTCGAGGGTCACGGCGGTTGCCGAAAGGACGCTGCCTTCCTCGGTTCGGTTGGCGCCCACGATCGAGGGGTTGCCCTTCATGTTGATCGCGGACTTGCTGGCGATGCCGTAGGCGCCGAGAACGGACATCCCGGGCTGGGCCGTCATCTCGTAGAAGGCGGTCCGCGCGGCGCCTCCGAAACGCCCCGTGCTCTGGACCGTGATGGTGGGCGAGTCGGCCGCCGGCCGGTCCGCTGAGATCCTTATGTCGACGGTGCCGGCCCCCGTGCCGCCGGCGGTGGCCCTGATCGTGGCCAGGGAAACCGCGCTGGCGTCGTAAGAGGCGCCGTCGGCCGTGTGGGCCAGGCTGGCCCAGACCGGGTCCAGGTGCGCGGCTATCTCCTGGTGGAGCCGCTCCACGCCGCCGGCGCCCGATACGCTGGCCCCGCCCAGGTGGACCTGGACGAGGTTCAGGCCGGCTTCAGCGAGGGCTTCGGCCTGGCGGCTCTGGGTGCGGTTCCGGGCCACCATCATGTTCATGTCCGACATGACGGCGAGGGACACGATCAGGCAGGCGAACATCGCCAGGAAACTCAAGGTCAGCAGCAGCGCCATGCCGCGCGCCGACATCCGTCCATGCAACCGTGCCGCGCTCATAGCCGTCTCCCTCGGGCCCTTGCCACGTGGCCCATCGTCTCCGAAGCGGTCGAGGTCTGCCGCGTCATTGCTGCGCATAGCGAACCCCGGACACGTCGAGGACGTAATAGTCCTGAATCAGGACCTGATTGCCGCGCGCTCGCACCATTACCACCAGGTGCGCCGCCGTCGCGTTGGCCGCGCTCACCGTGGCGCTGAGGTCCTCTGCATTGACCGGGACGACACTGACGACCTGGGCGAACTCCGGTCGGCATTGGGCCGCGCCGGTGCTCAGGACGGCCGGGTTGTACACGGCGCCATTGAGATTGAGGACGTCCTGGAACGGCATCCGGAGGGCCATGTCGCGGATTTCCTCGGCCAGGAACGTCGCCACGGTGACGTCCTCGCCCGACTGAACGATCACCGACTCCTGACCCAGGGCCGCAAGCATGGCGACGAACACCAGCGCCAGGATTACCGAGCAGACCAAGACTTCGGCCAGAGTGAATCCCGGCCGGCCCCGCCCGCTTTTTCGGTCTCTGTCTGCGCGATGCATTTTGCTGGCTCACATACCGGGTGAGAGGTCACCATCTTGCCTACCTTAACAGCATACGCACGCGCGGCCTCGCGTCAAACCGGCGGCTTGGTTTTACGGAGGCTGGGGCGGTCGTTCGCCAGAACTGCCATAACACCTTGGTTGGCAAGTGGTTATAGCGACGAGTCGCGGTCAAAAGAGTAGGGGGCGCCGGCTGATCGCGGTCGTTTGGTGCGAGGCAAGTCGAGAAAGCGTGAGGTTTTCCATGTTGAGCCCCATACGGAACCGCTTGGCGCGGAATGCGTAGTAGAACTGTTCCTGAGTGACTCAGAAAACCTTGCCGGACGGCATGACCGAGACCGACATCTGGGTCTTCGCAACGTGCCCCTGGAGGGTGAGTCTCACGACGACCGCCGGGTCGTTGTCGGTCACGCTGAACGAGGCGACTTGCCGCGTAAGTGTGGCCGAGACCGGAGTCCCGGTGTTGACCGTGAGGGTCAGATTGCCGCCCACGACGCCGTCCCAGGTGTAGGTCCGCGTGGAGTCGTCCTGCATGGTGATCTGGAGGGTTCGGCTGTTGGCGACAGAGACGGACTTGGCGCTGCGGACGTCGTGAGCGATGTGACCAACGACGCCGCGCGCGCGGGCGACGAGGTCCGTCTTTTCGGCACTGGCCGAGTGGGAGACGCCGGCGGCATGAAGGCCTATGGCGGCGGCGGTCATGATGACAACCGTCAGGGCAAGTGACAGCAGGAGTTCCGGAAGCGTGAAGGCGTGTCGCAACGACGTTGCGTGATGCACCGGTCAGTCCTCCGTGTAGGAGTGGGCAATGCAGACAATCCTGGAGGCCCCGCCGGAGACGCCGGCGTGCTCATCGTTGGCCGTCCCGAGGTTGATGGTGATGGTCGCGTTGTTCTTCAGGGTGAACTGCGAGGCGCTGGGGCTGGAGTCGTAGCCGAGGTTGACGATGCCGCCGCGCACCGTGCCGGTGACGTTGTTCTTGAACTGGAAGGAACTGGCGATCATGCTCCCGTTGATGGTGCCGAAATTGTTCTTGAACTCGACGTAGAAACCCGGGGCCAGGAGGAACGAACCCTTCAGGTTGCGGAGGCCGTCGTAAGCGGCGCCGGCGGGCAACGACTCGACGCCCGAACTGGAGAAGTTGTTGTTGAAGATGATCTGGTTGGCCGTCGGGCTCTCGATCGTAGGGGTTTCTGCCACAATGCAGCCGATGAGGGTCATGTTGTTGCCGAACGTCAGGACGTTCGGCGGCTGGATGTAGAGCACGCCCCTGATGGTTACGTTGTTGCCGAAAGTCGGATTCGTCCCGGGCCGGACGAGGAGGTTGCTCACGCTGCCGCTGACGTTCGCGGGGCAGATGTTGGTGGCGTAGGGCCTGAAGGGACTGACGTCTACCACCGGCCAGTCGGGCGGGTCGCAGGGCTGCTGGATGCCGCCTGCAATCGTCGCGCCGCCCGTGTGGTAACTGGCGTTTTCGTCCACAATCGAAACGGTCCCATCCACGCGCCCGCTGCCGATGTCGAAGACGGACCCGCCGGTCATGGCGGCGATGCCGATACTGCCTTCGGAGGGGTCGTTGACGCCTCGAACATAATTGTTGTTGTTAAAGGTCACCTTGGACTTGCTCAAGATGCCGTACCGGTAGATCGCCCCACGGGTGACCGTCAGCCTGCACGAGGCCTGTCGCCGGGCGCTATGGTACTGGCCTAAACTGGTGACGGTGATCGTGGGGACGGAAGCGGTGCCGCCGGACGACACGATGATCAGGTTGACCGTGCCGGTTTCTCCGGTCGGAAGTGGCACGATGATCGGGCCGGCGTACGCGCCGCCGGCGTCCGCGGTGATGTCCGACACGCTGACCATGGCCGACCCGTCGAAGACGGTCAGCAGACGGCTGCAGATCGCCCGGTGGACCTCTTCGGCCGAGGAGCCCGTGATGGACGCTCCGCCGAGGAACTGCATCGTCTGGAACATGCCCGTCTCGGCCCGCCAGGAGGCCTGGTGCACTTCGGCTGCGTTGCGAGAGATGACCAGGTTGAAGTCCGAAGTCGTAGCCAGTGCGACCGCCAGACAGGCGAACAGGGCGACAAAGACCAGCACCAGCAGAAGCGCCACGCCTCTGGAGCCCCGGCGTCTTGGCGACGGATTTGCCGTCATCGCCTTAGGTGTCTGAATCAAACGGCACCCCCGAGATGTCGAAGACGTAGTACGTCGCACTGACCACCGGTGTGCCGTGGGCCGACACGGTCACGATGATGCGTGCAGCGCGTGCGGCCCCGCTGTCGTCCTGCACGCCCAGGTCCGCGGCTAAAACGGGCGCCACAGCTATGTGTTGGGACCAGTAGGTCACGTCGTGATTCGCTCCGGTGCTGAGAACCGCAGGGCTATATTCCGTGCCGTTCAGTGCAAGGACGTCTGCAAAAGACATTTGCAGGGCCATGGTGCGGATTTCGTCGGCCAGGTATGTGGCGACCATGATGTCCTCACCTCGCTGGGCGACGACGGCCTCGTGGCCGAAGGAGGCCAGCAGGGCGGTGAAAGCCAGCGCAAGGAGCGCCGCCGAGACGAGGACCTCGGCCAGGGTGAACCCTTGCCGGACGCCCCTCTTTCTGCCGACTTCACTGGCGTGGTTCATGGTTTCTGCCATTCTTCGTGGCGACGGCAATCCTTACCGCCGCCGCCTTCACGGCCCGCACAGCGCGTCAGGCCGGAAACGCAGTCAACGTCGACTGGGGCGGCACCCCTCGAGGCCGCCCCGCCGCCATGAATTACCCAGAGTCAGTCCGTTGCCCGGTTCACGGCTATTTCACCAGTTGCGACATCTTGAAGATCGGCAGCAGGATCGACGCCGCGATAAACGCCACGATGCCGCCCATGACGATGATCATCAGGGGCTCGATGGCGGCCGTGACCGCCTTGATGGTGGCCTTCAACTGGCCCTCGTAGAACTCGCTGACGTCGGCCATGATCTCGCCGAGCGACCCGGTTTCCTCGCCGGCGGCAATCATCTGGGCCACACTGTTCGGAATCAGCGGGCTTCGCGCCAGGGTCGGTGCGATCCGCTGGCCCTTTCGGACGGCCGCGTGGACGCGGCTCCAGACGCGCTCGTAGTGGACGTTGCCCGAGACCTCGGCCGTGATCGCGATTGTGTCGAGCATCGGCACGCCCGCGTTGACCAGTTCGCCCATGGTTCGCAGCCCGCGCGACAAGTACAGGGCATGGCAGAGGCTCTTGAGGATCGGGACCTTCAACTTCATGCCGTCCCACCACGTCCGGCCCGTGTCGGTGTGAAGGAAATACCAGCCGGCCACCCCGCTGAAGATGGCACCAAGGATATACACGTACCAGAAGTTGCAGAGCGACGCGCTCATGGCCATGAGGATCTTCGTGGGCAGCGGCAGGATCTCCTCCTTGCCCTGGAAGAGGACCATGAAGCGCGGCAGGACGAAGGTGAGCATGAAAATGGTAGTCGTGATGGCCATGCAGACGATGATGATCGGATAGATCATGGCGCCCAGGACCTGGCGTCGGGTTTCGGCCTGCTGGGTCAGGTACTGGCCGACCCGGGCGAGCATGTGCGCGAAGGAGCCGGACAACTCGCTCGCGCGGATCAGGTTGACGTACAGGAGCGAGAAGACCTTGGGGTACCTTTGGAGCGCCTCAGAGAACTGGCGGCCGCCTTCGACGTCCCGCTTCATCATGTCGATCACGCGGGCCATCTTGCGGTTGACGGTCTGTTCCTTGATGCCTTCGAGCGCGGCCGTGAGGCTGATCCCGGCCTTGGCCATGACCGACATCTGGCTGGTGAAGGCCAGGATGTCCTTGGAGGTGATCCGCTCCAGGAACTTGAGGCCTTTGGTCTCGCCTGTGGCATGGTCGACCCGGATCAGGTCGAGGATGACGCCGCCCATCTCACGGACCTGCTGGGTCGCTGCCACGAGGCTGTCGGAATTCAGCGTCCCGGTGACCACCTGGCCGGTCGGGCGCTTCAGTTGGTACTGGAATGTCGCCATGGTCTACCTATGCGCTAAGGGCCCTATCCAGTTGGTCGGGCTGGCGCGCGTTGGCGAGTGCGTCTTCGCGGCTGACCCGCCCGTTGAAGTAGTGCTGCTTGAGGGACTCGTCGAAGAGTTGCATGCCCAGGGCCCGGTTGGTCTCGATGATCTGCGGGATCTCGAAGATGCGGTTGTCGCGGATGCAGTTCCGCACGGCCGGGGTCGAGACGAGGACCTCGGTCGCCGGAATCATGCCGGGCTCGTCGGTCCGCGCAAACAGGCGCTGGCAAATCACCCCCCGGAGCGTGTTGGCGAGCATCGAACGGATCTGGCCCTGCTGGCCGGCCGGGAAGATGTCCACGATCCGCTCGACCGTGCTTGCCGCATCGTTGGTGTGGAGGGTTGAAAGGACCAGGTGGCCGGTCTCGGCGGCCGTCAAGGCGGTCGAGATCGTCTCGAGGTCGCGCATTTCGCCGATCAGAATCACGTCCGGGTCCTGCCTGAGTGCGTGCCGCAGGCCCGACGCGAAGTTCTCTACGTCGATCCCGATCTCCCGCTGCTCGATGATGCACATCCCGGACTGGAGGCTGTACTCGATCGGGTCCTCCAGGGTAATGACGTGATGGCGGTACTTGTGGTTCATGTAGTCGATCATCGAGGCCAGCGTCGTCGACTTGCCGCTCCCGGTCTCACCCGTAACGAGGACCAGGCCGGTCGGCAGGTCCGCGAAGTCCATGACGACGCGCGGCAGATTGAGGGACGCCAGGGGAGGGACCTTCTCCGGAATGGCCCGGAAGGCCATGCCGATCGAACTCCGCTGGAAGTGCGCATTGACGCGGAACCGGATGCCGTTTTCCAGGGAGGTCGAAAAGTCCACGTCCCGCCGCTTCTCGAGCCGGTCGTACTGCAGGTCGCTGAGCAGTTCGTGGGCGAACTCCTCGAGTTCGCTCTCGGCCAGGACCGGCTCGTCCTCGATGGCCGCCAGGACCGTGTGGACGCGGATGAGCGGCGGGTGGCCTGCCAGGACGTGCAGGTCGCTCGCACTGCGCTCGACGGCCTTGCGGAGGAGTTCCCTAATTCGGGACATCACAGGCCCCCTCTTCATTTCGGCACACGCTCTCGGTGACGCGAAGGAGCTCCTCGAGGGTCGTGATGCCCTTGCGCAGTTTGCGCACGCCGTCCTCCCTCAGCGTGACCATGCCTTTCTCGCGGCAGTATCGGCGGAGTTGAGTGAGGTCCGGGCTGGCCGCAATCAGGTCGCGGAAGGGATCGTCCAGGACCAGGAACTCGTAGATGCCGCACCGGCCGCTGTATCCCGTGCCTCGGCAGCGGTCGCAGCCTTTGCCGCGGAAGAGTTGATCGACCTGGATCCGGTTTCTCGCCATGACCTTTTTGACCTCGTCGCTCGGCTCGATCGGCTCCTTGCAGTTCGGGCAGACGCGTCGGACCAAGCGCTGGGCGATCACCGAGTTGAGGGATGCACTGATCAGGTACGGCTCGATGCCGATGTTGATGAGCCGCGTGACCGTTGACGGGGCGTCGTTCGTGTGGAGCGTTGAGAGAACCAGGTGCCCCGTCAGGGCGGCCTGGACGCTGATGCGGGCGGTTTCCTCGTCGCGGATCTCGCCGACCATGATGACGTCCGGGTCCTGGCGCAGGAGCGCCCGGAGCGACGTGGCGAACGAGAACCCGATCCGCTCGTTCACCTGGACCTGGTTGGCGAACCCCAGGAAGTACTCGACCGGGTCCTCGACCGTCGAGAGGTTGATCTCATTGTTGTTAAGCGTCAGGATCGCCGAGTAGAGGGTCGTCGTCTTGCCGGAACCCGTCGGTCCGGTCACAAGGATAATCCCGTTCGGCCGCGCGATTTGCTCCTTGAAGAATTGAAGGTGGTCTTCCTCGAAACCGAGCCGCTCCAGACCGATGAGAATAGACCGGTTGTCCAGGATGCGGATGACGCACTTCTCGCCCTGCGTCGTCGGCAGGATGTTGACGCGGAAGTCCACGTACCGGTTGCGGACGATCGCCCGGATACGGCCGTCCTGGGGAAGCCGGCGCTCCGAGATGTCCAGGTTCGCCATGATCTTCAGCCGCGAAACCAGGGCCGCGTGCAGGCTGTGCGGCGGCGACATCACCTCATACAGGATCCCGTCGATCCGGTAGCGGATTCGCATCTTCTTCTCTCCGGGCTCGATGTGGATGTCGCTCGCGCCTTCCTTGACGGCATTGCAGATCAGGAAGTTGGCCAGCCGGATGACCGGCGACTCGCCGGCCACCTTGGCCAGGTCTGGGATATCGATGTCCTCTTCCTCGAGGATCTCGACGGAGTCGTCGGCCATGTCCCGGATCAGGTCGTCGAGTTGGAAATCGTCGCCCGCGGCGAATAACTCGTCCAGGGCCTTCGAAATGTCCGACGCCGTCGCCACGGCCACACGCACACGCCGGTGCAGGCGCCGCCGGATTTCGTCCAGGAGAAAGACGTTAGCCGGGTCGCTCGTCGCCACCGTGACCGTCTGGAGGTCGTCGTCGGCGCCGATGGGCAGGACCTTGTGGCGGCGGCAGAAGTCGGTCGGCAGCAGTTCCAGAACGGTCGGCAGCACTTTCAGGGGGCTTACGTGGACGAAATCGAGGCCGTACTCCTCCGCCAGGCACGCCATGATCTCTTCTTCCTTGGCGTAGCCCTTGCGCACCAGGATCTGGCCCACGCGTTCGCCCGGGCTTGATTTCTGCAGCGCCAGGCATTCTTCGAGTTGCGCGGGGGTCACGATGCCCCGTTTGACCAGCGCATCGCCCATCCGAAGCCTGGGCGCGGTTTGCCCGGCAACGAGCATCCGGTTCGCCTCCTCGGCCTCCGTTGCGACCGCATGGATACCCTGTTGCTCGTCCATCACGTGTCCCTCAGTGGCTGCCCTTGTTGGCCTCGAAAAGGTCCAACCCCACGGTCACTCCGTCACGCAAGAGGACCACGCCGTCTGCGTCAATGCGGCCAATCTCAAACTGCTCCACGATGTCGCCGACCCCGTAGACGCGGCCGCCGATGACGGCCAGCCGCTTCGTGCCGCTCACCAGGATGGACCCGAGTTTCAGGCCTGCGGCGGCGTTGCGGATCTCCTGCTCCCGGGCCGCCTGGCGCTGTTCCTCGGTCACCTCGGGGCGGGGCGGGGCGGTCGCCGCTGCGGCCAGCACGGCCTGCGGCTTCTTCCTGAGTTGGACCACGAAGGGGTTTTCCTTTAAACCGTTCAGGGGGACCTGGCGGTCCCGCGCGTACGACCCGAACTCATTGACGAGTTGCTCGACGCGTGCGACCGACAAGTCCTGGCTGCCGGATCCTTTCTCGGTCCGTTCGATGCGGGCCAGGATTGACTCAATCTCCGAACTGCTGATCTCCGTCCTGCCGGCGGCCGACGGGGCGGTCGGCGTGCCGGTTGCGGCCTTGGGGCTTCGCCCGCGCAGAAACTGGAATGCCACCACGCCGGTGCCGATTGCCAGGAGCGCAACCAGGACGATGATCTTCTTCGTGTCCTTGCCGCGCGCCCCCGGGGGCGGCCGGTCGCTCAGGCCCTCGTCGTCCGTGTCGGAGACCGGCTCGTGCCCGCGGGTGCTGACCCGGAACTCGTCTGCGTTGTCGCTGTAGGCCATGGTTATTTCTCGAAAAAGATGTCCATCAGCAAGTCAACCTGGACCGCGCCCTCCTCGGTCGGAGAGCGCTGGATCTGCATTTCCCGGACCTTGGTGATTCGGGGAAGTTGTTCGAGACCCAGGAGGAATCCGTAGAACCCCTCAAACGGGCCTTCGAGCGTCAGGTTGATCGGCTGGGAGTTGCAGCGGGCCAGGACCTCGGGTTTTCGCGTCCGGATGCTGCGCGGGACCAGCGACTTCGACTCGGCGATCAGCCACACCTCTCGCAGGACGACGTCCATCTCCCGTTCCCTGGGCAGCCGGCTCTCGAAAAAGTCCAGCGCCTGCTCGAGCCGGTGGATTTCGTCCTGGAGGTCGGTGATACGGCACGTCACGCGGCCGAGTTTGTCGAGTTTGGCGCGGCGTTCCTGGATGGCGGCCCGGTCGATGGCCATGGCCCGGCGGGCCGGCTGCATGACAAAGATCACCGCGCCGGCGAGGACCGCCCCCAGCACCACCACCGTGATAACCATTCGAAGCGTAGCAGTCATGAATCACCTCGTGTCGCAGGGGAGGGCGCCGGCCGCGCCGCCGCATGCGGACGGGCCCCCGGGGTG
>Ga0315284_10004400_pt1 | contig 19982 bp, 18 predicted proteins | sample YL17G09_16_MG_FD_203696 | JGI IMG/M metagenome (GOLD analysis project Ga0315284, IMG submission 203696) | Sediment microbial communities from Yellowstone Lake, YNP, Wyoming, USA - YL17G09_16 | ecosystem: Environmental > Aquatic > Freshwater > Lake > Sediment | place: USA: Wyoming | collected...
GAGGATAACCTCTCCGAAGCTCCGATTTATCGGAGCGTAGGAGGGTATAAAGCAACTTAATGGATATGAAACACTACGATAGTGCCTTGTTAAGACAAAAGGGGCTCTGCCAGACACACAGCAAATAGCCGTATTTGGTAGATTTCTTTCTCACTCCGCCTTGACTATGCCAGGCGTTGTCGTTCGTTGAAATCTGCACAAATCTAGTGTAGTGTTTCGTAAATCGCTTGACATTTGAAGGCTGGAATATGAGACGGGTTCAAGGAATGACGAAGCTGGGCGTATCGGGAATACGGCAGCAAGGAAGGACGCAGAAACCGTCCAGAGAACAGCCTTCCCCACAGGACTGGCGCCGAAGGGCTGTAGTCTTTTATTCATCGTCTGCGTTGCCTCGTTGTCCCGATATGCTATATATCTGGACTGCCTCGCGCCTTGACGCTGGAACAAAATACTTACAGCAAATGTAAAGGGTTTTACGAAACACTACACTATCAATTCTATCGTAACATTAGTTGCTTAACCAGGCAATGGATTTTAATGGTTCCATGAAATAATAAAAATAACTAATAAAAATAACTGTTGACATAAAGTTAAAAATTTACTTAAATAATAACCCACTAAAAGGAGGAACGTTTTATGAAGAACCTTGTAAAAAGAGTAGTTGTTGTATTGGTTGTGATGTTTCTAATGCCAGACATTGGTTTATGTAAAAAGAAATCAGCGGAAGACAATATATACAATCCTTATTATGACCTTCTGGCGCAAGCTCCAATGGGAATGCCTGTTCAAAAAGAACCGATAATACCAGATACTATGACTGGAAAGAAAGCAATAGGGTACAGCGGTATTCCCGGACTTTTTGACGGTATTTCTTTCAAATATTGGATGAAGGATAAAATGGCTGTTAATGTAAATGCCAATATAAACCTGGAAACAGGAGGGCTTAATACTCCGGAATATATAGTAAATTTAAGGCCAAGAATACTCATGAATTTTATTAAAAGCGATTCTCTATTAGTTAATATGTTTGCTGGTTGCGATATTCTCTTTGAAGGGAACAGGGACCATACCTTGCAGGGCTCCACGCATATACTTTACATTTTTGCAGGGATTTCTCCCGAATTGTTTTTAACAAAAAATATTTCAATTGAAACATCTTTTGGCGTTAAGCTTGGGCTGCTTGGCAGTATTGTTGACTGGGCGGGCACCCGCTATAGCAGTTTTACAATAGGCACTTTTGGCGCTACATTGGATATGACATCAATCAGTTTTCATATATATTTTTAATCCTGCGGGAATTCCCCACCTTTAGGGGGGGGATTCACCTGTAATGCAATCTAAACAACGGGTAGGACTAATGCATATACAAACAATTAGAAGATGAAAGGTTAATCAATGAGAAAAATTTTAATTTACCTGATGGCTGTGCTTGTATTGTTCAGTGTATCAAAGAAAAAGGCGTATGCCGCGGAGGTTACAGCTGAACAAACGATGAAAGCTGCCAATGGACTGCTTGAAAATCAATGTTATACAGAGGCGATAAAAGAATTCCTGAGAGTAGTTTATATTTTCAAGGATGAAAGAAATTCAGCCGAAGCGGAGTATAAAACAGGGCAATGCCTGATGCAGAATAAAAAATACTGGCGGGCAATTGCGCAGTGGGAATCGGTAGAAAAAAAGTACCCGGCAACGGAATGGGCGACAAAATCAAAAGAAAGTATTAAATTGACTACCATTGTAATAGAAGATGTTAGCAGGAAAGTACAGTATCCGCTCAGCCTCAAGGAAAAAATAGCGTATACATATATTAGATTCGGCGATGATTTCGCCTCAAGAGGCTGGGTAACTCTTGGCAGCGGTGTGAAGGACATGGAAAAAAATGAGTTTGAAACAGCCCAATTCTGGTACGAGAAAGTGGTAATGGATTATCCGGATACTTTTATTGCTCCGTATGCGTTAGAGAAACTTGGCACAGCCTATTACAACGGAGACCAGAAGCAGTATTTTGTTAAGGCAGTGGAATGCTATCAAAAAATATCAAAATTATTCAGCGATAGGACATTATGGGTGTTAAGAGGGCTCCGGCTTGCCGCAGATACAAACAGGGATAAATTAAAAAAGAGCAGTTCAAAACCGCTTTACCAGAAGTTCTATGACATTTCAAGCGAGAAAATCGGCAGTGATAGTTTTTATAAGAATTATGCTGAAACACAGCTTAAAGTGGTGCAATAATGCTTCATACAAATATAAGGAGAAGTATAATAATGAAAAAAAGACTTATCATGTTTACTGTAATGTTGATGGTTTTTTCAGGTGTTGTTTTTAAATCATCAGCCTATGCAGGACCCGAGGCGGATGAAATATATAATTATGCTAACGCATTATACGAAAACGAGTGCTTCTCGTCAGCAATCGAACAATTCTCAAATTTAATAAGTAATTATTCCGGAAGCAAGCACGTCATTGAAGCAGAGTATTTGGTTGGGGAATGCCTGCAGAGGGATAAGAAATACTGGCTTGCAATAAATCACTGGAAAAACCTGATGAAAAAATATCCCAATACAGAAACGGCAAGAGACTGCGAATCAGGCGTCAAGATGATAAAGAGGATAATTGAGAATGGTACGCTGGTAGATGCGGCAACCAATCTGGCAGATTTTGAACCTTATCCGGTAACCATTGATGATATGCTGGTGAAGACTTATATGGATAACATAAGCGACCATCTCGGCAGGTTATATATAAATGAGAAAGTTATAGGGCCGGAACTTGATAAAAGCCTTTTCTGGTGCAGTAAGATTTTAGCGGATTTCCCAGGTTCTCCCATGGCGGTGAACGGGCAGGATAAAGCGGGATATACTTACTGGTTAAAAAACTCTCCCAGTGACTACAAGAAATCAATTGAAGAATATCTAAAGATAGTTGATATGTTTCCGGCAGATGACCGGTGGGTATTAGGGGATATGAAATGGTGCGGTGATATTGCAAGAAACCAGATAGGCGATACAAAATACGCCGCTGACCTGTATATAAGGCTGATTGCGGAAGCCAAGAAGAGGATAGGAGACATAAGTTATTACGAGTCATACGCGAAAACACAGCTTTCAATTATGGGCAGGAAAATAGAATAAAATAATTAAAAGAGGGGGAAATGTAATGAGAAAAGCTACAGCGTTATTCCTGGCAGTATTATTGGCATCAGTTATGTCCAATGCGGCATTTGCAAGGAACAGAATTGAAAGATGGGCTGACGTTTCGGGAAGTTATTTCAATGAAGGAGACAATGTAAAATGGACTTTGACGGGGCTTGGCAGGCTCAACCTGATAAGGGGCGTTAAAAGCATAATTAATACAGGAGTTGATTTGACTGTTGGTGAAAACGGCGCTGCAGTTGCAGCAGAACAGCAATTCAGGCTTTTTGGGAGATACGGATATAATTTAAGCAGGACAACAACATTGAATGTTGATTCAACAATGAGAACGCTGACTCCTGATTCAAGCACTAAAGGGTATACTGAGGATATTACTGTACAAACAAATCTTTATGCATGGAAGTATCTCTCAAGAAGGCTGAGCTGGTCTTTAGGTATGGAAAACTGGATCAGAACTTCAGGCAATATTAACAGAATATTTACGGAAGGCTCATATGTCAGGCCGTTTGGCAGGTATCTGTCCAAAGCAAATTTAATACAAAGGCTCTATTTTACGAAAGACATAGGCGGTAATGATGATGAAATTAAGACGACAACAGTATTCACCTATGATTTTTATAAGAGGGTTTCGTTAACTTTAACGGGAATCTTTGCTTTCCAGAGAAAAATTGACTGGGCAGTGGGCTGGACTCAAAAATCGGCTAACATAGTTTATCATTTCTTTTGATAGGCTAAGCAGTTAAACTAAAATCAGCCAGAATTATATGGCGCCGGGTTTTGATTATTATGAGCCCGGCGCTATTTTTATGGGAAAACATAAGTGAGAATAGCTATAATTCATGATTGGCTTGTATCAACCGGAGGAGCTGAGCGGTGCCTGGAGGTGTTCTGCGAGTTATTTCCCCAGGCTGATATTTATTCATTAGTGTATAACCCGGAAAACATTGATTCCAAAATAATAAATTCAATGAAAATCACAACTTCTTTTATTCAGCGGATGCCGTTCGGGGTTGAAAAATACAGAAATTACCTGCCATTGATGCCAAAAGCGGTTGAAAGTTTTAAACTAACAGGTTATGACCTCGTTATAAGTTCAAGCCATTGCGCGGCAAAAGGCGTAAAAGTATCAGGGAATACCTGTCATATATGCTATTGTTATACCCCAATGAGGTATGTATGGGACATGTATAACGTGTATTTCAAGGGAACTGAAACCGGACTGGCTGCCAGGCTATTGATGCCGCTGTTTGTGAATTACCTCAGGAAATGGGATGTCCAATCGGCAGGGAGAGTAGATTATTTTATTGCGATATCTGAAAATATCAGAAAAAAAATAAAAAAGTATTATAATAGGGAAGCCAATGTTATATACCCTCCGGTAAATATGGAATATTTTCATATATCAAAACAAAAAAGGGAGGATTTCTTCCTTGTAGTATCAAGGCTGGTGCCGTATAAGCGTATTGACCTTGCAGTCAGGGTATTTAATGAGTTAAAACTACCGCTGGTCATAATTGGAGACGGCCCCTGCTATAAGAAATTGTCAAAGCTTGCCGGTAGTAATATAAAACTCATCGGAAAGCGCACTGATGAGGAGCTAAGGGATTATTATTCAAGGGCCAGGGCGCTTGTTTTTACTGCAAATGAAGATTTTGGGATAGTCCCGCTTGAAGCTCAGGCATGCGGTTGCCCTGTAATAGCCTATGGCGAGGGGGGGGCACTGGAAACGGTAAAAGAAGGCGTAACGGGAAAATATTTCTATCCGCAGACTGAAGATGCTCTGGCAGCGGCAATAAAGGGATTTAAATCTGACATGTATAAAACAGCTGATAGCAGGAAACACAGCCTTGAGTTTGACAGAAACAGGTTTAAAAACAAGGTAAAAGATTTTATTTTAATTAAATATGAATTATTTTTTAGAGGAAAGTATGCATAGATTTTTTTCCATTTCTCTATTTGAAAAGATATTCAATATGTTATATACTATAGAGATTATATGTTAAAACTAATATTGGCGGAAATGAGGCCCCAGCAGTGGATTAAGAATTTCTTTGTATTTGCCGCTCTCATTTTCGCAAAAAAATTGTTTTATCCTGAAAAAGTGGCGGCAGCAATAGCGGGATTTATAATATTTTGCCTGATATCAAGCAGCGTATATGTAATAAATGATATTTATGATGCTGATGAAGACAATGTCCATCCTGTAAAAAAGAACAGGCCGGTTGCCTCAGGAAAACTGAAACTATCAACAGCCGTTATGACTGCAATTGTCCTTATATTAATAAGCCTCCTATGGTCTTTTCTGGAAAGTCCGTGGTTCAGTTTAATAATTCTTGCATATTTTCTACTAAATCTGGCATATTCCATGTTGTTGAAACATAAAGTTGTTATAGACATAATTATAGTGGCACTGTGCTTTGTCCTGCGCGTTATAGGAGGAGCTGTTATAATTGATGTGAGCACATCCAATTGGCTTATATTATGCACGCTGTTTATTTCTCTGTTTATAGGTTTCTCCAAGAGAAGGAATGAAATTATTATACTGGAAGATGATGCAAACAGACATAGGAAGGTGCTGGAGGAGTACAGCCCGGCTTTTCTTGACCAGATGATATCGGTTGTATCGGCTCTTACAATAATGTCGTATGCGCTTTACACAGTATCTCCTGAAACAGTTACGAAATTTGGAACAGGAAATCTTATATACACCGTGCCGTTTGTAATATATGGTATATTCAGGTACTTTTATCTTGTCTACAAAAAGGAACTGGGGGGAAGCCCAACCAGAATAATGTATACGGACAGGCCTCTAATAGCGGCAGTGTTTATCTGGATGATAACCTGCAGTATCATTATATACATAAAATAGGAGAAAATATGGCTTTGAGAATATGTATTTTTGAAGATAACAATTATAAAGATATGTTTCCGCTGGTTTATACAAGAGCTGTATATGAATTGCTTTACGGAATGAATTCTCTTATGGATAAAATTGTTAAAATGTATCCAAAAGCGGAGTTAAACCTGTTTTGCAGAGATTATCTTGGAGAATTGCTTAAGGAAAGATATGGATGCAGGGTTAATACCGTAAAGGATGGAGATAATTGTCTTTTTGTTAATGGCAGGGCGCTGATAGATTCACCTATCCCGATATACGGTGACGAGGAATTGGGACTAAAAGATGATGTGCTGGTTTATGCAAGATTAAAAAAGGAGAATTGTTCAAAGTTAAAACCATCAATGTTTCTTGAAAACAGGGTAATTGCTCAGTTAAGAAAGAAAGTAAAAACAAAGCAAATAAAAGTTTTAATGGCAGATTATTTATGGACCCTTGTCAACAACAATAAGCAGCAGATAGAAAAAGATTTTAAGTGTTTATCTATTAACGGACAAATCAGGAGCAAATTATTTGAAGGTGTTTATATAATAAATAAAAAAAATGTTTACATAGGGAAAAATGCAAAAATAATGCCCGGAACAGTAATTAATGCCTCGGATGGGCTGGTTTATTTGGATGACGGTGTTACAGTAATGCCCAATTCAGTTATAACAGGGCCTGCATTTATAGGAAAGGATTCCTTGTTAAAAGCATGCACAAGAATATATGGGGGGACCAGCATAGGCCGGGAGTGTAAAGTAAGCGGAGAAATAAACGCTTCAATAATTCAGGGCTACAGCAACAAACAGCATGAAGGTTTTCTCGGGCATTCTTATATTGGTTCATGGGTAAACCTTGCTGCAGCAACTGACAACAGCAACCTGAAGAATAATTATTCAAGCGTTAATGTGGACATGGGAGATAAGAAACTTATTAGTACAGGGCTAACTTTCGCCGGTATGTTTGTCGGGGATTATTCAAAAACCGGTATAGGAACAAAAATACAATGCGGTACAGTAATAGGTATCATGTGTAGTATTATGGAAGCAGGCATTATCAGGGGGTACATGCCTTCTTTTACATGGATTGATGGAAAAGGAAAACCTCAGAATTACATGCTTGATAAAGGCATAGAAACATTAAAGACAGCAATGGCAAGGAGAACAAAAAAGCTTACATGCACAGAAGAGAAGATGATAAGGTTCATGCATAAATGAAAGGAATAAAAACATACAGGGCAATCTTAAATTAGGGGGACACAATACTTAATTGCAGGAAAACACAAAGGGTGGCTGAGTAGACGTAGTTAAAACCGAATTGATGAAGGGGTAGCGCTAGATTCATTTAGAAATCTATCCATAGCGGATGAGTAGCTCATAAAAGACCCTGCCAACCCCATAATACCCCCTTGGTAAACCCCAAGCAAAGTTCACATTAGGATTTTTTATCAGTTCCCGCATACCCGATTCCGACGACAATGTAAAAAGCCATGCCATCAAATACTTCGTAGCCGCAATATTATGAAGATATAGTTGTGTCTGTCTTGGTATTTTCTCGACAATAAACATCGGTTTGCATATGTAACATTGAAGTTTACATTAAACCTATTGACAATAATGAAAAGTTGGTATATAATTAATATAAGTAGTCAAAAAAGGAAAACGAGTATACTTTTAGCTTACGTATCTTGAAGATTAGCAGGTTATTATGATACTAAAAAAGTTATTATTGATGATATCTTTAATACTGATAAGCACAGGTTCGATTATATCCTGTAAATTCACTTTATCAGGAACTGTGACAGATATAAACGGAGACCCTATTGAAGGGGTAGAAATAAAAGTTGCGGAAGGATTAACGGATACAACAGATGCATTAGGAGAATATTCAATAGCAGATATACCATACGGTAATTATACGGCAATAGCTACCCATCCGGATTATAAAACAGAAGTGAGAAACATTGACACATCGTATCTTGATAATGGTTTATCCTGTAAAAATATTGATGGAAATTTTTATTTCAGAAATAAGAATCAATGGGAGATTCTTGCCAATCTGCCCTGCCAAGGATTTGATTCTTTAAGGAGTGTGTTTTTTATAGACAGTAATAATGGATGGACATGTGGATATTATGGGGGTGGCCTTTTTAATACTACCGATGGAGGAAAGAACTGGATTAATCAAGAATGTCCGGACGCTCAGAATTCAGAAAGCGTCTTTTTTGTTAATAACAATACTGGATGGATATGCGGAGATGGTATTTATAATACTACAGATGGAGGAACGACCTGGAATAATCAATACAATGGTTATTACGATATGAGTAGTATATATTTTGTAAATGCCAGTACAGGTTGGGCTTGTGGGCATGGTATACTTCACACATCAAATGGAGGAGAAAATTGGAATACTCAAAATATGGATTCTTATTATAACCTGAATAGTATATATTTTGTGAATACTAGTACTGGTTGGATTTGTGGTGGTAATGGGGAAATACTTCACACATCAAATGGTGGAGAAAATTGGAATGAGCAGGAAAGCAGCACGGAATATACATTAAACAATATTTGTTTTATTGACAATAATACCGGTTGGGCTTGTGGCTCTGTTGGTATAATCCTTCATACATCGGATGGGGGACAAAACTGGACTACTCAGAACAATGGACTGTCTGAAGAAGAAGAGGGCTGGTTCAATTGCATTAAGTTTTTAGATGATGATAACGGTTGGATTGTCGGAGGTGAGGGTTTAATTCTTCACACGGTTGATGGAGGAGAAACATGGAACAGGTCGGAAAGTGGTTCAACAATGTATTTAAGCAGTGTTTACTTTATCGATAATAATAATGGATGGGCTGTTGGAGGTGGAGGTATAGTATTAAAGTATGCACCTTAAATATATTGGGAAGTATTTATGAATAAATTTTATTGTCCAGTTATAATAATATTAATAGTGGCATCATTATTTTCAGGTTGTACAGTAGAGGAGCAAATATCAAAAACAATAAATAGCTTTATTGAGGCCTATAATGAAAGGGATGCCCAAAAATGTCTGGGGTTGTGCAGCATGGGTGAATCAGAAAAGGAAGAACAACTTAACGAATATAACCCCGAGAGTTTACAGCGCTTTTTTAATATATATCCTTCGACTCCAACAATAGCTTCAATAGAGATAAATCAAATTGGTTATATTGATGAAATGGCTATTGTTTTTACTGAATTCTACTCTGTTGATTATGACAGTAATAATTACTACAACGGATACACAGTGGGACATAGTATAAAAGCAAACGCATTGGGAGATAGTTATCCTTCAAAATTTGCTTTGACAGAAACAAACCAAGGTATTTTTGGGCTCTATTCAACATGGAAAGTTTATGATATACAGGGTATACCTGGTATTGGGCTGGGGAATATATTCCATTAACGGTTAATTTTATGAAAATTAAATTATGGTTGTTTATATTAATCATGATAATATCAGCTGCAGTAATGGGATGCGATAGGGAGACAGAGATAACAAATGTGATCAATGATTATGTCAGCGCGTATAATATAAGGAATTCCACTGCTTGTGTTGACTTATATTTTATGACAAATGAGCAGAAGGAGGAAGAAAAAGATCACAAAAACTTATTTAATTTGCAATATTACTTTGATGTCCATCCTTCAACACCGACTTATATAGTCAGAATAGGTGATATGTGGAAATATCTTGATAGTTATGATTATGTATTTGTGGAAACGAAAAGTAGTGAAGAGGCTGAATGGGAATCAGGCTTTTTTATGTTAATTCAGACAAAGAGGGGATTTTTTGGGTATTTTGGGGAATGGTTAATAATATATAATTCTATTCCAGATTCACCATATGCATTTATTAATTAATAGAAATGTATAATTTAATGTTTTAAACATTATAATCAGCTTGTCTTTCAATAATGAGATTGTCTAATTTTATGAGATTAAGAATAGCAATATTAATAATATCATTGTTATTAGTAAGTACGGGTTCATTTGTTTCCTGTAATTTTACTTTAGAAGGTAAGGTAACCAATGCCAATGGAGACCCGATTGAAGGAGTGGAAATTAAAGTTGCAGAAGGCTTAACGGGTATAACAAATGCATCAGGGGATTATTCAATATCAGGTATTCCTTATAATAATTATGCCGTAATAGCATCACATCCCAGGTATGGCACAAAGGTAAGGAATATTGATACTTCTTATTTTGGAAATGGATTTTCGTGTGAAAATATTGATGGGGACTTCAATTTTGGTGCTGTAAAAAATTGGGAATCTATATATACTACTGCTGGAGAAAGTGGTTTGCATAGCGTTTGTTTTATAGACAGTAATAATGGTTGGGCAGTAGGGTTTATTAATGGTGAAAGTCATTCGGAGCCTTATATAATACATACAATAGACGGCGGAGAAAGCTGGGTTGTCCAGAATTGTTCAGCGTACTACTGGTTAGAGTGCGTGTATTTTATTGATAACAATACCGGTTGGGCCAGTGGTGAGGATGGAGATATTTTCAAAACATCAAATGAAGGGGTGGGATGGAATGCTCAATATAATAGTTCTATTTATGACATACACGGCATCTATTTTGTAAATACTAGTACAGGTTGGGCTTGTGGTTCAGGTAGTTCAATACTTCACACATCAAATGGTGGAGTTAACTGGGATTATCAAAATATAGGAGACTATTCTCGCTTATATAGTGTATATTTTATTAATGTTAGTACTGGATGGGCTTGTGGTAGCAGTGGTACAATACTTCATACGTCAAATAGTGGAGAGAATTGGAACGAACAGAATAGCGGGACATCCGGTGGTTTGAATAGTATTTATTTCATTGACGGCAATACAGGTTGGGCTTGTGATTCGAATGGGAAAATACTTCACACGTCAAATGGTGGTGAAGCCTGGAATGAACAGGTAAGCGGCACATCCAATTCGTTAACAAGTATTTGTTTTACAGATAGCAATACTGGCTGGGCTGTTGGTTATAGTGGAACAATCCTTCATACATTGGATGGGGGTGAAAGTTGGAACAGTCAGGAAGACGGCAAAACTTATGGATTACGAAGTGTCTGTTTTATTGATGCAAATACTGGCTGGGCAGTAGGCAGCATGTATAGTGATTCAGGATATCATGGCATAATACTAAAATATTATCCATAAGGATGTTCTCATGAAAAAAATTAACTATATATTTTTAGCGATATTTTTTACCGCTTTAGTAATTACAGGTTGTTCAGATGATCAACAAATAACAAAAGTAGTCAATGAATTTGTAGAGGCCTATAATAACCGGGATGCTCAGAAATGTTTATCTTTATGTAGTATGGGAGAGTCATCAAAAGCTGATCAATTAGATAGTAGTATTTTTAATGGCATGCAGCATTATTTTGATATCTACCCGTCAACACCCACATTGTCTTCTGTCCAAATAACTGATATTTCTTACTGGCAGGGAATGACGGTCGCTTTAATTGATTTTTACAGCGTTGATTATGATACTGGTGTATCATATAGCGTATATGCATCCCCACGTAATTTGACTGCAAGTGGGACTGATAGTACTTATTCTGCTGAATTTGCACTGGTAGAAACCAATCCGGGATTTCTTGGATTTTATTCAACCTGGAAAGTTCTTGACATGAAAGGTATTCCCGGTGTTGGCTTTGGGATATTTTTTAATTAATGGTATATATTATGAATAAAAAAAATAATACTTTATTGTTAGCAATTATGATTTTAGCTTCATTAATGGGATGTGACAGAAAGACACAAATAACGAACTTGATCAATGATTATGTAACTGCATATAATGAAAGAGACATAGATGCTTGTCTAAATCTATATTTTATCACAAGTGATAAAAAAGATAGCGAGAAGGATCCTAATAATACAGACAGTCTACAATATTATTTTGATCTGCATCCATCATCTCCTACCTATACAATTATCGCAATCGGTGATAGATTAAGCTATGGTGGTTATTCTCTTGTGAATGTAGAAATAAAAAATATCGAAGACGGAGAATATAAAACATATTCTTGTATAGTAACTCGTACAAATGAAGGATTTCTTGGTTATTTTGAGGGATGGTCGTTACTTTATTCTTCGCTGCCTGGATCTCCCGAAAGTGATATTTATTATTAAGTACTTGACCTTCCCCCCGAAAACTTGTCTGTGCAGTTTGTAGCGTCAATTCCCTAGATTCATTTAGAAATCCAGCCAGGGTGGTTGAGAATCTCTCCTCAGGAGGGCTGTAAGTCTCTCCTCAGGAGGGCTGAGTAGACCAGGTTGAGAATGGGGACAACAGCGCCCTATTTTATAATTTGCTCTTGTCTTTGCTGTTCCTTGCCAACGACTATAGATTGCTTTTTTATCCCGTGTCAACCGCAGGTTGCTTTACGGGACTAACGACAGTTTTAAAGTGGATGAGTGGAAACTAACCCCCAGCGCCCCGATGTATCGTGATGAGAATGCATATGTAAATTGTAATTAAAAGCGCCATAATCCGCCATATAATTCAATCAGTCATCTGCTAAAATTAATCTTGACAATACCTTCATCTTTATATTAATATTCTATTTACTTTACTTATATACAAATATAATATATATTATACTCTTTATTTAGCAATATTACCGGAGCGCCCGTAGCTCAGCTGGATAGAGCGTCGGACTTCGAATCCGCAGGTCGGGCGTTCGAATCGCCCCGGGCGTATTAATTTTATAATAATATGAATGTTAGTGTATGCGCCATTAGCTCAATTGGTAGAGCAACTGACTCTTAATCAGTAGGTTGTGGGTTCGATTCCCTCATGGCGTATCAATGGGGTCAGGTCTTGACATTTGATATTTTGTAGGAATGCATGTATTTTCAATATTTTATCATAAAATGTCAAATGTCAAGACCTGACCCCAATAAAACGCGAGGGTGGCGGAATTGGCAGACGCGCCAGACTTAGGATCTGGTCCCCTAAAGGGATGGGGGTTCAACTCCCCCCTCTCGCATTTAGGGATAGTTTACATAATAACATAGTGTTGAAGCAGGGACAATAATGAGAACACAGATTATTAAAAATAAGGATTGTGAGTTCGTTTTTAAAGTTGACATCCAGCCTGAGGATATCAAGCCGGAACTGGAAAATGCTGACAGGAAGTTGCTGGTCGCATCAAGGATAAAGGGGTTCAGGAAAGGAAAGGCCCCGGCTGATATGGTCAAAAAAATATATGTTTCTGAGCGGGAGGAACATGTCATAAAAGAAATCATACCAAAAGCTGTTGATGATGTAATAAAAAAGAATAATATACGGCCTATAAGAAGCCCGGAAATTACGGACTTAAAATATGATTTTGAAAAAGACTTATCCGCTTCATTTACAGCCACTGTAGAAATGCTGCCGGTTTTTGAACTTAAGAAATACAAGGATTTTAAAATCAAGAAGGATATTAAGAAAATTAGTAAAGAAGACGTTATGAAAGAATTGAATAATCTGCAGGAGCGCAATGCCAAGCTGGTGGATTCCGGGAAAGAATTCGCCGATAAAGAAAACTATGTGGTAATTGATTTTCAGGGATTTATGAACGGAGTCGCAGTAAAGGGATTTTCAGGGAAGGGCCAGTTGATTCCCTTGTCCGGAGCTTTTATGACGGAAGGTTTTATAAAGAGCATAACAGGCATGAAAAAAGGGGAAAACAGGAATGCGAAGGTAAAGTTCCCGGATGACTATTTTATTAAAAGTGTTGCAGGAAAGGAATTGGAATTCCATGTTACTCTTAAGGACATGAAAGATAAAATATTGCCTCCGTTGGATGATGAGCTTGCAAAAACAATAGGTTTAAAATCCATGGAAGAGCTTAAATTGAAAGTTGAAGACGGGCTCGCAAGGCTTGAAGAGAAGAAATTTGACGGTTCAGTCAGGGAAGAAATAACGGACCGTTTGATTGAGTGGAACCCGTTCCAGCCGCCTAAGTCGCTGGTTGAGGAAGAGTATCATTGTATGCTTGAGAATATAAAGAGCAGTTACAACAAAAAGGATTTTACTGAAGATGAAGAAAAAAAGTTAAGGGAAGAGTATTATCCAATGGCTGAAAAAAGAGTCAGGTATGCGCTGATTTCCGCAAGAGTGCAGGAAAAGGAAAATATTAAAGTGGCGGAAGAAGATATAAACAAGGAAAAAGAAAGAATCATCAATGAAGGCCAGTATAAAAGAGAGGAAGTTGAAGATTTTTTCAGGAAGAACTTAGAAGATTTAATGGAACAGGTAAAATCGGAAAAAATATACAATTATTTTCTTGAAAAAGCCACAATAAAAAGAAAATATGTATAAAGCTGTTGGCCGTAATAAATTGAAGCACCTCCGAAGTGGCCGATTCTGGACTACTGGGAGGCGGCGAAACAGGGGAGGCTAAATTGAAAGCTCAATTAATTCCAATGGTTATTGAACAAACTTCAAGAGGCGAGAGAGCTTACGATATTTATTCAAGGCTGCTTAAGGACAGGATAATATTTGTAGGGACGGCTATTACTGACGAGGTTGCCAATCTGTTGATAGCGCAGATGCTTTTTCTTGAAGCCGATGACCCGGACAAGGAAATATCTGTATATATTAACAGCCCGGGTGGTGTTGTAACGGCAGGGCTTGCCCTGTATGATACGATACAGTATATAAAACCTGATATTTCCTGCATATGCATGGGCCAGGCCGCAAGCATGGCGGCACTTCTGCTGACTGCCGGTGAAAAGAATAAGCGTTTTGCATTACCCAATGCAAGAATCATGATTCACCAGCCGCTTGGAGGAGTAGAGGGGCAGGCAACAGATATTGGGATACAGGCAAAAGAAATAATGAGAATGAAGGCAAGGATGAATGAATTGCTGTCCAGGCATACCGGACAACCCATAGAAAAGATAGAAAAAGATACAGACAGGGACTACTTTATGACAGCGCAGGAAGCAAAAGAATACGGAATAATAGATGAGGTAATTGAAAAAAGGAAATAAAGCTATGACGGATATTCCAAGACAGGATAATTTCCAGTGTATTTTCTGCGGGAAAAAGAAATATGAGGTAAAAAAATTAATTGGCGGGCAGGGTGTTTATATCTGTGATAAATGCATTAACATATCATATAAACTGCTGAATAGAATAGTTGAAGAAGAACTTGAAAGCACTGTAGAAAACATTCCAAAACCCAGCCAGATTGTAAAAGTGCTGGATGAGTATGTGGTGGGGCAGGAAGAAACCAAAAAAATCCTTGGTGTGGCGGTTTACAACCACTACAGGCGGATAGGGGTTAGCGGTACAATCAGCAGCAAGAAAAAGAATAATGAGGATGTTGAAATTCAAAAATCAAATATTCTTTTAGTGGGGCCCACCGGCACCGGGAAAACCCTGCTTGCACAGACACTTGCGAACTTTCTGCACGTTCCATTTGCAATAGCAGATGCAACCACGCTTACCGAAGCCGGTTATGTCGGTGAAGATGTTGAAAATATACTTTTAAGGCTTTTACAGAGCGCAAATTATGACAAGGAAAAAGCCCAGAGGGGAATAGTCTATATTGATGAGATTGACAAGATAGCAAGGAAATCGGAGAATGTTTCAATAACAAGAGACGTTTCGGGAGAAGGAGTGCAGCAAGCCCTGTTAAAAATAATTGAAGGCACAGTGGCTAATGTGCCGCCGTACGGAGGCAGAAAACATCCCCAGCAGAGTTTTATTGAGATAGATACAAGGAGTATTCTTTTTATCTGCGGTGGCGCATTTGAAGGGCTTGAAAAAATCATTGAAAACAGGGTGAAGGATAAAAAATTAGGCTTTATGGCCGAAATCAAGAGTAAGAAGGAGAAGAAGATAGGAAAAATACTGAAAATGATGGAGCCCGAAGACCTGCTGAAATTCGGGCTTATTCCCGAGCTGATCGGCAGATTGCCCGTTGTTGCTTCGCTTAATGACCTCAATGAAGAGGATTTGGTAAAAATACTTACTGAGCCGAAGAATTCGCTGGTTAAACAGTATAAAAAAATGTTTTCTCTTGAAAATGTTAAATTGACCATAAAAGAAGATGCGCTCAGGGGCATAGCTTCCAGGGCTATCTGCAAGTCCAGCGGGGCAAGGGGCTTAAGAAGTGTTATTGAAGGAATAATGCTGGATATAATGTATGAGCTGCCTGACAGGATGGATCTTGAGGAATGCATAATTGATGCAGAGGTGGTAATGGGTAAGAAGGAACCGATTTTTATTCTTAAAAAAACAGCATAAAGGCACTCCACCCCGATACATCGGGGTGGAAATCCATTGGAGATATAAATTATGATTTTCCCAGACAATAAACAGAGAAAAGATTTAGTTATTCCGGAAGTGTTGCCTCTACTTCCCATCAGAGACGTGGTAATATTCCCTTACATGGTGATACCTCTTACAGTAGGGAGAGAAAAGTCTATAAATGCCCTTGAAGAAGCTATGATGCATGACAGGCTGATATTTCTTGTCACACAGAAAAACATGCAGGTAGAAGACCCCAAGAGAGAAGACCTTTACGATGTAGGCACGGTTGTAGAAGTATTGCAGTTGCTTAAAATACCTGATGGCACCATAAAGATGCTTGTTGAAGGGCTTCAAAGGGGTGAAATTACAGAGTATATAAAGGAAGAAAAATTAGTCAGGGTAAAAATAAACCTTGTGTCGGAAAAAGCAATGCTTACAAAGGAGACAGAAGCCATTATGAGGAATGCAGTGGACCTTTTTGAGCAGTATGTGAAATTAAATAATCGTATACCTATAGAAGCTATAGCCACTGTAAGCAACATAGTTGACCCCGGCAGGCTTGCGGATGTTATCGCTTCTCATATCCTGGTAAAGGTTGTCCAGGAACAGACAATACTTGAAACAATAGATGTTCATAAAAGGCTCATGGAGATTTCAAAGATATTAACGAGTGAAATTGAGATACTTTCTATAGAGAAGAAAATTCAGGGCAGGGTAAGAGGCCAGATTGAAAAAACTCAGAAGGAATATTACCTTCATGAGCAGCTGAAAGCAATAAAGAAAGAACTTAACGAGACGGATGATGTTTCCAAGGAAGTGGATGAAATAAGGGCTAAAATAAAAGCTGCGAAGATGTCGGCAGAGGCAACAGACCAGGCGGAAAAAGAGCTTGCACGCCTTGAAAAAATGACTATTTATTCACCGGAAGCTACAGTCATAAGGACATATATTGACTGGCTTATTAAACTGCCGTGGGTTGAGAAAACAAAAGACCAGCTTGATATTAAAAGGGCTGAAAAGATACTGAATGAAGACCATTACGGGCTGGACAAGGCTAAGGAAAGAATACTTGAGTATCTCTCCGTATGCAAACTGGCCAAGAAGATAAAAGGCCCGATACTGTGTTTTGTAGGCCCTCCGGGAGTAGGAAAGACATCTCTGGGGCGTTCAGTTGCAAGGGCTATGGAACGCAAGTTTACCCGTATATCGCTTGGCGGCATGCACGATGAGGCTGAAATACGAGGCCACAGGAGAACTTATATAGGGGCTCTCCCAGGAAGGATTATCCAGTCACTAAGCAGGGTAAAATCAAACAACCCCGTGTTTCTTCTTGATGAAATTGACAAAGTTGGAAAAGATTTCAGGGGTGACCCGTCTGCCGCATTGCTTGAAGTGCTTGACCCTGAGCAGAATAATACTTTTACCGATCATTATCTTGAAGTTGAATACGACCTTTCAGATATAATGTTTATTACAACCGCAAACTCGCTGCAGTCAATACACCCCTCGCTGGCGGACAGGATGGAAATAGTTTCATTTCCCGGTTACACTACTGAGGAAAAAATTGGAATCGCCACAAAGTACCTGATACCAAAGCAGATAAAGGAAAATGGCCTGAAAGAAAATCAAATTGAAATTCTGCAGGAAACCATAGATATAATAATTTCAGATTATACCCGAGAGGCAGGAGTAAGAAGCCTTGAAAGGGAGATAGGCAATATTTGCCGCAAAGTTGCAAGGGAAATAGCCGAGAACGGCAAGTTGAAAACTTCAGCAAATATTACAAAGGACAATATCCATGATTATCTTGGTATAAAAAAATACTTTTACGATGATAAAAAGGAAAACAAGGTTGGCATAGCTACCGGGCTTGCATGGACAGAAATGGGGGGAGACACGCTTTCAATAGAAGTGGCTATAATGAAAGGCAAGAGCAAACTGACTCTGACAGGCAAGCTGGGAGATATAATGCAGGAATCCGCACAGGCCGCCCTTTCGTATATCAGGGCAAATACGAACCTATTTGGACTTCCTGATAAATTCTATGATGATAAGGAAATACATATACATGTGCCTGAAGGGGCAATTCCAAAAGACGGGCCTTCGGCAGGGATAGCCATAGTAACAGCTTTGCTTTCCGCAATGACAAACAGGCCTGTAAAGAAGGACCTTGCAATGACCGGAGAAATAACCTTAAGAGGCAGAGTGCTTGCCATAGGCGGTTTTAAGGAAAAGATTCTTGCCGCTCACAGGGCGGGCATCAAGACGGTAATTTTTCCTGAAGACAACAAAGTTAACCTTGAGGAGATTCCTAAAAAAGTCCAGGAGCTATTGGAGTTAATTCCAGTTAATAATATTGATGAGGTAATAAAACTATCTCTTGTAAAAGAAGAAAACTTAAAAAGAAAAGAACTGAAGAAGTCAATAATTTTCAGAAAGGGGAAGAAATGAAGAGGTATTTACTGACACCAGGGCCTACACCCGTTCCGCAGAATGTGAGGCTTGCAGAAGCGAGAGAGATTATTCATCACAGGACACCAGAATTCAGCCAGATATTTATGGAAGTGTCGGAAGAACTTAAGTATATTTTTCAGACAAAGAACGCTGTTTATACATTTGCTTCTTCAGGTTCAGGAGCAATGGAAGCTGCTGTTGTAAACTTGCTTTCACCGGGTGATAAAGCGCTTGTATTAAATACAGGAAATTTTGGCAAGCGATGGGTAAATATTCTGAACAAATATGGGGTTACGGCGATAGAACTTGCATGTGAATGGGGCAGGACAATTAGAACCGAGGAAATAAAAAATAAAATGAATGAAAACCCCGGTATAAAAGCGGTTTTTGCCCAGCATACAGAAACATCAACCGGGGTAGTAAACGACATTAAGGCAATCGGAAACCTTCTAAAGGATACTCCTGCAGTGCTTGTCGTTGATGCGGTCAGCGGCCTGGTATGCCAGGAATTCAGGATGGATGAATGGAATGTTGATGTTGCTGTGACCGGTTCCCAGAAAGGGCTGATGCTGCCTCCTGGACTGGCATTTTTAAGTGCAAGTGAAAAAGCATGGAAACTGGTAGAAAACTCAAAACTGCCGAAGTTCTATTTTGATTTAAAGTCTTACAAAAAAAACCTGGAAAAGAAGACACAGCCTTTTACTTCTCCTGTAAGTTTAATAGTCGGGCTTAAAGAGGCATTAAAAATGATCAGGCAGGAAGGCATTGAAAATATTTTCAAAAGATGCGCTGAGCTTGCAGTGGCAACAAGAAAGGGTATTATGGCGCTGGGGCTTGAATTGTTTAGCGAATCACCATGCGATGTAGTTACAGCGGTTAAGGTGCCTGATGGTGTTGATGGGGATGCCCTTGTAAAGAGGATGAGGGACGAATATGGGGTTAGCATAGCCGGAGGGCAATCGGACTATAAGGGTAAAATATTCAGGATTGCGCATATGGGTTATATTTACAAGTTTGATGTCATAGTGGCAATTGCGGCGCTTGAAATGATGCTGACTGAAATGGGTTATAAGGTAGAATTGGGAAAAGGCGTAGCAGCTGTGGAGAAAGCTTTACTGAAGAAATAAAACAATTGGGGTCAGGTCTTGACATTAGACATTTTGTTTAATTATATCTTTTCAAAATGTCTAATGTCAAGACCTG
>Ga0315284_10004401_pt1 | contig 19981 bp, 10 predicted proteins | sample YL17G09_16_MG_FD_203696 | JGI IMG/M metagenome (GOLD analysis project Ga0315284, IMG submission 203696) | Sediment microbial communities from Yellowstone Lake, YNP, Wyoming, USA - YL17G09_16 | ecosystem: Environmental > Aquatic > Freshwater > Lake > Sediment | place: USA: Wyoming | collected...
AAGGAGGCTTAGCGCTAGGGCATAATTTGATGATTGCCTATGTTCCTTGGGATGGGTATAACTTTGAAGATGCGGTTGTTATCAGTGAACGTTTAGTACATTCCCGAAAAAGGACAGGGTGGTTTGGTTGAACTTCGTATGGACAAATCTGTTTTCTTGTACAACGAGTGGCGATAACCTTGTTACTGGTGGATGGTCAACAGCAAAGACAAAGACGAATTCATATTCCAATAAATACTGCATTATTTGTTCGTGAGGGTGAACTTGTCCAGTCCAATCAATTACTGGGTCAGTTTCGTGACCTCGACAATCAACAAGATGAACGGGTAAAAACTGTGGCATCCCTCTTGGATGGTGAGGTTGTTGCTGAAAAGATGTCCTTCCCCAAGGAGGGTGAGACAGAAGGAAAAGGGCCTACCATTGAATCCGAGGCAGCGAAACCAGTAGTTGAAGAGACGCTCTGGACGATTTGGGTTTTAGCTGGAAAAGATATTACGAGGACTTAAGCTGAAAAAAACCTTCAGGAGGAAGAACTCGTTCCTCTCTTTAAGACATCAGGACAACTTGGAGAGTACCAGTCTGTACTCAGTAAAACACTTAAGGTATCTGATATTGATTGTTTTATTACATACATGCCAGCGAGTGGACCGAAAAGACACTCTGACCAAAAACCTCGACGATTCCCGTCAAGCACAGTCGAAGGATTCCCGCAGCGAGCACAACCAAGTTATGTGGCTCGTGAGCCTGGGATGCAAGTTCTCCGTATGCCCGTTTTTTATTTTGAAAAATGAAAGAAAAAAAAACAATTTTGCACGTCTATTTTGAAAATATATGTATCTCGTTCGCTCGCTTTCCGCTCTCTTTCTGTCGCTGCTGTCTCACGCTGTCTTTCTCTCGCTCTCTCTCCGTCGCTGCACGGGCAATATTTATCTTCTTCTTCTTACTTTCTTCTCCTTGAAAATAAACAAAACTAAAGAAAAAAACAAGAGAAAAGAAAAAATTGTCCCCCTCGTTTTCCCCCCCCCTCCTCTTTTTCTTCAAGTTCAAGCTCCACGCCTGTTCCTACTGCGACGAGCCCGCTCCTTCAAATTCCTTCTTCATCTCCTCGAGCGCCTCCACCACAGCTTCCACGAATCCAGCAAGCCCCGGCTCCTCGGGGGCGAACACGCGCTCGAAGCCGGCCTTGCGGGCGGCGTCGGCGGTGGTGCTGCCGATGCAGGCCGCGGCGACGCCGCCGCAAACCGCATCAGAGGAAGCAGAAGAACTCGACGTCGAGGTTTCGGAGCTCGAGCTCGGATCGCCGCTCCCGGCGATGACCTCGAGCCACGCCTTGACCGCAGAAGGGCTCGCCAGCGCCACCACCGCCGCCCTCCTCGCCGCGGCCACGGAAACCGCCGGGAGATCGCCGCGAGGGACCGGGAGCGTCGTATACGTGTTGAGCCTGTCGACCTCAAAGCCTCTCGCGCTTAGCCCTTCCTGCAGGTCGGAGCCCGCCTTCGCCGACGCGGGGTACAGCACGCGCCGGCAGCCGTTTCTGACAAAGGGCAGCTCGGCGGCGAGCGTGACAGCGTTGGCGACCGAGGGCGTGAACTCAACTCGAGGGGAGAAGCCGGCGGCGGAGAGGGCGCGGGCCGTTCCCGTGCCGACGGCGGCGACGCGGATGCCCTTTTTTGGGGAACCCGCAGCCTTCCACCCGCCAACGAAGACCGAGGCCGACTCCGGGGAGGTGACGATGATCCACTCGTAGGCCTTGGCGGTGTTCACGCCTACTCCGGCTTCTTCCGCCGCGGCGGCCTCGGAGATGTACCCAGGGAGCGCGCCCGCGTCGGGGCCCTCGGCCGTCTGCACGAGGGGAAGCTCCAGGGTCAAGAGCCCCCGCTGGGCGAGGGCCGCGGCCAGTTTGCCGTTCTTGCCCGCCTCGCGGGTGAGGACGACGGCAGGGGCAGCAGTCGGGGCGGCGGCCGTCGAGGGAGACGGGGAAGGGGAGGGAGACGAGGTCGAAGCAGCGGCAGCAGCGGCGGCGGTTGCGGCGGCGGCGGCGGCCTCGACGCATCGGGGATGGCTGGTGCCTCGGAATGCGGCTCCAAGAGGGTTCACACGAATCTCCTCAGAATGCAGGGCTGGCCTAGAGACCGAATTGGGGCTTCTGGCGCTTGGGATCGACGAGAAAAGCCCGCGGCGAGACGCCAGAGGCGCGGAGGCTATCGCCGGCGTTGCCATCATCTCGCCTCCTCGTTTTTTGTTCTTTTCGAGACGCGGAAGAGGAAACCCTACTTCCTTTTCAGGGCCGCGCTGAACACCTGCTAATGCTCTATCGCGTGTTGCTGATGTTTCAGAGTATACAAATAATAACGCTCGCGTGCTGCGGAAGAATCGCCAGGCGTGACAAAAGCAGGATCGATTGGTCGAAGACAAAGTGTGAGTGTTTTCAAACGACGACGACGTCGCCTCCTGTCGACCTTCCCTTCCTCTCTCTCTCCCTCGACTCCCCTCTCTTCCCCCCTCGCTCGCCTCCTCTTTTTTTTCGCGCTCGCTCCCCTTGCGCGCGCGACGAGACGTATGATTACAAACAAAGTATAATAAATAAAAAGGAGAAGATTCAGATCCCGGGCTGCCTCATCCCGCTGGCGCCTCCGGCCTTCCCTCCCTGCGAGAACCCCTTGCTCCGCTCCCGCTCCCGCTCCCGCTCCGCGGCCAGGTCCTCCTCGAGCTGCCTCCGCCTCTCGGCGTTGGCCCTGCTCCTCTCGCGCTCGCGCCTCTTCTCGACGCGCGAGTCGAGGGAATCGCCAAAGCCCATGTCCCAGAACCCGGGCGGGGTCGGGTTGGGCTCGAAGACGAAGCGGTGCCTCGAGGCGTCCTGGACGAGGTCGCGCGGCGGCGGGCGCTGCCGCGCCGCCTGGAAGGTGTTCACCGCCTGCTTCGGGGGAGGAGGAGGAGGAGGCGCGGCGGCAGCGGCATCGGCCGCCCCCGCCTTCCCGTCTTCGCCGTTGGCGTCGTGGACGCACCGCGGCCTCTGCAGGCAGTTGCCCCACGCCTCGCACGCCGCGTAGAAGGCCTCGCATTGCTCGCAGGTCACGCCCTTCAGCGCCTCGCGCTCGGCCCTGCCGCGCACGACGGCGAGGTGCGGGTGCTCGCCGCGCTCGCCCGCCGCCCTCGCCCGCCGCGCCGCCGAGGCGGCGGCCGCGGCCGCCGCGAGCGAGCCGGAGCGCCCCTCCCCCACCCCCGCCCCCGCCTCCCTGTCGTCGCTCCTGTCGACGACGGAGGGCCGGCGCGGGGCGGCCGGGTCGGCGCCCGCGCCAAGCGCGGGGCAGTCGAGCAGCGCGAGGGCCTCGTCGATGCCGCAGGGGCTGGGGCCTCTCCGCGTCGCCCTCCAGGGAGGGGAGGAGGCGCGGGGCTTCTTCGCCCCCCCTGACGCGGATGCTGCGCCGGGGGCGGGGCGAGGCGGGGGGGAGGAGGCTCGGCGAGCGGCGTGGGGCGCGGGGGCTTCGTTCTCGGCGCCGGCCTCTTTTGGCGTCGCCGCCGTCGCCGTCCGCTCGACGGCGGAGAAGACTCCCGGGGCGAAATGCGGCTGCGCCGATCCTGCTGCCGCCGCGCCCGCCCCGCCGTCGGCCCTCCACGCGAAGGGAACGCGGTCGTTTTCGTCGTCGATCTCGCGCTTCGAGGCGGCCGCCACCGGAGGGAGCGGCCAGGCGGCGCTGCTGCGGCGAACGGTCGTCTTCCAGCCTGTTCCCCCTCCCCCTCCCCCCCCTCCTCCTCCGGCGCCGGCAGCAGACGCCGGATTAGCCGGAGCCCGCTCTCGCTGCGGCTTCTGCGGCGGTGGCGGGGAGGGGTGTCGCCGCCGCCGCTGCTGCTGCTGCTGCCGCTGCTGCTCTTGCCTCATCACTTCCTGCCGCTGATGCTGCTTCTGCGCTTTCTGCCTTCGCTCCTCTTCTTCCATCTCCCCCCTCTTTTTTCCTTCTTCGGCGGCAGCAGGGACAGGAGCAGCATCCGCCACCGTCGCCAACGGGGTTGCCTCTTCCTCGGCGCCTTCGGAGGGAGGGGTGCACGCGACGATGACGGGATCGTCGACGGACGCGCCGGCAGAGTCCGGCGGAAGCTGGTGCTTCCAGACAGCAGCTGCTGCTGCCGCGCCCGCGGCGACCCTGACGACGGCTGGGTGCCGAGGAGGCAGGGGGGTCGTCCTCGCTTCTTTTTCTTCTTCTGCTTCTGCTTCAGCTGCTTCTTCCTTCTGCTCTGCTCTGCCGCCGCCCGATTCGCCGCGCCTGCACTGCGCTGCGCGAGCAGGAGCGTCGACTCCGGCAGCCATATCAGCGGCAGCGGCAGCAAGGGAGGGCGCCGGGGCCGCGAAGCCTCCGGGTCCGAGCCCGAGGGCCGACACGGCGGCCTCTGCCTCCGCGGCGGCGGCGGCGTCCGCCCCTCCCGTCCTCGGCCTCTTCTGCCGCGCAGTCGCCGAGAGCGGCGGTGGGGCCTCCTGCGTCGGGAGCAGAGCAGGTGGAGGCGGAGGCGGAGGGGGAGGCTGCTGATGTTGCTGCTGCCGACCGTCGACCTCGGCTCCGCCGCCGCCGCCAAAGGCCTTTGGCGGCGGCGAGCCGACGCGGACAGCGTCGCCGTCGCCGCCGCCGCCCTTTGGCGAGGCCTCTTCTTCTGCTGCCGCTGCCGCTGCTGCTGCTGCAGCGGCTGCGACTTCCGCCTTTTCTTCTCCTAGCGCCTCGTTGCCCCACTGCTGCGGGATCTCGACGGGCGGAGGCCGGCTGCGGGCGGAGGCCCCGCGCTTTGACTGCTGCGGCCGCTGCGGCGGCGGCGGCGGCACGACCACCGCCAGCTCCTCCTCCCGCTCCTCGGTCCTGCCCTGGATCCTCCTCCGGAGCCTTTCCGCATCTGCCGATGTCAAGCGCATCTCGAGGGAGTCCCGCGACTCGCGGAGCTCGCGCTCGAGCTGCGCGACGCGGGCGCGGAGGGAAAAGGTGACAGCAGGGTCGTTGTCGCTGCCGTCGTGTTCGCAGGCGGTTGTCGTCGCTCCCGTTCCCCCTCGAGGAGAAGAAGGAGCTCCGGGATTCCCTGCCACTGCGTGACTGCCGCCGTGCCTTTGCACCGGGATTCTCGTAGAGATGTTGCTGTTTTTTGTGTTCGTTTTGTTTTTGAATGGAGAAGCGGGTGGAAAGCGAGGTCGAAAGGTTTAGGGTGAGAAAAAAAAAGCAAAGCGCGCGTTTCGCCGTTGTCGGGCGTCGTCGACGTCGCATGCCCTTCCACAGCCTTTCTCTCTCGCGCGCTCCATCTCTTTGCTTCGACCAATTGCAATTTACCTGGAGTCGACAACGTCGGAAAGCCTCCCTCCCACGACCGCAGAGACGGCGTCGTCCAGCAGGGCCCGCGCGGCGAGCACGAGCACGAATGCGCTGTTGCTGCTTGCACCTCCGCCGCCGACGAGCCTCGCCGCCGCATCGCGGGCCGCAGCCGCGACGGCGAGCGCCACCGAGACAGTCGCGGCCGCCTCCTGCTGCATTGGCGGGGCGTCACCTTGGGCGGACAGATCTCGCGGCTCCATTGGAGGAGAAGACGAGGCGACGAGGAAGCGCACGCGAGAGAGAGAGACGAGTCAAATGAAGAAACAATGTATGTTTCACAGAAGAACAAAAAATCAAACTCTCTCTTCCTCTCGCTCTCCTTCCTCTTAACACCAACTCTAGTTCGCCGCCCTCGTCGCCACAAACCTCGGCGCGGGCCCTCCGATCCCGTGCGGCCCGGACCTCACCGCGGACTCGACGGTGGGCCTCGCGGCGGCCAGCGCCGAGAGCTGCGTGGGGCCCAGAGTCTGGCTCCCTCCTTCGGCGGCCGAGAGGGCCCTGGCCGCCGTCTCTCCCAGTGCGACGCAGGCGGCATGCCTCCACTCGGCTGTCGCGCTCGCCGCGTCGGCCGCGACGTCGACGAGCCTCTCCAGCAACCCTCGGTGCATGGCGACCTCGGCAGCGCCCCAGGGCCTGGCGCAGAGCGCGAGGGTGAGCCTGAGCGCCGCGACCTTCTCGTCCAGGAGGGGCTGGCGCGAAATCAGCAAGAGCAGCGCGCTCGCCGGCGAAGAAGAGGCAGCAGAACCGCCGGCCGCTCTCGTCAGAGCCCCCGAGTGGAGCGCGGAAGCCAGGACAGACTCCCCGGCACCGGGGAGAAGCACCCCAGCTGCACCCTCGGAAGAAGAGAACGGCGCTGCTGCTTCCGCGCTGCGCCCCCTCCTCGGCCTCTCCCTCTTCATCCGCTCGACGCCGGCGACTGAAGCCAGCGCGTGCAGCGCCGCGAGCCTGCAGGCCGAGCCACCCCTCCCGCCCAGAGCGATCCTCGCAGCGTCGCTCAGTGCGTCCGGGGAGGCCGTGGCGACGAGCGAGGCCCCGCCAGACGTAGAGCCGAGCTCGGCCAGGGCGAGGAGAGAGGCCTCCTCTTCCGAGGATGAGGTCGCAGCCTGATCGTCGTCGACGATCTCGCCGTCGCGGCCGACAGCGGCCTCCTCGTCGAGGGAGCGCTCGATCGACGCCAGGAGGGCGGCTGCTAGCCCCCCAACGGGGCTTGAGGGGGAAGGGATCGTGGAGGAGGAGGGAGAGGCCGCAGCAGGAGCTGCGGCGACCGCGGCGGCGTCAGTGCTGTCGTCGTCGCCGTCGTTTCCCTCGCCGTGGCTCGGCGCCCCGCTCCCTTGCCCGCCGCCGCTCTCTCCGCCTCCTCCTGCGACCGCCGCCGCGACGAGCTTCGCCGCCGTCTGCATCGCTTGCATACGCACTGCGAAGATGACACTGGGGCCAGAGGACAAAGAAGAGGCGAGGAGCCTCGCGAGCGGCCTCCCGACCTCGGCCGCCAGCAGCGAGCCGACGGCCTTGGCCCGGGCGCCGCCGGTGTCGCCGCCGCCTCGCTCCAAGACGCTCGAAACCGCGTCCGAGATCGTCGCCAGCGCCGCAGCGGCCGAGAGCGGGTCCCTCGACGAGCTCTCCAGGCTCAGCTGCTCGGAGACTGCGGAGAAGGCGCCCGCTTCCTTCAGCGCCGCGGCGGGGCCGGAGCCGGCCGCGAGCGCGGCGGCGGCGACGGAGAGCGCGCGGGCGCGGGCGAGCGCGGCGGCGGTCGTCGCTTCTCCTCGGCCGGCGCCTTCCGTCATCTCGTGCTGCTCCAGGCACATCTTCGAGACGAGCCCGGCGCGCAGCAGGGACCTCGCTCCGACCTCCGTGGCCGCGGCGAGCCGGCCCCCGCGCTCGGCGGCGGCCCCGACGGCGGCGGAGCGGTCTCCGAGAGCGGCGACGAGGGTGGAGGCAGGCGAGGCCTCGTCTTCGGTTTCCGTTCCTCCGACGCCAGCGGCGACGCATCGCCCGAGAGCCTCCGCAGCGAGGGCCCTGAGCTGCTCCGGGGACTCCCTCGAGCGCACGGCGGCGACAGCAAAGGGACAAGTCTCCGGGAGAGACCCGGAGGCGAGCTCCGGGTCGGCAAAGACCTTGGCCAGGGCGCGGCCGACGACCGCGACGGCCGCGGCATCGATCGTCGCCGCCGCCGAGGACGACGAGAGCTCCGCGTAGATGGCCTCGACCGGGTGCGCCTCTGCGAATGCGCGCAGCTGCTCTCGGCCTGCAGAGAAGTTGTCGACCAGAGCCGCAGCGTCGGCGATGAGCGAGGAGGGCATCGGTCGCGTAATGGTGGCTGGGCGCGAAAAAAGAAGACACGGGAGAAGATGATGGAACAGCGACCGAGGAGTCGATCGAGAAAAAGAGAGAAGTGCGAGAGATTGCAGTTCAGGAAAAGAAAAAAAAACAAAATTAAAAAGTTGACATATCTTCCTCCCTACTGGCACACCGGCATCCACCCCACGATCGCCTCGTGCTCCGCCCTCGCCCCCGCCAGCGCCTCCTCCGTGTCCTGAACCTCGGGGATGGGGGCCAGCCCCTTCGCCTCGGCGACCCTCGCGGCCCTCTTGGCCTCGTACCGCGCGACGTACGCCTCGGACGACGCCCGTGCCTCGCCCGCTCCCGCTCCCACGCTGCCGCTTCCGCCGCCGCCTCCGCCGCCGCTCCCCTGCTGCACCCACCCGCAGGTCGCGGCGAGCACGGCCGCGGGGCAGTCGATCTGCTTGGCCACGTCCATCGCCCCGACGAAGAGGGTGCGCCCGGCCTCGACGCCAGCTGCCGCCGCCACCTCGCCGCCACCCGCCGCCTCGCCCGCTCCCGCTCCCGCGCCTCCCCCGCCGCCGTCCGACGTCCCGTCGTCGTGGGCGAGCAGCGGTGCCATCGCCCCGAGCGCAAATGCAGTGAGCTGCAGGTTGGAGAGGTTGCGCTGCGCCGCCGCCATCGCGGAGCCGAAGCATGTCCGGGCGCGGGCGCGGGCCGCCGCCGCCGCGGAGGCTGCGGCGGGAGCTTCGCAGGCGGCGGCGGCGGCGGACGACGCCGCGGCCGAGGCCGCGAGAGTGCATCCTAGAGCGAGCTGTGCCGTCGCGCGGTGCGTGCGAGGCACGTCCGGCCCCGGCGCCGGCGCGGCGGGGAAGGCGATACCGGCCTTTAGCACGGAGGTCGCCCTCGCCGCGGGGCCGCCGCCGGCCGGGGACGGGTCGGCGAGCTCAGCGAAGGCCGCGTGCGCCGCTGCCAGGGCCGCGTTCGCCGCCGGGGCCGCAGGTCCCGCGGGAGGCTGGACGCCCGACGACGAAGAGGAAGGAACGGCGGCGGGAGAGGCACCGCTCCGGTTCTCGGGCGTCGCCCCCGGCGTCCCCGCATTCTGCTGCTGCTGCTGCTGCTGCCGCCTCTGCGCCTGCATCTGGTAGGCCCGTGGCCCCGAGGCGGCAGCAGCTACCCCCAAGAAGACGCGAGCCGCATGCATCTCCCTTGAGCACAGGCAGTAGATACCTGCCAGGGGAAGCAGCAGCGGTGCGAGCAAGGGCGCCGCGGCTCGAGGCCACCCGCCCGCGAGCGCCAGCGCGGCAGCGACGTCAGTCCTCGCCGAGGCCAGATCGGACTGCGACAGCCAGCAGCGGGCCCTGGAGTCGAGCAGGACAAGCCTCGCCCGCACCAGAGGGGCGGCGGCGGCGGCAACGTGCGGCGGGAGGGATGATTCCAGGCTCGGAAACGGCGGCGAGGAAGCGGGGGCGTTGTCGCCGGCGCCGGCGCTGCCGGCACTCTCGGGCCCGCAACGCCCTTCTGCGACGCCGAGCCGTGCCAGCCCCTCGTCGCAGAGCTCGAGGCCCCTGGCGAGGTGTACCGCAGCGTAGACGAACTTGCAGAGCGGCCTGAGGACGCCCGCGGCGGTGGCCAGGGCGCCAGCGGCGCTGGCCGCGGCCTCGGCGTCTTCCGCGAGGGAGGCGGGGAAGGGAAGAGGAGGGGGGCCGATCTCATCGCCGCGCCGCCTCCTCGCGCTCGCTGCCCCGCCCCCCATTCCTCCTCCTCCTCCTCCTCCTCCTCCGGCGGCGATAGCGGCCACGGCGGCGGCCACTTCCCTCTCTTCCGCCTCCCGCACGCCCCTCGCCGCCACTGACGCCCCCACGGCGGCCGCCAGCGAGTCCGCGAGCCGCATGCAGCGCCCCTTGTCGGCGATGCCGAGGTCCGCGACGGGGTCCCCGGCCGAGAGAGAGAGCGCGACCCGCAGGGACTCGGCGTGCGCGCGGAGTCGGGCCGCATGGGCCAGCTCAACCGCTCGGGAGGGGTAGACGGATGTAGAGGAGGAGAAGGAGGAGGAGGACGGGAAAGAAGAAGACGGCCAGTTCTTCGACGGAGCGGCGGCGGCGGCGGCGACGACGGGGAGGGCGTCGCCGGCGCTGCTCTTCCTCCTCTTGGGCCCGCCGCCGTCGCCGAGGGCGGCGGCGGCATCTTTGGCGTCCTCTTCTCCTTCGCCTCCGTTCCCCTCCCTCTCCTCGTCCCTTTTCTGCTTCGCCTCGAGCTCGACCTCTTCCAAAAGCCTCAGAGCCTTCTGGACGAACTCCACCGCGTCCCCCTGCGCCCGCCCGGGCTCGTTGGCCGCGGCTGCGCCGCGCGCCAGGGCCACGGCCGCGGCGGCAAGAGGCGGGGCGCTAGGGAGCCACGCCGAGGAGTTTTCGAGCGGGTCGTTCTTCGCAGACGAGGAGGAGAAGGCAAAGATCCCCCCGTGCAGGGGGGACGCCAGGGCGGCCGCATGGGTTGCGAAATGCGCCTGCCAAGCGGCGGCAAGGACAGAGGCAGAGGCGGCGGAAGAAGAAAAGGAGCCTGCTGCTGCGGCAGCAGCAGCAGCGGCAGCGGCGGCGGCAGCAGCAGCAGCGGCGCCCCGCGCGAGCGCGTCGGCCGCGGCCCTGGAGGACCCTAGTGAGGCGTGCACTGAAGCCAGCTCCGAAAACACGGCGCAGCGCAGGGCCGCGACGGAGAAACTGGAGCAAGCGGCGGCGCCTCCAGCGGGCGTCGTCGCCGTTCCGCCGCCGCCGCCGCCGTCGCGGACCGTGTTGAGCAGCAACCTGGCCCTCTCGAGCTGCTGCCTGGCGTCCGCGGCGTTGGCCGTGTGCCTGAGCAGCAAGCGCGCGCAGGCGAGCCTCACGGAGGCCTCGACGCGCGGCTCGTCGGCGGCGATGGCGAGGCAGGCGTCGTAGCACTTGACGGCCTGCGTTTGATTTCCGGGAAAGAGGTGTGAAAGTGGAGGGAAAGCAACACTAGTGAGAGCGACGAGGTCGAGCACCGAGGGGAATCGACGTCGGGCGTCGAGAGAAAACATCTTAAGCTCTTTTGCTTTTCGCACCTGCGCCCACTTGCCGGTCGCCTCGAACTGCAGGGCGAGCATGCGGAGGCCTGTCGATGCCTCGGCGTCGACCGCCCTTGCGTTGGAGGGAGGAGGCCTCTGTTGGGGCGGCATCTTTTCGATTCTGGCTTCAAAGAGAGAGACCGTCTCTGATCGAGACGAACAGTGACAGTCTCTGAGAGAGCACGAGGGCGGAGCAAGCCCCCTCTCACTCACGTTTTTTGACACAGAGAAAAAAACAAAGGAGAGCGAGAGGGGGGAGGCTCTCTCTCGTTCGCTTTCTTCCTGCTGCGTTCGCTCGCCGGTCATTCTCCCTCTCTAGAGCACATGGACCACGACGGTGGTGGAAGCGGCGGTGGAGGCAGCCGGGAGCAGAACCTAGGAGGTGGAATAATGCCTTCTTCATCTTCTTCGTCTTCTCAGGGAGCGCCGCACGCTCCTCCTGCGGCCTCGTCCGCACCTACGACAGCGAGACAGGTGAGAAGGAGAAGTCGATTCCATCTCGCAGGAGGAGAGAAGAACCCCGGGTGGGGACGAGGGTGAATGCCGCGAGAGCGAAGACAGATGAAAAAGGGGAAGCAATCCGTTTCGCCCTCGATTCGTCGCCGGCGGCGTCGGTGACGTCACCCCGGAGGGAAAGGAAAAAAAAACTCTCACCCTCGAGATACCCGAACCCCTCAGAAACAACGAATACAGCCGACCTCGCTCCTCACGCACGGCCTCTCCTCCTCCAATGACGGGGACGGCGGCCGCACCGCCGCCGCCACCGCCGGCACCGGCAGCAGCAGCAGCAGCAGGAGGCCAGCAGCCTCAGCGAGCCAGCTCCTCCCGAACTTTGGCAAGTGCCTGACGACGCCGCCGGAGCCGGCCTCGAACAACGGGCGCGACAACGAGCACTCGGACCTGATCATGCGCGTCGGCGACTCCCTCATCGCCGCGGGCAGCGGGCGGGCGTACGTCGTCGAGGACCTGCTGGGCAGCGGGACGTTTGGCCAGGTCGTGCGGGCGACGGCCGTGCCCTGGAGCAGGGGCAGCGCCGGCGGCGGAGGAGGAGGAGCAGGCGCCTCCGCCCGCGGTCCGCCCTCGGCCTCCGCCGATCCGTCCGCGGGTGGGGGAGTAAGCGGCGCCGGAGGGGACGTCCCCCCTCGGTCGGAGACGCCCACGGCCGCGGCGGCGGCCCTGGCGGCGGCGGTCGCGTTCCCGCAGCCCCCGCCGCCGCCGTCGCCCTCGGGCTCCGCCTCCACCTCGACGCTCCCTTTCGCTGCGACGACAGACCCTTCGTCTCCCTCCTCGGCCGTCGCCGCTGCAGGGCAGCAAGTACAGCAGCAGCAGCAGCAGCAGCAGCAGCAGCAGCAGCAAGCTCCTCTTCCCCCGATGGGAGAGCCACTGGCGGTCAAGGTCGTCAAGTCCGCCCCCGCCTTCTGCCAGCAGGCGCGCATCGAGGTCGCGGTGCTGCGCATGCTCAACGAACGCGGGGGGCGCACGGGCGCGCGCACCGTCGTGCGTCTCCTTGACGCCTTCGTCCACGCGGGACATCTCTGCCTCGTCTTCGAGCTCCTGTCGCTGAACCTCTACGAGCTTGTGCGGCGCAACCGCTTCCGCGGGCTCAGCGCCAACCTGCTGCGTGTGCTGACCGCGCAGGTCCTCGCGGCGCTGCGCGTCTGCGGCGCGCTCGGGGTCGTGCATTGCGACGTCAAGCCGGAGAACGTGCTTCTGCGCTCGCTCGACTCGGGCGACGTCAAGCTGATCGATTTCGGCAGCGCCTGCCTCGCGTCCCGCCCGCCGTACTCGTACGTGCAGTCCCGGTTCTACCGCGCGCCAGAGGTCTTGCTCGGGGCCGGGTACGGGCCGCCGATCGACGTCTGGTCCCTCGGGTGCGTGGCGGCGGAGCTCTTTCTGGGCTTGCCGCTGTTCCCGGGTGCGAGCGAGTACGACCAGCTCAGGAGGATAGTGGAAATGGTGGGCCCGCTGCCGGACGAGATGGTGGAGAGGGGGGCGAGCGGCAGGAAGCACTTCAAAAGGAAGGAAGAAACGCGCGCTCCACACAGCGCGGGCTCCTCGCCTCGCTCGAGCTCCGTCTCGGCCTTGGCCTCCCCGGCCCCTCCTTCGCCCTCCTCCGTGTCCCCCGGGCCCTGGAGTAACCACCATCAGCAGAGGGATCAGCCGCATCAGCGGGGGCAGCAACAGCAGCAGCAGCTGCAGCAGCACGCGAGGCCGCGCGGGGGCTGGGAGCTCCTGTCGCCGGCGGAGTACGAGGCCGCGCACGGCCGCGCGCCCGTGCTCGGCAAGCGGTATTTCGCGCACACCACACTCGCGGAGGTCGTCGGCGTCGCCGCTTCTTCGTCCTCCTCCTCCGACGCGCACGCTCCGGTTACCTCGGGCTCTGCCCCAACGCTCTCTTCCTCCGCCCCGCCGCGCGACGCCGAGCGGAAGGAGGCGCTGCTCGACTTCCTGGCCGGCGTGCTCGACCCGGACCCGATCTCGAGGTGGACCCCGGCCCAGGCCGCGGCGCACCCTTTCATCACCGGGGCGAGGTTCGTTCCAGCGCACGTCGTTCACCAACAGCAGCAGCAGCAGCAGCAGTGGCAGCAGCAGCAGCAGCAGCAGCAGCAGGAGCAGGAGCAGCAGCAGCAGGCTGCGGTGGCAGCTGCGGCTCACCAACGAGCGGCAACACAAGCGGCGGCAGCAAATGCCGCCGCCGCCGCCGCCGCAGCAGCAGCAGCAGCAGCATCGGCAGCGGCTGCCGCGAGCCCCTCGTCCCCTCGCTTCCCTTCGACCCCCGCGTCTCTTGCCGTATCGTCGAGGGTCCCTATCGGAGTGCCCGTCCCTGCGGCGAGGGCCGGATCTTGCCTCCAGCAGCAGCAGCAGCAGCAGCAGTACGGGATCCTCGGCCTCGGAGGAGGTCAGGGCTCCCTTGGCGGCTTTGGCGGCGCCGGCGCCGGGGTCCCTTCCTCCTTTGGCGGACCCTCGTCCTTCTCGACGATGGCGCAGGGCTCGCTCGCTGCGACCCCTCCGGCGGCGTGGCTCGCTAGGGCTCATGCTGCCGCCGCCGCCGCTGCTGCTGCAGCTCACGCCCAAGCGGCAGCGTCGCAAGGCGGATATGGCGGCTTAGGAGGAGGGGGCAGCGAGGTCGCCTCCTCCCCGGCCACCGCCGGTTTCCTCCACGTCGGATCCCTCGAGGCCCTCCGCGCCGGGTGGAGGGCGCCTCTTGCCGGGCCGCTCGGGTTCGAGCGGGACGCGCACGCGGCGGCGGCCGCGCAGGCGGCGGCAGGAGCGGCGGGAGGAGGCTTCGACAGCGCCCTTCTCCCGCCGCCGTCGCTCGGCAACGCGCAGTCTTCGGCCGCCCCGCTTGCGGGGAGATCAGGTAGCGGAGTGTGGCCCAGAGCGTCACTGACGCCGCAGCAGGCTATGGTCATGCAGCAGCAGCAGCAGCTCCAGATGCAGCAGCTCATGGTGCAGCAGCAGCAACAGCACGGCGGAGGAACCAGCGACAGCGCTCCCGCTGCCGCCGCCGCCGCGGCTCTGAGCGCCTCCTTAGCCATGCTCGGCATGCCGCTCCCCTCGCCTCAGCAGCAGCAGCAACAGATGATGATGATGGCGATGAACCTTCCCGGCTCGCTCCCGACGACCCCCTCGGCCGCGGCCGCAGCGGCGCAGGCCGCTGCCGCGGCGGCGGCGGCGCAGGCGAGCGCGAGGTCGCAACAGTTCCACCAGCGCGGCGGCGGCGGCGGTGGCAGCGGGCCCGGGGCCCCGTCACCGCTCGCGCCTAGGGTCACGCAGAGGGGGTGGACCGACCCGGCCCCCGCCCCTCCCCCTTCGGGGCCATCCGACTGGGACCCGTCCTACTCGGACGACGCTCTGATGGAGGGCGGTGGAGGCGGAGGCGGAGGCGGCGGCGGAGGCGGCGGCGGAGGGGCCACCGCCGGCGGGCAGCAGCAGGGAGCCGCCTTCCCCTGGCCTCCCGCGGCGGCGGACGACCCCGTCGCCGCGGCTGCGGCTGCTGCGGCCGCGGCTGCTGCAGCGACAGTCGAGACACAGAGGCAGAGGCAGGCGCGGACCCAGCAGCAGGAGGAGGAGGAGAAGACGTGAAAGAAACGATCCGTCGTTTTAAATGTAAAAAAAAAAAAAAAAAAAAAAACTTCTCCTTTTTTACATTTTGGACATGGGGCGGGACAGTAATTGAACAGTTGGGGAATGCGGCAATCGAGCAAAAAGAAAATACGTGCGGTGGTAATGCTATGGTGTGTGTGAATGGGGGGGGGGGGGGGCTTTTTAAATGTATAAACGGGGTGTCTCCGCGGCGGCGGCGGTCGTCAGTAGAGCTGGAGGGGCGCATATATTTGTGACAGACGCAGGCTCGGGCGGAAAACATATGGTTGGAAGACCGGCAAAACCTGAAAGTGGACGCCACGGCTGTCTGCGGTGCTCTCTGCATCTTCCGTGCGTTTTCGTCCCACGGGCCTCGAGGCAAATACCGATTGAAGAGCCTCTCGAGGGTGGGCGTTAGAGAACGGAAACGAGGACGGGAAAACGTTTTTGTTTATAGACACGAGCCTCAAGTGCCGGGAGATGTTCTTGGAAGTGGCTGTTTGTTCTCTTTCAAGCTTGCTGCTCCTGCCTCTGGGAGGAAGAAGCCGAGCTCCCGGACGGCGGCTCGGCTGCCGAGGAGCAGCGACCCTGCTGCTGCTGACTTTGCTGCTGCCGCTGCTGCTGTTTGAGTTGTTTATGGCGGTACTGCTGCATCGACGAGGCAAACGTGGGAGAGTTTGAGACCAGCGACTCCGAGGCCGGCGTCGTCGCCTGCGGCAGCGGCACGGGCGGGCGCAGCGGCGGCGAGACGCCCAGCGACGACGGCGGGAGCTGCTGTTGCCGCGGGAGCTGATGTTGCTTCGGGGGCGGCGGCGACGAGCGGGGCGTCGCCGCGGCCGAGGCCGAGGCAGAGGCCGACGGCGACGAGAGGTTGGCGAAGGAGGGCGTGCGGGAGGGCCTCCCGCTGTTGATGCTGCTTCCGCCTCCGACGATCGACGCGACCTCGAGCCCCGCTAGGAAGCCGGCCTCCTGATCGGCGGAGGGAGGGCGGCCGAGGCCCGTGAGGTCGGTGCGCGGGACGCCGCCGCCAGAGGCTGTCGCGGCGACCCCTGCCCCCGAAGAAGGAGAGGGGCTGGTGGTGTCGAGGAGGAGGAAAGAAGAAGAGGAGGTCGTCGTCGTGAGTTTTCGGCTTCTCTCTGCAATTTTTTTTCGGGGGCGGGGCGCTGCATTGGCGACGCAAAAACTCTCGAAAGAGCCCATCCTTCTCATATTTCGTTTCAACGATACAGCAAAAGTGACAGCATGCACGACAGGCGAGGAATATCGCAGAAGCAATAGAGCGAAGGAGCGCGCGAGCAGCAGAGAAGCGTTGTCGAGAGTCAATCGCGGCGGGCACACTGAGAGCACCGACCAGCAAAAAAAAAAAAAACTAACCATCCTCTGCGCGCGGCCTCGAGACATTCTTTCAGCAGGGAGCGCGGAGCGGCAGCAGCGCTTGTCGCACGCGCTCTTGCCTGCTGCATATCGCTGGAGAGCGTGAGGGATGCAAGAAAAGACTGCGGACCGCGCCCCAAAAAACAGCGAGAAGAGAGACAAAAAATGACTAGGAGGCGAAAAAGAGCCGAAAGAGTGAAACACAACTTCGACGCCGGCGGCGAAGAACAAAAGAGAAGTGTCTTCTTCTAAACGCGCCTGCCTCGCTCTGTCTCCGTTTGCACCTCACAGAGGCACAGGTGAAGCCCGTCTCTCGTCTCTCGAGCGACCTGAAGCGCAGCAGCAAAGCAGGAAAAGAGCGTAGAGAACACGAAGGTCTCTTTCACAGAGAGAGCGACGTTCTTTTTCGTTCTCATTGCAGTTCTTTATCCGGCCCTTTCTTTCCTCCAAAAGAGCCTGTAGTTTCGACGTTTCAGCACGATGGCCAACGCTCCTGACCGGTACGTCGAATTAATGCGAGGTGCCTTGGGAAGAAACAGCGAGAGCAAGGAACATAACGAAGTCACATCAAAGGATCGCCGCCGCCGTTTTTTTTTTCTCTCTCTTTCAGCTCTCTCTCTTTCTCTCTTTCTCTCTTCTCTGACCTCCTCTTCCAACGCCCTTCCTCCACTGAACCAAAACAAAAAAACAGCTACGAGAAGTTCGTCGTACCGGAGGGCGTCAAGCGCGTCGCCCACGCCCGTGACACCCGCGTCGAGCACGCCGCGACCTTGACGATCCAGCGGGAGGACCACACCGTCGGCAATTTACTCCGCTATGCCCTTCTGGGCGACAGGGAGGTGACGTTTGCCGGGTACAAGATCCCTCACCCGCTCGAGTACCGGATGTTGGTGAAGGTGCAGACCAGAGGACAGAGATCCCCCAAGCAGGTGAGCGCGAGGGCGCTGGAGGCGCTGGCCGACGAGGCTGCGGATGTGCGGAGGGCTTTCGAGGCGGAGGTCGCGAGGGCGAGGGGCGGCGGCGGCGGCGATGGAGGAGGAAGTGGCTTGGGGGGAGGAGGAGGAGGGGACTATGGGTATTAGAGAAAGAAGGGAACACGTATCAAAAAATGTAAGCAGCAGGACAGCACTTGTTTCTATGAAAGAAAGTCGGAGAGCGCGAGGGAAGCGGCGGCAGTGGTGTGCAGAGCCGAACAAGAGTCGACCCGAATGAGATGCACAAACTCGTTTTTTTTCTGTTCGTCTTCGACTCGACATTCGGAAGCAGCGTCTTCCTTTTTCGCCTTTATTAGCGCTGGTTTTCGACATTACTGCGTGAAGGGCGCCTTGAGACGCGTTGCGACAACAACAGCTGAGCGAATTCAGAAAGAAGAGAACAAGGAAAAGTCTCGAGGAAGACGCGAGCCTTTGAATTCGATCGAAACCACTTTCGCTCTCTCTTTTTCTCTCGACCTCCTCAGACCGGAAAAAAAATGCCAATGAAAAACTTCGTCGGCCGAGGGGCCGGGTTCGGCCTCGGCGCAGGCTGCGGCTTCGGGGTCGGATGGGGCTTCGGCGGCGTCCCAATCGGCTTTGCGGGAATGGGAATCGGCGGCGGCTGCGGCGTCGGCCTGGGCCTGGGCTGGGGCTTCGGCGCCGCCTTCGGCGCCGAGTACCTCGACGTGCAGCCCAAGTTCGCCGGGAACAAGAGGCCGAGCCTGCTCGAGCGGATCGGCAGGAAGGTGAAGGAGGCGAAGGAACACGGCGCCGCGAACATCGATTAAAAGAGGAGGGATTCGCAGCTCTCTCTCGCCTTTCGAGAACTCGGCTGGCAAAGAAGGAGAGAGAGAGCAAGAGACCAGGAGTTGAAGGACAGGCGTCTTTCGATTTTCCCTCTCTTGACTTTCTTTCATACTGTAAAATATACAAGCACAAGGGGGAGAGAAACCCAACACAAAGGACGGAAAACGAAAGAACCCCAAACGCTTCTTCTAGACGGAAGCCGAGAGCAGCCCCGCTCCAACAGCCAGCGCGGCCAGAGAGAGAGCAAATGACCTCGGCCTCGAAATGATCGCCGTGGCCGCCGCTGACGACGACATCGACGAGACGGGCAAGCTCGTCCTCGTCATCGTCTTCCTCTCAGCCGCGGCCACTTCGATCACGGAGACGGCCACGGCAAACCCTATCGCGACCGCGGGAGAGACCGCGGCGAGCCCCCCACGAGAGCGAGCGACGGCCACGACGGCGGCGGCGACGGCGGCGGCCAGGAACACCCCGGCGACGGCGCAGCGCGCGCGGACGTCTCTCGCAACAGCGGTGGCCCCCAAAGACTCACCGCCAAGCTTCAGGAGCAGGGCGGCAGATGACGGACCCGCGACGAGGGCTCCCAGCGCGATCGACGGGAGGAAAGAAATCCCGCGGAGCGGCGCGGGCGCGGCGCGCATCGGGAGGAGCGCGCACCCCGCGAGCAGCCCCGCCGAGAGCGACAGAGCGAGCCCTTCCCAGAAGACCCGCTCTTGTTTGGCTTTGGAGGCCGCGGGGACGCGGCAGAGCAGAACGGCAGAAGTGGAGGAGTCATTCGTTATGCCGGCTTCTTCTTCGTCCTCGTCGCCTCCCTCTCCTTCTCCTTCGAGCAGCGAGATCGAGCTTTCGACAACGTCGGCGGCGGCCGCAGAGGACAGTTGGACCCTCGACGCCGCAGCGCAGGCCGCCCCGCCCAGAAGAGAAGCCACCAAACCCGGAGCTGCGAGCCCGGGCCGCAAAATCGCGACGTCGGCGGCCGACGCCCAGTCCCCCGCGGGCCCCACGGACGCGGCGAACGCCGACAGCGAGGCCGCGGCCGCGGCGAGCGCGGCGGCGGCGGGCGCGCCGAGGCGCTCTGCCGCGGGAGGAGAGAGCAGGCAGGAGAGGGAGAGCGCCGCTCCCGACAGGACCCCTCGGATCGAAGGAGGGCCATGCCCCGCTGCTGGAACGATTACCAGCAGAGGGGAGACGGCGGCGCCGGCTCCCACGAGGGCCCAAGCGACCGCGGCCGGGGGTGGGGTTTTGGCGGAAGCCGACGTTGAGGAGATGGCATGCGACGCCGCGGCGAGAGAGGCGCTCGCGAGGCCACAGAGCAGCGTCGAGAGGTCGTCCATCAGTCCTGGCTCTCGAGGAGCGTCTTAGACCTTGACGAGATGGCTGCCCTTCCAAGGGGAGAGGGGTGGAAGACTCGAGGAAGAGGTAGAGCTCGGAGGGCTATGGCATGTGTGCCTCGTAGATCGAAATGTGCTCGGCGCCCTCCCTCGCCCTTCGAAAAAAAAGGGGAAGAAAATTTAGACCTTGCAAGAAAGAAGAAAAACAAACAAATCACCCCCCTTGTCTCTCTCTACCCACTCTCATCTTTCTACTCCTTAGCGGCATTCTCTTCTTCCTCGGCGCCCTTGCACCACCTGTCGAGCCACTGCGAGCTCTCGGCGAGCACGTGGAGGACAGACTCCCTGTTTACGACGTTTTTGAATTCAAGTTTAAAGTTCAACAGTGAGTGCCTCCTCTCTCGTCTCTCTTTCCTTCTCTCTCTTGCAAAAAAGAAAACGAACGCGTTCTTACCTCCCGCGGTAGCCGTGACTCTCGAAAGGAAGCTCCACCAGGCGAGCGGGGCACCCGTGGCTGATCAGTGCCTGGTACATGCGCTCGCTCTGGATCGGGAACGTGCCCTGGAGAGAGAGGATTTTATGGAAGAAGAGAGAAGAGAAGAAGAGAAGAGAGGAGAAGAGAAGAAGAGAAGAGAAGAGAAGAGAAGAGAAGAGAAGAGAAGAGAAGAGAAGAGAAGAGAAGAGAAGAGAAGAGAAGAGAAG
>Ga0315284_10004403_pt1 | contig 19976 bp, 12 predicted proteins | sample YL17G09_16_MG_FD_203696 | JGI IMG/M metagenome (GOLD analysis project Ga0315284, IMG submission 203696) | Sediment microbial communities from Yellowstone Lake, YNP, Wyoming, USA - YL17G09_16 | ecosystem: Environmental > Aquatic > Freshwater > Lake > Sediment | place: USA: Wyoming | collected...
TGTTCCAGTACTATCCCAAGGACTCCAATGTCTCAATAGACCCTTTCAGCCACGCGACGAAGATCTCCTTCAACAGGACCAACATAACGCCGGGCAGGACCGTCCGCGCCATCGTCTATTACCCCAAGAACCTGGAGCCCGTGAAGTCGCCCGAGCGCATCCTACGGGAGAGCTCCATGACCACGGCCATGGTCATCTTCCTCATCGCCTTCTTCCTGTGCCTGGCCTTCGTGGTCTACCGCGTCGTCGCCGGGCGCCTGGTCCCGCGGACCCTCAAGCCCAACATGCAGATCGCCCAGGACCCGGTCAAGCTCACGACCCTCATCAAAGGGAGATACACCCCGCTCGCGTTCTTCGCGGGCATCGTCCGATTGGCCCAGCTGGGCTTCATGACCATCGAGGATGACCGCGGTTCCGGGGAGCTTTGGCTCAGGTCCCGCGAGGAGGGCCCCGACGAGCTGACCATGCCGCTCATGCCCTACGACGGTGCCCTAATGGCGGTCGTCGCCGAGGGGCCGGGCCGCAAGCCCCTCCATGAGGCCTGGCAGAAGGTTGGCCGGGACATGGGGCCACTGGTCAACAGGGACCTGTGGAAAGAGGGGCTATTCTCGAGGGCCGGACGGTTCAACATCGGCTTCGGGGCCGTAATCGGAGGGGCCGTCATGGCCGTTTCGCCCATGGGGGTCCTTTACTTCCTTATCGTGGCGCTGCCCTTCTACGCCGTGGTCTTCGGCGGCATCCTGCTCGGCATTACCCTGGCCGGCATCGCCATCCTCGTCCTCCTGGGCTTCCTCGTGCCCAGGCATACCGCCAGGGGCGCCCAGGAGCGGTCCCAGCAGGCCGCCAACCTGGAGAGCATCGCTTACCAGCTGGACCGGCTCTCCAAGGACACGCCCAGAGAGCTCCCCTTGGCCATGGACCGGAACATCGCCGTCCTGACGGCGGCCCCCATGCCGGTCAAGGGCGGCTTCCCGACCTTCCTGCGCAAGCTGGGCGCGCAGGCCCCGGACGCGCCCTATCACCACCCGTGGTTCAACTCGTCGGCCGCGCCAGAGGGCGAGGCCAAGGGTGCCACCTTCGGCATCTTCGCCGGCGCCTATGCGGACACGCTGACCATCGTTCCGCTCTACTTCCGGGGCCGCACGGCCCAGAGGCCCGAGGAGAGACCGCCCGTCGAGGGCGCGGGCCAGAAGGCCCACGGCCCACGCGATGTCCATGTCATCCATGAAAGGCCCGCGGCACCGCCCAAAAAGGCCGGCGCCCAGGGGCCCAGGGCCAAGCCCCCGCTAAAAAAGGAGGAAGATTAGATGCTACTGAAGGAGGTCCCGATTTTCGGGAAGAAGGTACTGGACGAGATGGAGAGGCTCATCGTCGGCAAGAGGAAGGCCCTCGAGGACCTGCTCGTGAGCTTCCTTGCCAACGGGCACGTGCTCTTCGAGGATTACCCGGGCCTCGCCAAGACATTGATCGCTAGGTCCTTCGCGACCACCCTGGGCTGCAACTTCCGGCGCGTGCAGTTCACGCCCGACCTGCTGCCCACGGACATCACGGGCACCTACATCCTCAACAGGGACAACAACAAGTTCGAGCTCCGCAAGGGGCCCATCTTCACGAACATACTCCTGGGCGACGAGATAAACAGGGCCCCGCCCAAGACCCAGGCGGCATTGCTCGAGGCCATGCAGGAGCGGCAGACCACCATCGAGGGCGACTCTTATATCCTGGACCCGCCGTTCCTCGTCATAGCCACCCAGAACCCCATCGAGTACGAGGGGACGTACCCGCTGCCCGAGGCCCAGCTGGACCGTTTCCTTGTCAAGCTCAGCGTCGGCTACCCGGCCCTGGAAGACGAGATCGAGATCATGGCCAGGCGCGTCGAAAGGAAGCAAGACGAGCTGCAGCTCAAGCCCGTGGGAGGGCCCAAGACATTGCTGGAGGCCCAACGGGCCGTCGAGGAGGTCCATGTGGACCGCGAGCTGCTGGAGTACATCACGACCATAGTCCGGAGGACCAGGGAGCACCCCCAGGTCGAGATCGGCGCGAGCCCCAGGGGCAGCCTGGCACTGCTGAAGCTCGGCCGCGCCCAGGCGGCCTTCAAGGGCCGGGACTACGTCATCCCCGACGATGTGAAGCGCTTCTCGGCCCAGGCCCTGTCGCACCGGCTGATACTCAAGGCGGACTCATGGGTCAAGGGCGTCCACCCGTCCAACATCGTCAACGACGTCCTGAGGAACACCCCGGTCCCGAAGATACCGGACCGGGCGGCCTAGGCCTTCGCACGTCGTCCTAGTTATCTTTTTTCAATATAATTAATATATTATGATTCCTTTATTCTTACCGTTCTCGATTGACCAATATCGAAGGATTGTTATCGCGCATGGAGGGTTGTGCATGAACAAGTCGGTGCCAGTGTTTGTGACGCTCCTGATGATATTCTCGGGGCTAGCCGGGGCCATGGCCCCGGTCGTCGGTCCGCAGGGCCATAGCGGGGCTGTTTCCACGACGGTCACAAGCCAGGGAACGCCCGATGCCCCCATGCTGTGGAACGCCAGCGACAACAAGGGCTATGATGCGCTGGACTACGATGTTTCCGTGGCCCTCAAACCGAGCACGGGCAACATCACCGCCACGGCCAAGATAATGGTCAAGGCCCTGAAGGCGGTCCTTGCCCTCAACTTCACGCTCATGGGGCCACTCAAGGTCCTGTGGGTCAAGGACGGCTCGAACAACGCCCTCGTATACAACCAGAACTCCACCCTCAACAGGCTCCTCGTGAACCTCACCGGCCCCGCCATAAAGGGCCAGACCCTGACGGTCAACGTCAACTACTCGGGCGCGGTCAACCATTCTATATCCACCGACGACAACTGCAACTGGACCGCCGGCGGCCTCCTCAAGAGGACGACCCCGTGGTATCCCATGCCGCTCTTCACCTACAACAACGACATGGTCAGGCCCAACGACCTGGACCGCCACAACATCACGATCCACGCCCTGGTCCCGGGCAACTGGACCGTCGTGGCCCTTGGCAAGTACGTCGGGGTCGTGACGCAGGGCCCGAACAAGAACTTCACGTACCGCTCCATGGACATGGTCGCCGGGGCCACCGTTGCCGCGGGCGAATACTTCGTCAACACCACCACCCACGGTGGCATCACCATGAACACCTACCAGTTCAAGGCCAACGCGACCCGCTCCGGGAAGTTCATGGACCGGGAGATAGTAATCCTCGACTGGTTCACGGCCAAGTACGGCATCTTCCCCTACACCACGCTCAACACGGTCGAGGTGAACCACAAGCTGGGAGGCCTCGAGGCCGACCAGGGCCTGTTCATCACGGACACCTTCGGCAACAGCATCCCGCCCAACGACCTCGTCGTTGCGACGGCGGACCAGTACCTCTATTACGCGACCTGCCCCATCGACCAGTACGACATGTGGCTCTCCTGGGCTATGTCCCAGTACGCGGTCACGTACTTCCAGCTGGCGGTCGACGGCAAGAACGACCTGTTGAAGATGCATCACTTCGTCTACGGCGGCGGCACCGGGGAGCCGGCCATCAAGGACGTAGCGACCAACCACAACAAGTTCGAGGCCGTCATCCTCCACAAGGGTCCCTACGTTTTGCACATGCTGAGATACCTCGTCGGCAACGCGACCTTCGACGGCATCATGCAGGGCTACGTGGCCCAGGCCCACGGCAAGAACTCGACGCTGAACGACTTCATGACGGCCGTCGGCCAGAAGGCCGCGGGCACGGACCTGAACTGGTTCTTCGACCAGTGGCTCAATACGACGCAGTACCTGGACTACTCGGTCTCATCCCAGCCGTCCTTGATGTTCCAGGACGGCAGCCAGATGAAGGTGGACTTCATGGGTTCCAAGGCCGGGCTCGGCGGGGCCGCCATGCCCGTCGACTTCGCGCTCCAGTACTACACCACGAGCCCGCCAACCCTCATACCCAAGGGCCTGTGCCGCACATGCAGCTCCAAGACCTTCTCGGAGAACATCACCGAGGACGTGGCCTACGTGGTCGTCGACCCCGACATGTGGCTACTGGACGTCAACAAGGACAATGACAAGACCTCGCCGGTCAAGGAGGACCTGGTCCTGGACAAGCTCGAGGCCTCGCCCAGCACGGGCATCATCGAGGGCGAGAAGGTCACGCTCAAGGCCTCGGTCAAGAACATCGGCAACGACGCCCAGGCCTTCGTGATCGCGTTCTACGCAAACGGCACGCAGTTCACGTCCCAGTCGGTCAGTAACCTGAACCCGGGACTGAAGATCGATGTCTCCGTTGACTGGACGAGCGTTAAGGGCATCTGGAACATCTCCGCTCTCGTGGACTCGGACATGGTGATCAAGGAGTACAACGAGACCAACAACAGGAAGAACGTGACGCTCACCATCGCCGAGTACATCCCGCCACCGGACCTAAGATTCGTCGGCCCCTTGACCTTCTCCAAGGCCAGGGTGACCGAGGGCGACTACGTCCTCATCAATGTAACGGTCTTGAACGACTACAAGCGGTCCCTGGTCGGCATCTATATCGACTTCAGGGTGGACGGCAACCTGATGACCACCGTGACATTGGGGACGGTCCAGTCCAACGGGACGGTCAATGCATCGGTCAACTGGCCCACGGTGGCCGGGACGCACGAGGTCAAGGCGGTCCTGCACGCGCCCCCGGGCGTTTCCGAGAGCGACACCACGAACAACGAGGTCCAGGCCATGATCATCGTCAACGACGTCCCGTTCGCCAAGATCGGCGTGGACGACCAAAGCCCGTTCTCGGGCGTCGAGGTCGAGTTCTCCGGTGCGGAATCCACGGACAATGTCGGCATCGCCCAATACAAGTTCGATTTCGACGACGGCCAGTTCAAGAACTGGTCCGAGTCGCCCACCACTAGGCACACCTACAAGTTCCCGGGCGAGTACAAGGCTACGGTGACGGTCCGGGACAACTGGGGCGTCGAGAGCCCCCCCAGCGACCCCTTGACGATGAACGTGAAGGACACCTTACCGCTGGCAGACTTCGCTATCTCGGCCGACACGGGCACGGTCTACACGGTCTTCAGCTTCACGCCCAAGGCCACCGACCCGGACGGCAACATAACCGTCTACTACTGGGACTTCGGTGATGGCAAGTCCACCAACGAGAAAGCCCCCATCCACCAGTTCTCCAAGGCGGGGTCCTTCGAGGTCAGGCTCACGGTGACGGACAACAACGAGCAGAACAGCCAGCCGGCGAGCAAGACGATCACCATCAAGAACCTGAAGCCAAACGTCTTCGGCTCGGTCACCCCGACCGAGGTCAAGGCCAACGACCCCGTGGTCCTGGACGCTGGCACCTCCTGGGACCCAGACAATGACAAGGGCGACCTGAAGTTCAGATGGACCGCCGAAGGAACGCTCATCTCCAGCAAGGTCAAGGACACGGTCCATTTCTCGGCCGCTGGCAACGTCCACATAACCCTGACGGTCACGGACTCGGCCAATCCGCCGCTCTCGAACTCGACGGATTTCGTGGTGAAGGTCACAGCGGGGCCCGTCGTCGACGGGAACGAGCCTGCGAACAACAACATGATATACATCGCGGCGGCGGCATGCGCCGGTATATTCGCCGTCATCCTTGTGCTGTTCGTCCTCATGCGGGGTAAAAAGGCCAAGGCGGCCGCCGAGGCTGCGGCAAAGGCCAAGCCGGTGGCGAAGGGCAAGGGGAAGGCCGCCAAACCGGAGGCCAAGCCCACGAAGCCTGCGGAGAAGAAGCCCGAGGAGAAGAAGCCGCCCGCGAAGGAGGCGAAGCCGGAGGAGCCCAAGGTCGTCGAGAAGGAGGCTCCCAAGAAACCCGAGGAGAAGGCTCCCGCCGAGGCACCGAAGGCCCCGAAGCCCGCGGCCCCCAAGCCCAAGGTCGTGAAGAAGCCGGCGGAGAAGCCGGCCACGAAACCTGCCGAGACGCCCGGGACCGTCATCGAAAAGGCCAAGAAGTCGGCCGAGGAAGAGTGGGAAAAATAGATGGGCCATGAACGGGCCCGGTCGCCGGGCCCTTTCTTTTCAATTGTTCGGCCCTAGTCCGGCATCAGGTCCTCGCCGCCGAAATAGTACTGCTGTACCTGGTTGTAGAGGTCCTCCATCCCGAACATGTCCGTGGAGGAGGTCAGCACGAGGTCGTTGAAGGCCCCGACGCTCTCCATGGCCTTGAGCCACTCCAGATTGATCGGCGTGCTGGCCATGGCCTCGGACTCGCTCAGGGCCGCGTTCAGGGCCTCCGGGCTCGAGGCCCATTTGGCTATGGTCTCCTGCTCGTCCTTCGACAGCAGGTCAACCTTCGTCAGGACCCCCAGCGTCGGGACCATGAACCTGAACTGCACCGTGGCCTTCAGCATGAGCTGGGACAGCAGCCCCTCGGGCGACCGGGCCACGAGCGGATCGATGGCGAAGGCCAGGTAGGCCCTGCCCCCCCCGAGCGTCTCGACGATGAGGTTGCTGGACTTCCTGAAGCAAAACAGCTCGAGCTGGCCAGGTGTGTCCATGAGGAAGTAGTTCGTCTGGAAGGTGTCCAGTATCGCGGCCACCTCCTTGGCCTTGAAGGCCAGCATATCCGCGGCCGCGATCTGCGCGCCGTTGGGCCCGAGGCCGTAGTCCTTCATGACCTGGGACAGGGAGATCCACTCCCTTATGTCGACGTCCGCTGTGTAGCCCAGCTCCTCGGCGCCCGGGTCCAGATTGACGGCCACCGTGTCTAGGCCCCTCATGGTCATCCACTGCTGGAAGGTCCGCGTGAGGCTCGACTTGCCGCTGCCCGCCGTGCCCACGAAATATAGGAATATATTCTTCTCGTCGGTCATAGAATACACGACTCCTGCCCGGGGCCGGCCCTAGCGCTGGCCCTTGAGCATGCCGATGATCTCTTCCCGGACCTCCTTGGGGACCGGGCTGTCGGCCTTCTGCATCTCGAAGGACAGCTCCTCGCGGACGGACCTGACCTTGTCCTTGGCCAGGTTCTTCAGGAGCTCGCGGACCTCGGAGGACAGGTCCATGTAGTGGTCGCAGATGGTCGCCACGACCTCCTCCCGGACGGAGGGCTCCTTGTCCATGATCAGGGCCCTAAGAATGCGCTCCCTTATGGTCATGGAGATGTTCTCGAAGTTCTTTTGGATCTCGAAGACCACTTCCTCGCGCACCCTGGTGTCATCGTCGCGGGCCAGGTTGTTCATGAGACCCTGGATGTCCGGCGGCAGGCCCTTGAAGTGCGTCGCGATGGCGCAGACCACGTCCTCGCGGACCTTCGGGTCCCCGACCTTGGCCAGGTTCCTGAGCAGCTCGTTCCGCATGTTCGGCGGGAGCTTGTCGAAGTTGTGGGCCACCTTGTAGGCCACCCGGCGCTCCCTCACATCGCCCTCGTCAATGTGTATGGCCTCGCTGGGGGGCTCGGGCCCCACCTTGGTCTCTTCCTTCGTGGGCTGAGCCGCGGTGTCGTCTATCATCTTGACCTCGACCTTCTCCATGGTGACGGGCTCATCGGCGGCCACGTCCTTCTTCGGGCGCTCCCCCTCGACCTCTAGCTTCACCTCGGGTCTGGCCGTGACCTCGGTCTTGGGCGCCGGTTTAGGTGGCGGAGGTACAACGACCGCCTTCGTCGGAGCCGGCTTCGGCGGCGGTGGCCTGGTGATCACGGGCTTGGGCTGCGGGGGCGGCGTTGTCTTCGCCTCGCTCTCCTCGAGGAACTCGTCCAGCTCCTCGTCGGTGGCCTCCTCCTTGGGCGTCGTGGTCTTGGCCCCGTCATCCTCGCGCGCCCTGGTGAGCTCTTCCACGGCGTCCTCGTCGTCTATGATATCCACCAGGATATCGTCTATCTTCTCCTCGAAGGTCTCCAGGAGGTCCTCTTGGATGTTCTGGGTGATCTTGTCAAGGTCAATGTCGTCGAGGAGCTCCCCGCTCGTTCCGGCATCTTCGGGCCCCTCGCCCTCCGGAACCTTGGGGGCGGTCCCCATGTCCTTCACGCCGTCGTCGTCCATGTCATCGGCCACGGGCTTGGCCTCGGGCCTCTTGGCCGCAAGCAGCTCCCTGATGCCACCCTTCTTTCCATCGTCGCCCGGCGCCGTCGCTGGGCCGGTAACCGTCTTGGCGAGCTCGGGGTCCTTTTCCCCGACCACATCCTCGGGCTTGGGCTGCACGGCGGACCGCACGACCTTCTTGACGACCTTCTTGGGGACGACCCTTTTGGGCTCGCCCTCGGAAAGCGGCCTGTCCACGGGTGGCGGTACCCCTGGCGTGGGCTTGGCCACCGGGGTCACCAGCTTGGCACTGGAGACGTCCTTCGTCTCGGTGATGCCGAAGGCCGCCAAGGCGTCGTCCTCCACTTCGGGCTTGGGGGGTTCGCCCTCGCCCGCGGGCCTCTTAACTAGCTTCTTGACGACCTTCTTCTTGACGACCTTTCTCGGCTCCTCGTCATCCGGCATGTTACCCTTGTCCCCTCATCCCCTAACGGGGGTCAGACCCCTTTCAACACCCCGGGTATGTTTTGCTCTAGGCCTATATATATAAATTGCCTTGCCTGGGTTTCAACATACCGCTTTTTGCTATTAAATCTTATGTTGAAACGAACAAAATCGTCCGATTGGTCCCGGGCCCCTCAACCGATGTACCTGAGGTCATCGGCCTTGGTGTCCGACAGGTCCTTTTCGATCTCCTTGAACCTCGAGGTTATCTTGTCAATTTGGGCCGCCTTGTCCTCCAGGGCCGCAAAGTCGATCTTGACCTCCAGCGCGCTGCACAGGGCCGTGAGGACCTTCCTCGCGCTCTTGGGGTCCACGAAGTACCCCGAGGTCTCGCCCATCAGGCAGATCGCGTCGATGCCCCTCATGGTGCCCAGGCCCAGCAGCAGGCCGCTGGCCCCGACGATGCCGCTGCCCGGCTCGCCCGCCTGGAAGACCACGCCGTGCTTCTTCATCTCGTCGACGAGCTTCTTGCTCGTGGCCGCTCCCAGGACGCGGGGCTCCTCGACCATCTTGCCGACCCCGTAGCCGCCCAGCGTGAATATCTTCTTGACCCCGAATGCCTGGACTATGTCCAGGACCTCCCAGCTGAGGGCGTACTGGCCCTCGGGCGTCAGGCCCTGGTAGTCTCCGACCAGCATCATGAGGTCGTGTTTCTTGTCCTTGCGCTTCAGGTAAAAGAACTCGTTGCACACCAGCTTGATGATGCCGTCGTCCTTGACAAGGATCTGCGGCGGGAAGAACTTGGATATCAGGGTCGCGAACTTCTTGGCCTTGAGCTCGTCGATGAGGTGCTCGGCCGCGAGCTTCCCTACGTTGCCGACCCCGGGCAGACCCTCCACCAGTATCGGGTCTTTTAGCACCGGCCTCTCGATGTAGTCCACGATAATGTCCTTCATGGGGCCTCCCACGATCTCCTGAACGACCTTCTTCGGCATGGCAATCAACCCGGTCTGAGCAACTTGCGCCTGTACCCCCCGTAGTGGTCCTCGGGAGAGAACCGCGCCGGCATTGGGATCCTGGCCCGGGCGCCGCATTTCGGGCAGGTCTCCTCGAGCGTGTAGATGTTGCACGCAACGCACTTGAACATGAGGGTCTTCATGTGCCCCAACCTCCGCCGTCGGCCGCCCGCCTATTTCTCCTCGCGCAAGAAGGTGGCCTCGCCGCCCGAGGAGTTGATCTCCTTGACGGCAATCTTCGTGGCCTCTTCCATGAGGTCCTCAGCGGTCTTGTAGTCCAGGGCCGTGACCTCTAGGCGGTACTTCGGGGCCCCGATGTAGTGTATCGTAACCCGGCCATCGGGGTCCGTGGCCTGTGATTTGATGAGCGCGTCCCGTATCTTGATGACGCCGTTGCCGCCGGGGCACGTGATTGACAGGAGCCCGCGGATGGTCACCAGGGGCAGCGTGATGTTGTCCTGGGCCACCTTGGTGAAGGGCTTGACCCACTTGCCCTTGAAGCCGGCCTCTTTCAAGGTCTCCTCGTCGATGGCCGCCTCCTCGAAGGCCTGGTAGAGGCCCCCGAACTTATTGATGAGCTCGTAGCCGAACTCGGTGTAGCACTCTTCGAGCTCCTTCTTCATCCCCGTGGCCACGATCTCCATGAGCTTTTCGGCCCTCTGCTCGTTCTTCCACTCCTGGATGCGCTCCCTCTTCTGGTGGTCGTTGACCGCCTTGAGGGACAGGTCGATGTGGCCGCGCTCTATGGATACCCTCATGACCTTGCAGACGACGATGTTCCCCTCGCGCACGTAGTCCCGGATGTACTTGACCCAGCCGTGGGCGACCTCCTTTACCGGAATGAGGCCCTCCTTGCCGGGGTACTCGTCCAGGGCCACGAAGACCCCGAAGTTCTTGACCTCGCGGACGCGGCCTATGACGAGCTCGCTCTCCTCCGGGAATTCCTGGGTCTTGACCATGCGCACGAAACCTCCGTCTTCCCTACTTCAGCGACTCGACGACCTCGGCCCTGAGCTCGGCCTTGCCGCCCGACGGGCGGGCTAGGGTCGCGCCGCAGACCTGGCACTTGACCTCTGTGGCAGACTTGTTGAACAGTATCTGCACGTTGCTGCAGTCGGGGCACTTGACCTTCAGGAACTTGCTCCTGGGCTTCGGGATCGTCCCTCTGGCCTTCGTCATGTCATTTACCTCCAGTTTGACCTCGTGTGATGGAGCCTACTGCTCCTTGATCTCGAACTTCTTGGCCCTGATGCAGGGCCTCTGGTGGGCCTTCTTGCACTTGGTGCACTTGAACTTCAGTGCGACCCTCTTGGTGGGCTTCTCCCTGTCGGGCTTTGCCCTCGGGAAGCCGCCGTAGCCGGCCGTGACCCTTCGGAATCGCCGCTGTCCCCATCTCAGCTCGCTGGCCTTTCGCTTCTTGACCCTCTCGACCTCGTGGGGCTGGTGCTTCTTGCAGAAGGGGCAGTACATGTTCATCTTTCGGGGCAGTTTCATGGATTATCACCTATATTGTATAATGTGGGATTTAGTAAACCGATAACGAGTATTAAAAGGTTATCTTGAAGTTCGACGGAAGGACCGCCTTCAGAACAGGTGCTCGCCGACCAGCTGGGCCTTCCCGCCGACACCGCACCTGAGGGTCTCTATTCCGAGGTCCTTGATGTAGCCTTCGATCTCCCCGACCTTGCTCGGCAATGTGTTCACGTATACCGTGGCCCCAGTGTCGATGGAGAAATGGACCGGGACGCCCTCGTCCCTAAGTCTTCGGACCTCGGCCATGACCTTCAGGGTCTCGGGCTTCCACAGCATGGCCTCGCCCTCGCCGGTCATCGTGATGCCGTGGAGGATGAGCGTGTCCCGTTCGGCCAGGGCCCCGATCCTCTCGATGTCCCGGGCCCTGATGGCGGCCTCCATGTTCGCAAGGGCCCCGTGGACATAGGCCAGCCTCGCGTGGAAGAACGGCGATGTGATGGCGTCCCTGTGCATGTCCATGGTCTGCTTGTACTTCGGTATGACGGCCACCACGATGCCCATGGGCAGTTCCTCGGCCGAGGCCAGAGGGACCGCGTAGGAATCCTCGTGGCCAGTGCCCATGTACCATCTCGAGAAGCCCCCGGCCACGGACCGTGATGCCGAACCGGCCCCGAGCCTCGCCACCGTCGACAGCTCTCGCGGGCTCAGCTTGAGCCCCAGGGCCGACCCCGATGCCACGGCCAGGGCCGCAAATCCCGAGGCGGAGGCGCCCAGGCCTATGTTCGACGTGAAGTTGTTCTCGGAGACCACAAGGGCCTTGAATGTCGAGTTGGCCAGCTTCCTCGTCTCCTCGAGGACAAGGATGCAGCGGTCCAGCTCGCGGCCCTCGAGGAACCGGCCGTTGACCTTCACCATGTCCGCCTTCAGGTCGGATCCGAACTCCACCGTCGTCCTCGTGGCCGTCGGTGTCGTGCAAACGGATATGCTGTCGTGATAGGGCAGCTTCAGATGCTCATCCCTGAGGCCGTGATACTTGATCAGGCCCTGGATGGGGTAGGCGATGGCAGATGCCTTCATGGCCCCTGTATCGCCTTCCGGACGGATATCTTTTTTGAACCGGTCGTGGTGGCTTGGTCCTTTTCCGATGCCCAACGACTGTTTATTGACAAATGAACATAATCGGAAAAAGAAATTGGTATATGAATCAATATGGTGGCTTTTCATCTAACGTTTATATATTTTGACAATCATCCATTCCCGGGGGAAGGGAACTCCATGCGTCCTACAACCAAGGCCCTCGTGGCCTTGCTATCAGTGTGCCTCTTCTTCAGCACCTTTGGTCCGATGGCGGTCCCAGCGTACAGGGTCACCGACATCGATGGCGCTCACAGCGTGGATATTATCTTCGACAAAGCTGGCGAGCGCACCGTGAACCTGTCCATCCCGCAGCCTTTCAAGGCCCTCTCGGCCTCGATGAACGTCTCCGGCGGCCCGACGATACCAGGAGGGGCCCAGTTCCCTAAGAACGTGTCCATCGATGTCGGCGCAGACGGCAAGGCCGAGTGGGTCTTCGACGGACCGGGCCACGGCCCCCTAGGCCGCCAGGACCGGTTCAGCGACGGGGCGAACTCGACAGACATGGTCGTGAACGGGCCCACGAGCCACACCTATGATCTGCAGGTCCCGAGGGACGCTGTGATTGAAAGCGCCGGAATGACGCTCACGGGCGTCCCGACGCCAACACAGAAAATAACCGGGTCAGCCGTGAACGAGAGCCTTAACGTATCCGGGGAAGGGAGCTATCACATATCTGGGATAAAGGACACGGACATTGCCATCAACTCATCTGTGCAACTGAAGGACGTGGCCGTGGTCCAGAACAAGGTCGATGTCAACCAGTCCGCCAGCGGTCAAAACATCCAACTCCTTACAAATGTGTTCTCGGCGCAGTCCTTCAGGATAAACAGGACAGACCCAAAGCAGACCTCGGTCGACCTCTATTCGGTCGAGGTGGGGTTCAACGACCCGGGCTCTACGAACTGGGATGTCGACCTTGACATCTACAACACCTCCGGGGCCTCTGATTACAAACCCGTGGGCAATTACATTGATGGTGGCTCGGCCAACTACAACGCGTGGAAGAACGGATACGTCAATTTCACCTTCCTTTTTCCTGTGAAGCTAGAACCGGATCGGGTCTACTCCCTGGTATTCGGACGGCATATTACCGGCGAGGTGATGCCATATTTGCAATATCATGAACAGACCGGGGGAACGAACGCGGATTCCAAGTATCCGGTCCCGGGATGCTACATGCATGTGACCACCGACAACGGGCAGACCTGGACGACCTATCACGAACGCGATTGGGCCTTCAGGACCCATGTCGGGAAGGCGAGGCCAGCGACCGCGGTCGAGCTAGGGCATGTGAAGGTCGATGGTCGCGCCCCAACGTCGATCATAGGGGCAACGTCGACATTCGATGGAAATCCCAGGTACAACGCATCGGGCTGGAACATAACGGTCCGGAACGACAACCCCCTCGATGTGCTCTACAACATATCTTCCTATCTCAACTTCAACGACGCGCCCGACCATGTGGCCCTCGATATCGGCGCGGACTCGGTGGACGAATTCAAATACGACGGGAACCTCACGACCTCGTCGCTGATATCGAACCTGAACGCATCGGTCGCCTCGGCGGCCCAGGCCGCCGTGGGCCTAGGGAAGAACCAGACCGATGCCTATGGGAACGAGCTGGTCACGGTCCCGATCAAGATCTCGTGCTACGGGAAGGGCCATCTCGCCCTCGGCGGCCTTTTTGTCCTTTACAATCACCTGGAGAATGTGCCGGGCCTCAAGACCGCCATTGAATCATACCAAGCCTCGCACGGGGGCGCAGGGCCGCTCAACATACCACTCAAGGTGAAGAGCTCGACCCCGGGCGTCGTCAGGCTGTCCGGGGCCAACATAGTCTATGACGGACCTCCGGTCCAGGTCAGGAAAGCCCCGGCGGGCCTCTCCATCCCAGAGGAGGGCATGAACGCCACCATCATGGACCTCGAGGGCCTCTTCGAGGACGACTTCGACACCGATCTGGTCCTCGCCGTGCACAACGTCTCGACCTCCAGCGCTCTGAACGGGACCCTGAACGTCAGCGTTGGTCCGACGATGTCCCTTTCCATCGATGCACGTAAGGCCCTCAACTGGAGCGGCCTGGTGACCGTCATCGTGAACGCAACGGAACGCAATGGGTTCATCGCGGAATCCGGGCCGATCAATATAACGGTCACTCCGGTGAATGACGCGCCAGTTATAGCATCGATTCCACCGAGGAACGCCACCGTTGGGAAGCCATACCAATACAATTTCACAGTCGTGGACAGCGACAGCTTGACCTTCAACATATGGCTCGAGAAGGCCCCGCTGTCCATGGAGCTGGACCGGCCGAACCGGTCCATCCTGTGGACCCCGGGCCAGTCCGATATCGGCGAGCACGGATTCCAGATGAAGGTCTCGGACGGGCAGCTCGAAGCAAGGCAGAACATCACGATAATGGTCAACCGGTCAGGCGGAGGGGGCGGCGGCAACAGACAACCGATCGTCCAGGCCATCGCCAACAGGAGCGTCGAGGTCGGCGGGAACCTGAGCTTCCAAGTCCTTGCGACCGACGCTGACCTGGACGCGCTCTTTTACTATGTGGTCTCGGGCCCCGGCGGCCTCACGGTCAACAACACCACCGGAATGGTCAAATGGCGCCCGGACGCCATTGGCAACTACACCGCGACGGTGCGCGTCTCCGACGGTCTTCTGTGGGCCGAGGTGATATTCAATATCACCGTCGTGGCAAAAGGCGCCCTCATCGGGAAACCCAACGTCACCATCGACAGGCCCACGGGAGGCGAGCGCGTCACGGGCATCCTTACGCTCCTGGGCAAGGCCTCGGTCAAAGGCACGAAGATCACGAAGGTCGAGTACTCCATCGACGGAGGCCCGTGGGCCAAGGCGGACCTGCTGCCCGACGGCAGCTGGAGCGCGGAAGAGAGCGCCAAGAACCTGACCAAGGGCAATCACACGGTGGTCGTCAGGGCTACGGACGCGACGGGCCAGATTGCCCAGACCTTCACGACCTTCACCATTCAAAAGGGCGGGGGAAGCAAGCCGACCGGCCTTTCCATGATGGCCGTACTTCCGTACATCTTCTTGCTGATACTCGTGGTCGCCGGGGTCTTGCTGGCCGTCAGCTTGTCCAGGTCGAAGGCCGGCAAGGGCGCGAAAGCGGCCAAGGGCTCAAAGGCAAAGCTTGGGAAGAGCGCGGCCGAAGGCAAGGCCGTGGAGACCGCTGTCGAAAAGGGCGTCCCGAGCTCCCCGGTGGACAGCGCCTTCCTGGTCTATCACGACGGAAGGCTGATCACCTACCATTCGAGGAGCGCGATAGAGGACCTGGACGCGACCTTACAGGTCATCAAGGACTTCGTCAAGGCCTCCTTCAGGGGCGATGTCGGCCGTCTGGACGCGCTTCGCTACGAGAACATGAACATAATCCTCGAGCGCGGGATCCAGATGTACCTCGTCGTCATAACCCCCGAGGAGGACGACCTTGTCCTGCAGGGCCTCAGGAGGAGGATGCGGTCGTTCCTGGGCGATGTACATGAAAGGTACAGGCATATTCTGAAGGTCTGGGACGGAAAATACAAGTCCGTCAAGCCCATCGAGCGGATGGTCGAGGAGTACGTCGACGGGAAATGGTCCCACGGGGAGGTCAGTGCGGTCAAAGGGGAGGTTCACGGTAAGGAGGAAACGGAGGAGTCCCCAATTGCCAAGGACGAGGCCGCGAGCAAGCGCTGGGACGAGTCCCCGGACCTCGATGGGTCGGACCTGTCCAGGGTCGAGAAGCAGAAGAAGCTGCAAGACAAGCTGACGCGCGGGGAGATCACCGAGGCGGAGTTCGAGAAGCTCAAATCCAAGCTGTGAGACGGATTATTTGTAGATGGCCCTCGTCTCCTTCCTCATCAGATAGTAGATGAACAAAGGGTACAGCAGCAGATTGAAGATGAAGGTCAGCTGGCCCAGAAGGACCGCCACCACGATCGGGACGAAGAGCCCGACGAGCATGCAGAAAAGGGCCATCTTCCTGCCGATGTTGGCGAGGCTGTAGACCCCGAGGCTCACGAGGAAGGAGAGGATCGCCAGCAGGATCGAGGAATAGCCGTAGATCAGTAGGCCGCCAGTCCCCAGTTGTGAGATCCCCAGGTTGGCCTTGGGTATCAGGTCCGATAGAGCGACGAGCGCTATGCCCCAGCAAAGCTCCCCCAGGCCTCCCAGGGCCTCCATGCTGGCTATGGTCTTGACAAGGAATGGCCGGTAGGGGCCCTCGTCGCGGTCCATAGGTGGACAAGGACCTTAGAAGGATATTGAATTTATCCATACTAAGAATAAAAAAACAAGATTATTTAATCGCTCATTTCGTCTCAAGGTCCTTGATCAGCGCATCGATGTCCGTGTACTCCTCGGCCTTCTGCTCCTCGTGAGGTTTCTCGGCCTTGTCGTCGTGGGTGTCCTTGAGCTCGGACTCGGACACGGCCGACTTTACCTTCTTTTTCTTGACGACCCTGCCCTCCTCCTTTGGCTCCACCTTCTCCTTGGCGTCCAGCTTGGCTATGACATCGTCGGCCACGGACCTCTGCTCGGCCTCGGCGGTCGTGGCCCCGAGCGCCTCGGCCTTTGTCTCCGGCGCCCCGGCCTCCACCTCGGGCTCCTCCACGTAGGCCTGCAGATATTTAGACAGGTACTTGGGGTCCCCGTAGAACCAGTCCCCGCCGAGATCGACGATGACGTGGCCATCCTTGTTCTTCTTGTACTCGGCCTTCAGTATCTCGTCCGCGGCGGCGTCCCTAGACTTCATGAGCAGGACAACGGGCAGCTCGTGAGGAAGGACCTTCAGGACCTCCTTGAGGTCCTTCTTCGTGTAGGTCCGCTTGCCGATGTGGACGGACCTTGCGATGGTCGTGTCCTCCTCGCCTTCCTCTGGCTCTGGGGCTTCCTTCGGGGCCGGGGCCTCCTCGACGGGTATGGCGCTCAGGAGGGGCTCCTCTGCGTGGGCCTTGGCCGGGGCACCGTGAGCTTTCCTGGCCCTGGCGGCCTTCCTTCGCTCCTCTTCGGCGGCCTCCTTCCTGTTCCTTGCGACCAGGAAGAGGACAACGATCATGATGCATGCGATGACGATTGCCAAGAGGATCCACGGCAGGGCACTGGCCCAGGCATCATTGTGCGGGTGGGGGTTCGGCGGTGTGGTCGCGTCCTTGACCACTATGACGAAGGAGTTGTTCGCCTTGTCCTTTTTGTCCGACACGGCGACGACCACCGTGAAATCCCCGACCTGGGATTTGGCCGGCGTCCAGTCGAGCTTGCCGGTCTTCGCATCGATGGTCATGCCGGCCGGGGCCTTGTCGAGGCTGAAGGTGAGATTGGTCGCGTCCCACGGGTCCGGGTCGTGGGCCTTGACCGTGTACGAGAATGCCTTCCCAACGGTGGCGTTCTGCTGCGGGATGACGTCAAGGACGGGCAGCTTGTTATCGACCACGCCATCCTTGGTCACGACGATGGTGAAGCTCTGTCTCGCGAAGGCCTTGCCGTCCGTCACCGAAACGGTCACCGGGTCATTTCCCGCGTCCGAAGGTCCGGGGACCCATGAAATGATCCCGTTCTGCTTGTTGATGGTCATGGTCGGCGGGCCTTTCTCGATCGAATACACGAGTACGTCCTTCGGGTCCTTGTCCGTGGCATCCACATCATAGGTGTACTGCTTGCCGACCGTGGCCTTGGTCACAGGCGTGCTGACGATTAGTGGCGGGTTGTTCGAAGTGGCCGTGTCGCTGATGCTAAACGACCAGACGCCTGACGGGCAGTCCCCCTGGCCGCTGTGGTCGTAGGGGACCACGGTCCAGAAGTAGGTGCTCCCCTTTTGGAGCTCGGGGGCCTGGAATGTGGTCGCGGATATCCTTTCGGCCCTGCGCGTGGTCGCGTCCCGGACCGCAACCTTGGGCTGGTCGAGGCCGAGGTAGACATCGTACTCTATCGGGTCGTTGTCGTCGTCTGTGCCCTTCCAGGACAGACCCGGGTTCGTGTAGTCCAGGACCGCATTGTCGGTCGGGGACACGAGCGTGGCCACCGGGGGCTTGTCCGCGCTCGGGATGCGGACGGTTATGTTGAAGGCCTGCTCGGCGAACACAAGGCCGTCGGAGACCCGAAGGACGACGGCCCGGGTCCCGTTCTGGTCCACGGCTGGCGTCCACTGGACAAGTCCCGTCGTTGCGTTCACGGTCATGTTCTTCGGGTGCGTTCCTATCGAGAACACAAGCACATCGCCCTTGTCAACGTCCTGGGCCGTGCCCTGGTAAGTGTACAGCTGCCCGGCCGTGGCCGTCAGGCCCGGCACGCTCATTATCGTTGGCGGGTCGTTTACATTTATCACCGTGAGGTTGAAGTTGTGCGAATCCTTGCCGCCACGGCCATCGGAGACCGTGATGTTCACGCGATATTTACCGACATCATCGTTCGTGGGGGTCCCGTTCAGGGCCACGGGACTGGCATCTGGGTGGAGCCAGGTGGCGTTCGTGTTCAGCGTCCATGTCAGGACCTCATGGACAAGGTCAATGTCAGAGGCGTTGTAGCGGATGTAATACTGCTGGTCCTCGTAGGCCGTCAGCACGTCCGTGGTGTTTATGAGCGGCCTGTCGTTCACGTCCTCGACGCCTAGCGTGAAGTTCGAGTGGGCCCAGCCGCCGTTCCCGTCGTCGACCGAGACGTTCACGCTGTAGTTGCCGACGTCCTTGTTGAGCGGGAGGCCCGTCAGGTTCCCGGTCGCCGTGTCCATATTGAGCCACGATGCGTTGGATGCCAGGTGCCAGGTGATCTTGCCCTGGCCGTCGTCGTCGCTGTTGTAGTCAACGGCATATGGATGGTCCTCGAACACGGCCTTGACGTCCGTGGTCAGTATGGCCGGCAGGACGTTTCTGACCGTTATATCGAATTTGTGCTCGTCGGACGAGCCCCAGTCGTTGCTTGCGTTCAGGACCACGGAATATTTGCCCACCTGTGCGTTGTCCGGAGTACCAATAAGCCTGTGCGTCGTCTCATTGAAGCCCAACCAGCTGGCATTGGTCGTCAGCTTCCACTTGGTGGCCGTGCCGTTCACGGTCCAATACTTGACGTTGTACAAGGTGTCCTCGGTCGCCGTCGTGACGTCCCGGTCAGGCCTGAGGTCGATCTTCCCGACAAAGACGGTCGCGTTCTTGGATGGGTCCGTGAGGGACGAGACCTTCACCGTCTCACCCATGGACGCGTTTATCCATCGGCGTTCCTCGGACGTCCTGTCCCTGACCGTGAGGTTGCCCCTGAAAAAGCCTGTGTTGAGCCCCGTTTCCTTGAGCACGAGGTTGAAACCGACGGTGTCGCTCGCGTTGCTGGTCACCCTCGCCATGGCCTGGTTGGCCCTCGCAGCGTCCGCGTCGGTCCCGTTGAGCTGGACATATATCGTGCCGTTGATAACGACGGTCTTGAGCTCGGTCGCGTAGTCCTTGTCGTAGGCCTTCACGGCCGTGATGCCCGTCGGGACCTTGTTGGAATCCGGGAAGACGACGTAACCCTGGCCCGTCTGGGTCCCGTGGTCGCTGTCCAGATGGGCCGATATCAGGATCTCGTCAAACCCGTCCGCATTGAAGTCCCCTCCGGCCAGGGTCCTTCCGGCTATAGAATCTGCCATCTCGCCCCTCCAGGAGGCGCTCGCCTGGTTGAGGTTCACATCCGAGGCCCAGCCCGCGGTCTTGCCAACTATCAGGTAGGCCTCGCCCGACCGGGTCGCCACCTCGTCGTTGTCCGGGGAGCCTATCAGTATGTCGTTGAGCCCGTCCCCGTTCACATCGCCCGGCCCGGCTACGCCCCTTCCGGCATAATCGCCGGTCGCCTCGCCGACGTATGATGCGTTGAGCCCGGTCGAGATGTTGACGTTCGTCCCCCAGCCCGACTTCCTGCCGAAGATGATGTA
>Ga0315284_10004404_pt1 | contig 19975 bp, 17 predicted proteins | sample YL17G09_16_MG_FD_203696 | JGI IMG/M metagenome (GOLD analysis project Ga0315284, IMG submission 203696) | Sediment microbial communities from Yellowstone Lake, YNP, Wyoming, USA - YL17G09_16 | ecosystem: Environmental > Aquatic > Freshwater > Lake > Sediment | place: USA: Wyoming | collected...
ACCGCGCCCCCTTCGAAACAGTTCTTGATTTCATACTTCCTGGCAAAGTCGCGCACCAGTTTGCATTGCATGGCGGAGGCAATGTCCTTGTTCGGGGTGAAATGGTCGAGGACGAAGATGATCTTCCCGGGGTCAAAGACGGACCGAAAACCGCCCTTTTCGAACTCCTTGATGGCGATAGGCGCCGTTATGTCATTGGCGAGTGCTACATCCACGCTCACCTTTATGATGTCTCCCGGCTTCAGATCCTTTTTATCCGTATGGGCTTCTAGGATCTTTTCGGTAATAGTCATTCCCAAGGAAAGCTCCTCCTACACTGTCGATGCTTCAGATGGCCGCTTCTTCTTGATGAATTCCATCTTGTTCATGGCATTGATGAGTGCCTTGGCGGATGCAACGAGAATATCCGGATCAGAGCCCTGTCCGACCGCAATCCTATCCCTGTCCTGCAGCTCAACCGTGACCTCGCCCTGGGCATCCGTACCGCCCGTGATGGAGCTTACGCTGAAACTTTTCAGTTCGGCATAAAAGCCCGCCATGCTGATGATGGTCTTGTAGAGGGCGTCCACCGGTCCGTTGCCAAATCCGGCCTCCTTGATCTCCTCGTTGTCTATAGCGAGCACGACCGTAGCGTTAGGTGTGGTCACCGTTCCGGAACTCACATTGATATGCCTGAGCTCATACTTCTCCGGCACGCGGTAGATTTCTTCGATGACAATGGCCTCGAGGTCAGCGTCATAGACCTCTTTCTTCTTGTCCGAGATCTCCTTGAACCGATTGAAGACCTTTTTCAGCTCCCCTTCACTGAGGTGATATCCGAGGCTCTTGAGTCTGTTATCGAGGGCATGTTTTCCGGAATGCTTCCCAAGGACGAGATGCGATTTCCCGATGCCGACGGCTTCAGGCGACATGATTTCATAGGTCGAGCGCTCCTTGAGGAACCCATCCTGGTGGATGCCTGCCTCATGGGCGAAGGCATTGGCCCCGACGATTGCCTTGTTGGGCTGTACCGGTATCCCCGTGATATGGGAAACGAGGCGGCTCGTGGGATAAATCTGGGTCGTATCTATGCCGGTAAAAAGGTTGTAGAGATCTTTCCGGACATTCAGGATCATGACCGTTTCTTCCAGCGAGGTATTCCCGGCCCGCTCCCCGATGCCGTTGATGGTGCACTCGATCTGCCGTGCCCCGGCCAGAACGGCGGATATGGAGTTCGCCGCAGCGAGCCCGAGATCGTTGTGGCAATGGACGGATATGGTGACCTTATCAATCCCCTTGACCTTCTTCTTCAGGTAGGAGACGAGGTCAAAAAATTCCTGGGGGGTGGTATAGCCGACCGTGTCCGGGATGTTGATAGTATCTGCACCGGCGGCAACGGCTGCGCCGAACACATCGACGAGAAAGTCCCGGTCAGAGCGGGTGGCATCCTCGGCGGAAAACTCTACACTCGGCGAGAGGGAATGGCAGAACCCGACGGCCTCCTCAATGGTCTTCAAAACCCCGTTTCGGGACATGCGGAGCTTGTATTTGAGGTGAATATCCGAGGTTGCAATGAAGGTATGGAGTCCAGGTTTCCGGGCGTCCTTCACTGCATCCCAGGCGGTCCTTATATCCTGTTCCTTTGCCCTGCACAGCCCGATCACAAAAGACTTCCTAACCTCGGCGGCCACGGCCTGCACGGCATCGAAATCACCCGGTGAAGAAACGGGAAAGCCTGCTTCAATCTTGTCTACGCCCAAGGTCTCGAGCTGTTTGGCCACGCGCACCTTCTCGTGGACATCCATGCTTGCGCCTGGAGACTGCTCGCCGTCCCGCAAGGTTGTGTCAAATATGATGATTCTCTCCGGTGCCCGCTTCATCGTCCACCCCATAGACTTCCTTCTTCTTTCTCACTACAATGGCCATGATGATATTCAATAGGATACTGCCAAAGACAAACGTCATGGTCAGTATGAAGGCCATGACCTCGGGCGCGGATGCAATCACCACGAGCAGGAGCAGACCAGCGACCAGAAGTTGGAACGGGTGCGCTTTGATATAGGTGATATGCTTGAAGCTCGGATATTTGATCGTGCTCACCATGAGGAAAGACAGGAAGTATACCCCGGCCAGGGCCGGCACCTCCGGGATCTGTCCTACCACATCGCTCAAGAGCACCACGCTCGCCACCGTTGCAGCCGCCACTGGAATGGGCAATCCGGTAAACTTGGATGTATCACCCGTAGTATCGGTATTGAAGCGGGCGAGACGGAGTGCCCCGCAGGCGACAAAAAGGAAGCAGGCCAAAAAACCCAGCTTCCCATAGGCCTTGAGCGTCCAAAGGTAGATCATGATGGCCGGCGCCACGCCGAAGGCGATCACATCGGAAAGGGAGTCATACTCTTTCCCGAAGGCCGAGGTCGAATTCGTGGCCCGGGCGATCCTGCCATCGATGGCGTCGATGAAACCAGCGCACAGGATCATGACGGCGGCCCAATAAAAATTGCCCTTTAAGGAGAACAGCATGGAGTAGAATCCGGAGAAGAGCCCTATCGTGGTGACAAAGTTCGGGAGAAACGGCATGGAACGCCGGTCCTTTTCCTGTTTAATCTTTATCCTCCGTTTTCTCATGACAGAACCCTCCCAAGGATCGTCTGTCCTGCATATACCTTATCGCCCTTGCTCACAATCACTTTGACCTCTTGGGGGATAAAGGACTCCAGGAGCGAGCCAAAGCGAATCAGGCCTATCCTCTCCCCCTGGCGCACCGTGTCCCCTTTTTCAGGCCAGCAGTGGATCCGCCGCGCGACAAGGCCTGCCACCTGATCGACCCGGAAAATGCCGAGATAGTTCTCGATGTAGAGGGTCATGCGTTCATTGGCCTCGGTTTTCTTGCCCACATTCGCCATGTGGAACTTGCCGGGTTTGTATACCTTCTCGATCACCACGCCTTCTACGGGAGCGCGGTTCACGTGGACATTGAAAACTGACATGAAGATTGCGACCTTCGTGCAGCTTCCGACCTTTTCCTCCGTCGTCTCGACCACATCGAGGATGGTGCCGTCTGCAGGAGAGAGAAAGAGTCCCGCTCCCTGCGGTATGTCCCGTGGTGGATCGCGGAAAAACCAGGTGACGAATGCCAATGGTGCAAGCCCCAGCATCTTGAGCCGCGTTCTTACGAGTAGGAGCGATAGTATGCCGCTTGCGGCAATGTAGGGCGCGCCTTCTTTTCTGATCAACATGTTAGTTTTCCTTCCTGTCGACCTTTCTATCCCTGGTAATCCACGGCATCATGGCCCGTAAGGATGCGCCCACCTTCTCAATGAGGTGTGCCTCACCTTTTCGCGTAAGCGCATTGAAAACGGGCCTTCCCGAAAGGTTTTCGAGGATCCACTCCCGGGCGAACTCTCCATTCTGCACCTGGGCGAGGATGTTTTTCATCCTCAGCCTAACGCCCGCATCGATGAGGAGGGGTCCCCGAGTGAGGTCCCCATATTGGGCGGTATTGCTGATGGAATAGCGCATGTTCGATATACCGCCCTCATAGATGAGGTCTATGATGAGCTTGAGCTCGTGGAGGCATTCGAAGTACGCCATCTCAGGGGCGTATCCGGCTTCGACCAGGGTCTCGAATCCAGCCAGAATCAACGCGGTGGTCCCTCCGCATAATACCGCCTGTTCGCCGAAGAGGTCGGTCTCGGTCTCCTCCCTGAACGTGGTCTCGAGAATCCCTGCCTTGCCGCCGCCGATGGCGCAGGCATAGGCGAGTGCGAGGTCCTTGGTGTCACCCTTGACATCAATATCGACGGCTATCAGCATCGGCACGCCGCGTCCCTGGGCATATTCATACCTCACCATATGCCCCGGCGACTTCGGGGCTACCATGAAGCAATTCACCCCAAAGGGCGGCTTGATCTGGCCGTAATGGATATTGAATCCGTGGGCAAAGGCCAGGTACATCCCTTCACTCAAGTTTGGCTGGATATCCCTTCGAAAAACCCCGGCCTGGAGCTCGTCCGGAATGAGAATCATGACCACATCCGACCATTTCACCGCCTCAGCGGTCGTCATTACCTTGAGCCCCGCATGCTCGGCTTTCTGCCTGGAGGGGCTCCCCTCACGGAGGCCGACAACCACCTCCACACCGGAGTCCTTGAGGTTATTGGAATGGGCAAAGCCCTGAGAACCGTATCCAAGCACTGCGATCTTCTTGGATCGAATCAAGCTGAGATCAGCATCCTTATCATAGAATACCTTCATCAGAGCTTCCTCCTTCCTTGCATCTCTCTTTCCATGACGACAGTTCCTGTCCGCACGAAATCGATGATACCGAATGGGCTCAACAGCTCGACAAAAGCCTGGAGCTTTTCCTTGGCCCCGGTGAGTTCCATGGTATAGGATTTGGCGCAGACGTCCACCACCTTCGCCCTGAAAATATCGGCGATGCGCAGCACCTCGGGCCTATTCTCGGCCTTCGCCTGAACCTTCACCATGATCATTTCCCGTTCCACATAGTCCTTCCCCACGCAATCCGCGACCTTGATTACATTAACCAGCTTATTGAGCTGTTTCTTGATCTGCTCCAGGACCTGGTCATCGCCGATAGTGGTGATCACCATCTTTGAGATCTTCGGATCCAAGGTTGGAGCTACCGAGAGGGATTCGATATTGAACCCCCTTCCGGAAAACAGCCCGGATACCCGGGAGAGAACGCCAGCCTCATTATCCACCAGAACCGAGATCACATGCCTCATGACCACCTCATACCAGGAGCATATTCTTTATGGGTGCTCCTGCCGGTACCATCGGATACACATCCTCTTCGGGGTCCACACGGAAGTCCACAAATACCGGGCCCTTGGTTTCCAGGGCATCTTTGATGGCCCCCCGCACATCCGAGGGCTTGTCCACCAACATGCCGTTTGCCCCATAGGCCTGGGCAAGTTTCACAAAGTCTGGTGATACCGCCATAGACGTGTGCGAATAGCGTTTTTTATAGAAGAACGATTGCCATTGTCTGACCATGCCCAGGTATCGATTATTAAGGATCATCACCTTGACGTTGAGTTTGTATTGCACCGCAGTGGCGAGCTCCTGGATGTTCATCTGGATCGACCCGTCACCGGCAATGTCGATGACCGTCCTTTTCGGGAAAGCCACCTGGGCGCCGATTGCTGCAGGGAAGCCATAGCCCATGGTGCCCAGCCCTCCGGATGTCAAGAGCAGTCTCGGTTTCTTGAACTTGTAGAATTGTGCCGTCCACATCTGGTTCTGCCCCACCTCAGTCGCAATGATGGTATCGTCCGGTGTGAGCTTGTCGATCATCTCGACGACATATTGCGGTTTGATGATCGATGCCGAATAATGATATCTGAGCGGCTTGTCGCGCTTCCACCCTATGATCTGGGTATGCCAGGTGTCCAGGCGCTTATGGAGCTCACCGATATCTTTCTTCCTTTCCTTGAGCAGGGCGATGATATCCAAAAGCACCATCCTGCAATCGCCCACGACCGGTATGTCCACCTGCACATTCTTGCTGATGGAGGTGGGGTCGATATCGATATGGATGATCTCAGCTTTCGGAGCGAACTCCTCGCTCTTGCCCGTCACCCGGTCATCGAAGCGCGCCCCAATAGCGATGAGGCAGTCAGTCTCGGTCACCGCCATGTTGGCGACATAGGTCCCATGCATGCCGAGCATGCCGAGCGAGAGATCGTCCCCGGAGGGAAATCCTCCGAGCCCCATCAGGGTTGTCGTGACCGGTATGCGGGTCATGCGTGCCAGGGTGATAAGGTCTTCCGATGCATTGGAGAGGATGATCCCACCCCCGGCATAGATCACGGGATGCCTGCTCTTGAGGATATGGTCGACGATCCTCTTGATTTGACCGGGGTGACCTTTATATGTCGGGTTGTATCCCTGGAGACAGACCTCCTCGGGGTACTTGAAGGATACCAAGGCCTTCATGATATCCTTGGGCAGGTCCACGAGTACCGGTCCACATCTCCCCGTGCGTGCGATATAGAACGCCTCCTTGATGACCCGTGCAAGATCGGCGACATCTTTGACTAGGAAGTTATGCTTAGTGCATGGTCTCGTGATTCCTACCGTATCCGCTTCCTGAAAGGCATCATTGCCAATGAGATGCGTCGACACCTGGCCGGAAAAGATCACGATGGGAATGGAATCCATGCAGGCGGTGGCAATGCCGGTCACCGTGTTTGTCGCTCCCGGCCCCGAGGTCACAAGGCAGACGCCCACCTTCCCGGTGGCCCGGGCATAACCGTCAGCCGCATGTACCGCACCCTGTTCATGCCTGACCAGGACAAACTGGATGTCTTTGGTTTCATAGAGCGTGTCAAATATGTCCAGCACAGCCCCACCAGGATAACCGAAGACATGCTTGACCCCTTCGCACCGGAGAGACTCGATGAGTGCAGCTGCCCCCTTCATCTTGCTCATACGTTCTCCTGATTGCTTCTCAGGTTTAGAGACTATGCGTGAGACTGTCTGTGTTTGCGAAGGATCTCCTCGATCTGGTCCTTGCCCACCAGCTTCAGCTTCTGGATCTCCCTGCGCCGCATCTCGTCTTCTGCGCTCAAATAGCGCTTCTTGTTAAATTCTTCGAGTTTGGTTTCGTATGCCAGGTGCTCCTCCCAAAGTTTCTTCAGTATTGCGTTATTCAGGATGAGCTGCCTGATGAGCTGAAGATCTCTCTCTTCCATCTTTTCCCCAACCTCCTATCTTTGGGGGATAAATAAACCATATGGAAAGCCCTGTCAACACATTGAATCCCGCATCTACCTACGCAGAGGTTCAGCTGTACCCGCCTGACATCAAGAACTACGCAGTGGGTTTGGGCTCAGTCGGATGTCGGTTGACTTACGTCCACTCCAACCTGACGGCACGGGGAAGTCATATGGGATCGGTGAGGGGAACCCTCTTTTCAAAAAAGGTTCCCCCCTCAGATCTTCAGTGGGAATAGCCAATCGTCTTGAGAGCAGTCTCGATCTCAGCCAGGACGGCCGGATCCTCGATGGTGGATGGCACCTTGTATTCCTTCTTGTCGGCGATCTTGCGCATGGTGGACCGCAGGATCTTGCCGCTTCTCGTCTTGGGTAATCGCGCCACAACGGCGATATCCTTGAGGCAGGCGAGTGCCCCGATCTGTTCCCGCACCATGGTCACCACCTCCTTTTCGATCACGTGCGGGTCTCGCTGGACGCCGGCCTTGAGAACGACGAAACCGATCGGGATCTGTCCTTTCAGGGAGTCCTCAACCCCGATGACAGCGCATTCGGCGACGTCCGGGTGTTTGGCGACCACTTCTTCCATGCCGCCGGTGGAAAGCCTGTGCCCGGCGACATTGATCACGTCGTCTACCCTGCCCATGATGAAGAGGTAACCGTCTTGATCCTTGAACCCGCCGTCGCCGGTGGCGTAGTAACCCGGGTAATCCTTGAGATAGGATGATACAAAGGCCTCGTCCTTCTGCCAGAGTGTGGGGAGACAGCCAGGCGGGAGTGGCAGCTTGATGCCTATCACACCCTCCTTCCCGGCGGGGACTTCCTGTGCGTTTTCGTCGAGGGAGCGCACATCATACCCGGGGGCGGCCTTGGTCGGCGATCCTGGTTTGACCGGTAAGGCCTCGATCCCCATGCAGTTGGCGGCGATCGCCCAGCCGGTCTCGGTCTGCCACCAATGGTCGATGACCGGGATATTGAGGAGTTTGCTCGCCCAGTGATATGTATCGGGGTCGAGCCGCTCACCAGCGAGGAAGAGGTATTTCAGGCAGGAGATATCATAGCGCTTGAAGTGTGCCCCCTGCGGATCCTCCTTCTTGATGGCGCGGAATGCTGTCGGCGCCGTAAAGAGCACCTTCACCTTGTGCTGGGAGATGACCCTCCAGAATGAACCGGGGTCAGGGGTGCCGACCGGCTTGCCTTCATACATAACCGTGGTGGCACCGATGAGGAGCGGGGCATAGACGATGTAGGAGTGGCCGACGACCCAGCCCACGTCAGAGGCCGCCCAGTACACATCTCCCGGTTCAATGCCGTAGATGGAGCGCATGGTCCATTTGAGGGCGACGGCATGCCCGCCATTGTCCCTGACCACCCCCTTCGGAATCCCGGTGGTCCCCGATGTATAAAGAATATAGAGGGGATCAGTCGCGTAAACGTTGACGCATCCAACTGGTTGAACGCCCTGCAGGGCATCATGCCAGTCCATGTCTCTGCTTGGATCAAGCTCCGCCTTGACCTGTGGTCTCGAAAAGATCACGCACCGCTGGGGCTTGTGGCTCGAGAGCTCAATGGCCTTGTCGAGCAGCGGCTTATAGGCAATGGGTCCTTTGGGTTCTATGCCGCAGGAGGCCGAGAGGATAAGCTTCGGGCAGGCATCCTCAATCCTGACGGCGAGTTCATGGGGGGCAAACCCGCCGAAGACCACGGAATGGATGGCGCCGATGCGGGCACAGGCGAGCATTGCGACAACCGTTTCAGGGATCATGGGCATGTAGATGATTACCCGATCACCCTTCTCAACGCCGAGCGATCTGAGTACTCCGGCAAATATGGAAACATCCGTGAGGAGGTCCTGATAGGTGATCTTCCGGATCGTGTTCGTCACCGGGCTGTCATAAATTATCGCCACCTGCTCCCCCCTGCCCTGCGCCACATGATAATCCAGGGCATTATAGCAGGAATTCAATATCCCTCCTGTAAACCATCGGTAGAAGGGGGCATTCGTTGCATCCAGGACCTTATTCCAGCGTCTTTCCCAGATGATGTCCTCTGCAATCTCCCCCCAGAAGCCGTCTGGATCGGTCAAGGAACGCCGGTAAGCCTCATCATACGATTTGTATTTCATACAACCTCCTCATAGTATGCTTGTATGTTTATATGATATACCACTCAAAGCTTTTCAAGTTAAAATTCATTTCCTGTCTTCAATCCTGTCTTCAAAGAAATTCAAGCTGGTTAGGGAGCGCACCGAAAATGATTTATAGTGGGCTGACATAGGATTAAGAAATGGACGTCTATACAGCGCGGCAACCGATCTTCGACAGGAAGAAGGAAATCTTTGCATATGAGCTCCTCTTCCGGGGCGGCACCCCCAATTTCTTTCCCAATATCGACGGCGATTGCGCAACCTCGCGGGTTCTCTCAAGCACCTTCTTCACCACCGGCATCGAAAAGATCACGGGCGGGAAAAAGGCATTCGTCAATTTCACCCGGGACCTTCTGCTGAACGACATCCCACTCATGTTCCCCCCGGAAAAGACCATCATCGAGATCCTCGAGGATGTGGAACCCGAAGAGGATGTCCTCGAAATCTGCAGAAATCTTTCACGACAGGGATACTCGCTGGCCTTGGATGATTTCGTCTATCACCCCAAGCTCGATCCCCTCATCGAACTTGTGGATATTATCAAGGTGGATTTCAGGCTCAGCGGAAACAAGGATGTCAGGGAATATGTCAAGCTCTTTGTCCCGTGTGGCAAGAAGCTCCTGGCCGAGAAGGTGGAGACTTATGATGAGTTTCAGATGGCATGTGACATGGGATTCACCTACTTCCAGGGGTACTTCTTCAGCAAGCCCCAAGTGCTCGTCGAAAAGGACATTCCCAGCCTGAAAATGAATCTTCTCCAGATCATGACCGAATCGAACAAAGACGAGTTCTCCATCCAAGAGATCAAGAAGCTCATCACGCGTGACGTGGGCATCTCATTCAAACTCCTGCGATACATGAATTCTCCGTACTTCAGGAGACTGTGTGAGATATCATCCATCCAACATGCCATCGTTCTGTTGGGAGAGCTAGGGGTGAGGAGGTTCCTCTCCGTGATCATGATGTCCGAACTGATCCAAGACAAACCGGACGAGCTCCTCAAGAGTTCGATCATCAGGGCCCGGATGTGTGAACAGCTTGGCCTCCTGAACAAGCGGATACGGCCGAATCCGGCGATGCTCTTTACCCTCGGTCTCTTCTCCCTTATCGATGCCATCCTCGACGATTCCATGGAGAATATACTCGGGAAACTCCCCCTTTCCCGTACAATCAAATCCGCCCTCCTCGGGAAAACAAGCGATTTGAGCGAATACCTCCTCCTCACCGAGAGCTACGAGATGGGTCAATGGGATGCTGCGCTCCACAGAGCATCTGTGCTCGGCATAGACTCCCAGAATCTCCCCGCCATTTACCAGGATGCCATAGCTTGGGCGGATGCCCTTTATAGTATGGCTTAGTGGCACTGCACCGTCCATGCTGCGGGAGACCACCCTTGGTATGGCACGTTAAAGAAAAACAGATCCTTCACCGATCAGCTTATTTGTATGGATGTGTATCTCGCCAGGCAGCCGATATTTACCAAAAACGTAAAGATCTACGCCTATGAGCTCCTGTTCAGGGGGAGTATGTCCAACCTCTTCCCCGATATCGATGGCGACCATGCAACCTCCCGGCTGCTCTCGAGCACCTTCTTCACCACGGGCCTGGAAAAGGTCACGGGCGGCAAGCGGGCCTTCATCAACTTCACGCGTGAGCTCCTCCTGCGCAGGATCCCCCTCATCTTTCCCAGCAAAGTGACTACTGTGGAGATCCTAGAAACTATTGAACCGGATGAAGGGGCCATCGAGTGTATCAAGGAACTTACGGTTAATGGCTATTCCATTGCCCTGGATGATTTTGTGTATCACCCCAGGTTTGATCCTTTCATCCATCTAGCCGATATCATCAAAGTGGATTTCAGACTCAGCAGCAGAGAGGAGATCGAGGGCTATGCCCGCAGGTTCGAACCACTGGGGATCAAGCTCCTGGCTGAAAAGGTGGAGACCATCGACGAATTCCATGAGGCCATCGCCATGGGGTTCACCTATTTTCAGGGATACTTCTTCAGCAAACCCCAGGTCATGAGCGATAAGGACATCCCCAGCCTGAAGATGAACCTCATCCAGATTATGGTGGAGTCGAGCAGCGACGAGTTCAGGGTCCAGGAGATGAAGAAACTCATCGAACGCGATGTGGGTATTTCCTACAAGCTGCTCCGGTACATGAATTCCCCCTACTTCAGGCGTATGAACGAGATCTCTTCCATCAAGCAGGCCATCGTCATGCTGGGGGAGAAAGGGATCCGGCAGTTCCTTTCCGTGATCATCCTCGCCGAGCTGAGCTCGGATAAGCCGGATGAACTCATCAAGAACTCCATCGTCAGGGCGAAGGTTTGCGAAGGCCTCGGGCGCTTGGGAACAAGCAAGACCGATCCTTCCGTACTCTTTACCCTTGGTCTCTTCTCCCTCATCGACGCCATCTTAGATTCCAGTATGGAGAACGTCTTGAAGAAACTGCCTCTCGCGGAGAAAATCAAGGCCGCCTTGCTGAAAAGAGAGGGCGAATTCGCCGATTACCTCAGGCTGGCCGTATGCTATGAAATGGGGGAATGGGACATGGCCTCGAAAATCGCCTCATCGCTCGGGATCATGGAAGAAAAACTGCCCGCATGCTATCTCGACGCCGTCGGTTGGGCGGACGCCTTCTCCACCAGCTAGATCAAACCCTCACTGTACGGAATCCGCGCAGGATGTCTTTTCAAAAAAGGAATGCAATGTTCGCGGGAGGTCATGGTAATCGACTGCGCTCGCCTGATCCTTGAGATCCACAGAATTGTAGGTGTGCCAGTACAGGATGGTGCTCGCGCTGTTCTCTTCCTTGTGGGCAAAGTCCATCACCGCGGCGAAGGTCTTTCCCGTATAAGTCGGTTCGAGTTTTATTCCTGTGCGTTCGTGCATGATTTTGATCGCCTGCAAACCTCCCGGTGTAGGGTGGCCGTATCCGTCGCCGAAGTAATCGTCGATGATCCGCTGGGTGCCGATCACGTGATTTGGGATCCGATCCGAACCCTTTTTAAGCACGGCAAGGGTTTGCTTCATGAGCGTTCTGACCGTACCAGGGGTGCAGGCTTCAAAGGGCCCCAAGTGGGATGCGGCGACCCGGACGCCGATCACCTGCGTCGGGAGCCCTGCCAGGAGCATACCGAGGGAAAGTCCAGCCATAGTCCCATTCGATCCGACTGGACAGATGATGTAATCAGGGGTGGGCATCTGTCCTTGTCGGATCTGTTCCCGCAGTTCGAACGCCGCGTTCACAAAGCCCAGGGTCCCGACCGGGGAAGAACCTCCGGCGAAAAGGAAATAAGCACCCGGATGTATGAGCCGCTGGAGTATGTAAAAGTGGACCACAGTCCAGGGCAGAGTTCTGGTATGGATCATGGTGCTGCCATACTGGCGAAAGAGGAGCATATTCTGTTGCACAAAGGCGGTGACCGGCTGGTAAAAAAGGAGCAGGGTGCAGGCGATACCGAGTTGCCTGCAGAAAATGGCTGTGGCAAGGCCATGATTCGTCCCGATACCGCCGAAGGTTATGACATGCCTCTTCTTCTTCCGCACCACATCGCCCAGTACGAACTCCAGCTTGCGCACTTTGTTGCCGCCGTATATATTCGAGCTCTTATCGTCGCGCTTTATCCAGAGATTGTCCAGGCCGATATGTTCGAGCCTTTCCACCGGGGTGGGAAAGCTACCCAGGGGAATCCAGGCAATCTTGCCCTTGAGATCCGGGAATGCCTCAAAGAGAACCGGGTTACTCATACCAGTCGCTCCTCCCCCGAATAGAATTCAGATCGATGCCTCGCTTCTGTAAATAACCCCTCCTCACCTCATAGTAAGCTATGCCCGACACAAGAAAGAGGATGAAGAGGAATGTCTTAACAGGGCTTTTCAGGTCGATGAGGATGATGAGGCTGAAGAACGCCACCATGAGGAATCCGACCGCCGGGCAGAACCAGAGCCAGAAACCCTTAAGCTTGAACAGTGAGCGGGCATACTCCTCCGGGTAGAGTGCCGGCAATTTTATCGAAGCCAAGAGTACGGGAACGAAAATGATCATTCCTCCCAGTGCCGCATAGGAAGCGAGGGTTTGGAGTTCGAACCCTATGAGGACTCCCAAGAGGGAGAAAAGCCAGATAAGGGTCAAGAGTATGTGGGCGGTGCCAAACCTGGTATTGATCCTTCCCATCCACTGCGGGAGAATCCCATCGGCAATGATGATGAGGAGCGACTTCGTGCCGACGATGAATAGGGCGTTCAAGGTGGTCAGGATTGCCAGGATAGCGCCGCAACCAATGAAAAAGAAGAAACCTACCCGTCCGCAGGTTTCCCTGGCCACTGTGGCCAGGGGGTCGTTCATACGAACCACATCCGCCAGAGGGAAACAGCCACTGGTCGCAACCGCCGCCAAGAGATAGAGGATGGTGATGATGGGGAAGGCGATGAACAGGGCCCGCGGGATAACCCAGCCGGGGTTCTTGATCTCTCCGCCCAGCTCGATGATGCCGTTCGATCCGAAATAGGTAAAGGTAAGCAGGGCTGTTCCGAGCAGGAGATTCCCGACCCCTTTCTGGAAGGGCGCCGTGAAATTCTCCGGATGGAAATGTCCAAGACCGCGTATCCCATAAAAGAAAAGTGCGCCGATGAGGAGGATGACCATGATGCCCTGAATCAATGAGGCGATCCTGACCCCGAATAGGTTGACAAGATAGAACACCGTGAGAATGAGGAGGGCGGAAGTCACAACCGGCAGACCGGGGAACAATACAGAGGCGTATTTGGCGCAGCTGATCGCGTAGAGCGGGATTTGGCCGACGAAGGACGCGAGGACGTATACCCAAATGCCGACAAAGGCAAGGCGTGGGGAGACCATTCGGCTTGGGTACTTGTAGTTCGCGCCCGTGCAGGGAATCGCCGAGCCGAGCATGGCGATGGGCAGCATGCTTATGAACACGGGAATCACGGCCAGGGCATAGGCGAGAGGGAGGGCCGGCCCGGCGATCTTCAACACGATCTCGGTGAACACGAAGACCCCGCCGCCGATGGTGAACCCGATGGCGATAAAGGCGACGGCAGGCAGCCCTAAAACACGTTTCAATCCTTCCATATTCTACCCCCCCCCTTTCCCGACTTTCTCGACCAGATGCCCAACCAATACCAAGGTGAAATCAAAACCGCATACCCCCCATCCTTGTTGAATCTTCAGGGGGGTAAAGTTTTTATAGAATTTAGCCGCTCCTGAAGAAATGAAGAGGAGCGATTAAATCCAGCAGCTGCAAGCCACTATCATCCCACAATCGATAGACTTAAGCTCATATTTCCACCCATGCTATTTTTCATGATAGGCGTCAAGTCCATCCATTGTATACCGTTTCCTGGAGACCAGCTTGGGAAACTGGTTTCTTACCACCCCGCTCGCCAGGAGCATCGCTCTGTTTGTTAACCGCCGTTTGGGCGTCTCACCGATGGCGATCTGCACGAGCTCGAGGATGTGGTAGATCTCCATCCACAGGAACGGAAGCATGAGCCTGCCCACGGCAAGCTGCTGCATACATCCAGAGCAGTAGGTCACCACGGCTTGCGCGCCTGTAGCACGCGCAGTGTTCAGCACCCTGCTCGTCGTTGCCAAAATGGAAAAAGGATGATACCCGGAGGCATGGCTGAATCCCCCGCCGATGCCGCAGCACTGCACCCTGTTCCCGCACTGCTCTTGCTCGACAACCTTCGCCCCCAGCATGTGCAGGAGGCGACGTGGGAGATTGATGTACGCGTCGCCGAACGCCTTGGCATGACAAGAGTCCTGGATGGTGACTGTCAGATCAATCTTTTTGCGGATCTCGAGCTCACCGGACTCCAATCTGCGGAGAATCCAGGGAAGGACATGCTCGATCTCGAATGTAAACCGTGCGCCGAACCGCGGGAGGATATTCGTGAACAGGTTTCTGCCGGCGGTGCAGGGGATGAGCATCCTCTTGACCCCCATTTTCTCGAAATGCTCCGTGAGTCTGGCAGCCACTTGTGCAACTTGTTCGAACTGCCCGGTACGGTAGTACATTTCGCCGCAGCAGAGATCGAGCGAGCCCCGGATGGGAATGCCGCCAAAGAGGCTCGTCATCATGAGATATGGGGTGGTGATGATGTTGCAGCCGGGGTAGAGGATTTCCTCGCACGGGCTCGTATCGTCCCATTGCCGCACCAGGACCTTCTCGTCTTCGGGAAGCCTTTCCTGCACATAGGTCCTGAAATTCGGACGGTGGTGGGGGATGAAATAACCTGCCCTGGCCGGCAAACCCTCCTCCCGGTACAAGGCATGCCAGTGTTCAAGGATGAGCTGGGCGGGATTGCAGGCTTGCGGACAGACGAGGTTGCATGACAGGCAGCTCGTGCACTTCTTCAACACCACCCCTGTCCGCTTTCCCTCGATCAGACCCACAATCTCCCGCTTTGCATCTTCCAAGGGCAGATGCAACACTGGGCATTGATGGAAACACTCGCCGCACAGAGTGCAGGCATTTTGATCAAACGCATCATACAGTCCCATAAGAGTTGCTCTCCTCCTTATTCTTCATCACCTCCCCATCCAATGGCCCCTGATGTTTTCAGGATGGGGGGGGGTGCTCTTTTCAAAAGGGTGCTCGCAGTACCCTTTTCGATAGCTATTCCTCGCGATATGGCTTGTGCTGGTGATAGAACCCCGGGTGGTAGTGGGTCGGCGGGTTTCCGTCCCGATCGCGTGGAGGAAGGGGCTCGCGCAGTCTGGTCATAGTTATCGCCTGTTCCGGGCAGGCATATCGGCATAGGCCACATCCAAAGCAATTGTACGCCGTCTTGCTCTTGCCGTCAATGAACGTGCGGGCGCTGAAGGGGCATACCTCAATGCATTTCGCACAGCCCTTACACTTCTGCCTGTCTGTGATGGCCATGTAGTATCCGTCGATAAGTGGGTAGTTCAGCTGGGTGAGTTCGCGGTTGATGATGTAGGGGACGCAACCGCACGTGCAGCAGTTGCAGATCACGTATTCGTTGTAAAGGTTCACCGGGCAATGGATGAAAACCATGTGGAACATCCCGAGATCGTGTGTGCTCCTTACGATTGTCTTCGCCTCTTGCTTCGAGATCTCCCGGTACTCCTTCGGGAAGGCCTTCATCCAGGCAAAAAATCCCGTGCGGAAAACGATGTCCGTCTCCAGGGGGTGTGGACACGCCTTGTGACCTTTCCTGCATCGGCAGGGACCAACCGCGAGTGGCCCATCGAGGGCATCGATCAGGGAGAGCACCTCATCATAGGGCATAGGTTTGGCTGTATCCCCGAGGTACCCAAATGGCCGTGCGAGCAAGATAGCTGCCGGGAGGCGGACCCATTTCTGTTTTCCGATCCAGCTCCATCTTCCCCGTAGGAGGTGAAAGCAGGTTCTCAGGAGCGGGACTTCTATGTAACGGGCAAAGACATAGAGCAGGAATCTCCTGAAATGGCTCTGTTCCCCCACAACGCCATGGATGAGCATGCAAGTTCTCCTTTCATCTCCCGTCGGTCGGTTTCAATGTGCATCCCCTCTTGTCAGCCGTCGCAAGGAGCCTTTCCTTGATTTTCTCAAGATCCTTGAGCCTCGGATCGTGCTCTAACTTTCCGGGATAATCCAGGTAAGGCTCGATCTTCTTGAAGATGCCCGCGGGGAAACCGGATGTCATGTTCTCCGGGTTGTTCTTCCCCCAGGCGATCCCTCCCGTGCAAAAGTAGCTGATGTTCGCCCTTCCCGTCTGTAAAGGGATGACTGTGCTGTTGCGGCACATGGACATGTTGGCCATGTAGCGGGAGATGAACCAATCGAATACCTTAGTCACCCAGGTGCTCCTGAAGAGAAAAGCGGTGAAGCGGTGCCATAGGGTGAACCTGTTCAGGGCTGCTAGCCAGGCATTGATATTCCGTATCGCCCAAGCCGAAAATCCCCTGGGCGGGTTCATCCGGAAGGTATGCAGGCCGGTTACATCCTGTTGGTAGGGAGAAGGATCGATGAAGCTCTCCCATCCGAGGCATGCGATGATCGCCCTATAGTTTTCAGGATCCGTCCGGATGATCACCACATCGGGTTCAATATTTTTCTGGAAGAGGTGGAGTGGAGCGATATAGATGCCCGTGGTTTGCGTGCTGAGATGCTCCTTGATGGAGCGTTCGAAATCATTCTCCGGTTCCTTGAAGCCCAGCACGATGGGGACCCACTGGCACACCCTGATGGAATCCGGTTTGACGAGGAGTTCCATGCCGAAGGTCGCGCCGAAAATCGCCTGGCAGTATGAGACGCCCTGAAACAGAGCGATGTCCTCGAGCCCTGGAAAACTGCCATGCAAAAGCTTGATCCCGACCGGGGGGAGATCCAACTGGATCGTGGCATAAGGATGCATAGTTTCCTCTTATTTCATACCCTGAGTTCTAACCGCCTGGAGCTCAGGAACTGCGGGAGGGCATGGATGCTGTTCCTCCCAACATCTGGATGGTTCGCTTCGTGTTTTTCCATTCCATCACTTCGTCGAGATCCTCCCGTACGAATTCGAGAATCATAAGCCGACATTGGATGAGACATTTCCCGTATGCTATGCAGTTCACCCTGTGCCCCTTCTCTCGCAAAACTTCTCCGATCATACCATAACCATAACACAGCACCATGCGCGTTGGCATATCCTAGAGGTGAAGATCTTCGCAAAGTATATCATCGGAAGAAAAGGTATGCAAGGAGTTCACGGCCTCCTCATAGGAGTACGTCCATAAGAAAAAGCTGCTGCGAGATCTTTTCACATGCATGCTGCTGATTTTCCAATTCTGACTGACACCCCTTAAAATCTTCAGGTGGGGGGGGCTGAACATCCGTCTGGTCTGCCGCCATGAGGAAAAGAGGCTTGACAGCGGACCCGGTGGATTCTTGGTTTTGTCGAAATCATAGAAAGTATACGGATTAACCGTACATTTTCACAAGGAGATTAAGGCATATAGCATAAATATTTTTTAAGCGAATGCGGTTTCATGCCGAATATTTTATTATGAAACCTGGTGATCAAGAATTGGAGGCCCAGTTTCACCGTGCGATATTGAACATGTATGAAAGGGCATGCAGAGAATACAAATTAAACGCAACGAGGTTTCTGTTGCTGATCGGTAAACTGGGGGGGTTGACGGTGGCCAAGCGCCTCATCAACACTCCCGTGTTCTTGGATAGTCTGATGGAACTGAGGAAGCGCGGCAGGTTGGACATTTCCATGGAAGCCATGATCCTAAAGGACAGGTGGAAGGATTTGTTCACGGAAGAGGAGCGGGATATCGCGCGCAAAAGACTGAGAGAACTCGGCTATAGGGCCTAAGATCTTAACCGCTGCCTCCCGAGATAAGGGGGGCATCATTTCCTGGGAATTCTGGCTGCCTAAATGTATAGGTATGAAAGTATCGGCGTACCAGAAGCATGCCTGTCGGCATCAGTACCCTCGTCCACAAGCGAGCGGCTTATGGAGGAGGGTGAATATGTTAAATTATCCAGGGATCGGTGTGGCCGGGGCATTGCCGCTGGCATAGGCTTGAACATGGTCGAAAGGGCGCGCGCCTGCTCGTCTACCAGCTTGAAATGGGTATTCTTGATGAGGTCGGACTCGATGAGTCCAGGACAGACGGTGGTTACCCCGACACGATACCTGTGCATCTCGGACCGCAAACATGCACCAAGCCCAATCAGGGCGGATTTGGAGGCGGAATAGAGGGTCCCGCTTGTCTGCCCTTGGCCCTGATCATCTCGGCCACCCGCTCGAGCTCGTCTTTACGTCTGGTGGGGAGCACAACATCGCAGCCTTCATCCGCAAAGGCAAGCACGCAGGCCCTCCCCAAGTCCTCCGCTCGCACCGGTGACGAGCACAACGCTGCCACGCAGGTCTTGCATTGGCTGCATCCTCCTTTCCCGTCAAGATAAATACAAGAATCTTCGATCAGCGCACGCTTGCACTGGAAGACTCAAAATCGATCCTTCGCCGTATCCTGCCGATGATCTCCTCAACGGCCTCATCCAGATTTTCGACCTCCACCGCAACGGCCTTGGTGGGGCAAACGACAGCGCACCTGCCGCAACCCTTGCACAGGGCATCGTCGTGTACGATGCCGTGCGGCGTTAGGGAAATGGCCCGGAAAAAGCAGGCTTCGACGCATATCCCACATCGCTGGCATGCGTTCGGATCAACCGTGACCGAAAGCCCCTTGACCCGGACGAAGGAGTCCTTCACCTCTGCTGGGAAGAACCTAACTGAGTTGAAGATCGTACAACAGCACGGGCAACAGAAACAGATGGTGAGGAGCTTGCCTCTGTTGGGAACACCCCAGAAGTAATTATCCATCAGGACTCTGCCCATCATGGGGATGAGTCCTAGATCAAGCATATGGCGGAGGTGCTCGAGAGCTTCATCAACAGAGACGTGCCGTGCGATACGCGCATCGATAGATTTAGTGCCCTCCCCTAAAAGCAGGCATGCCTCTTCCACGGGGTAGGTGCTGCAGCTTTCGGAGTCGCGGCAGGTGCAGCGCTTGATGATCACCCTGTGGGCGGATCTCCGGGTGATCTCCTCGATGAGCCGGGTCGGCAGGACCATGCTTTGTGCACCAGAAATCGTTGCGTTTACCGGGAGATAAGAGATGTGGAAATTCTTGCCGGTGAAGAAGGGGATTACGGCGGGCGATAAAAGCTTGCCGACCACGGGCCATTGTGTAGCGCGTGCACTGAGCTTGGTGATGGGCCAGATGATCTTGAGAAAATCCAGCCACCATGCGGGCCGTCTTGACATGTGCCCTCCTTGTACTTTGTATCCTAGCAGTCCATCCTCCGAGGGGATGAATGCGACCGGACAATATACCCTAATTCCATCAAGATGCACCACATGCTATTAACATACTTGGGCTTGTAAATATTAAACAATCCCATGCAAGCGCATAATTTACCATAGGAAAAATGAATTGATATGTCAATCAAATATAAGCACTCATGTCGCGACTCTTTGATAATGTCCCCTACCAGACTCAATAGAAATGTCCCCTATGCGAGAATTTGATAAGGGAGGCCTCATGAGGAGGTCTTGAGAATGGAGGA
>Ga0315284_10004405_pt1 | contig 19975 bp, 27 predicted proteins | sample YL17G09_16_MG_FD_203696 | JGI IMG/M metagenome (GOLD analysis project Ga0315284, IMG submission 203696) | Sediment microbial communities from Yellowstone Lake, YNP, Wyoming, USA - YL17G09_16 | ecosystem: Environmental > Aquatic > Freshwater > Lake > Sediment | place: USA: Wyoming | collected...
TTTTTCCGTATTTTGGATCCATTAATAGTATTTTATTTTTAGTTACTTTAAGTACAATAGCATAATGGCCATATTTTCGTGTATCTTTCCATTCTTTATTATACTCTTTTCTATGTTGAATACTTACTATAGTTGGGAAATTCTTATTACTATACATTTGTAATTTATGTATTGTGCTTTTTTCAGCTATAAAGTTAACTTTAAGTTTTTTGAATAGTTTTTCAATTTCTTCACCATCAATGCCATCTTTTATATCTGGCCCTAAAAGTTTGTAAATATCCCAATATGAAAAATTATATCCCAAATATCGTAATACACACCATATAGAACATATGCCACAGTCATATTTGTATCTTTGTTGCCTGACTGGAAAAGTTTCTAGTAATGAAGACATATATCTTTTTATTTTATATGACTTAATTGTTAAAAAGATTTGTACCGATAAAGGGACTCGAACCCTTGAAGTCAAAGACTATGCCTTATGAGAGCACTGCAATTGCCACTATGCGATATCGGTATATAAAACAAACGCCCGGATTCGTTTTTTACATCGGCAAGTCATTTCTGATTTTCGATGCTTCGGCCACTACCTTAAAAGCGTCCTTTTAAGTGTTGTGCTGCCATTTGTTTTTAGTAGCGGGGATAGGAGTCGAACCTACTATCTGTGGGTTATGAGCCCTCAATGATTAGGTCTTTCCGGGCAGGAGCATTTATATCTCAACCACCCCTGTATGACCAATCCGTTTCACTCACCCGCATATGTGGAAGATAAGGGATTCGAACCCATGACCCTCTGCTTGTAAGGCAGATGCTCTGAACCAACTGAGCTAATCTTCCTGGTTGCGATAGAAGGAATTTAACCTCCGACTCTCCCCTTCAAACGGGGCCCATCTGTCTCTGATGTATATCGCGAACACTTGTTTTATGTTCGAACTTTATTCAAGTGCTAATTACACCTTCCGATGTAATTGTGACCCCTCTGGGGCTCGAACCCAGGACCCCAACATTAAAAGTGTTGTGCTCTAGCCAACTGAGCTAAGAGGTCGAATAGATAAGTAGAGTAACCCGGAATGATTGGCTGTATAACTCCTTTAAGCACGAAAGGGAACTTATCTAATAGTGGAGACGAAGGGAATCGAACCCTCCACTCGGTGCTTGCAAGGCACCAACGCCGAGCCAATGGAACATGCGCCCCCATTTTGGGAAAATAACAGGATTCGAACCTGCACCGATAAACCAATATCGTAGCCATTCCACTGTCCGCGCGTCAAACAGTTTTTATTTTCCATTTAAACTGAGAAATTTAACGTTGAGTGTTTTTACTATGCTACCATTACACCATACCTCCAAAATATTTGGCGGAGGCACTAGGATTCGAACCTAGATCAGTCGAGTGACAGTCGAAGTAACTCAGTTGTTTTACTACAGTTTGTGGGCACGGTGGGGCTCGAACCCACATTGTCTTACGACCCAGTGTATCAGACTGGTGACTAAACCATTCATCCACATGCCCGTTAAAGTCCACCCCGTAGGTGAACTGCGCAAATACGGCTTTGCGTTGCCAGTAAATTTACCCTTTGGGTAAACTATGTGTCCTCTATAGGGATCGAACCTATGACCTCCATCATGTAAGGGTGGCGCTACTTCCAGCTGAGCTAAAAGGACTTTTGCGTTCCCGGTAGGATTCGAACCTACATCTGACGGCTTAACAGGCCGGGGTCTTACCAATTATAGTACGACAGGAACATAAACGCTATTCCAAGCGTTTCATTATTTTTCTTAAGATTGTGTTATCAAAATCTTTCATTAGTGGGTCTGGAATTTTAATCCCGCATTCAGTGAATTGATTTACTATTTCTCTTTTAGAAAAAGAGCCTTCTGAAATACCATCACTCCATTCATTTTTCCATAATCCCCAACTTTTCTTTCCAATGATAACTCCTCTTAAGATATTTGGTTGTCTTGTTTTTATTCCCTTTGAAATTTCATCTTTTGAATAGACTCCATTATCAAATGATTTAAAACAAAATTTGCTTTCTTCTCCATTTTTATCGTATTGTGTTAAAACTTCTGATCCACAAAAATCAAGTATCTTACACCTATACGATTTTAAAAAGAATGTAAAAATTTCATTGAATCCTTCGCTGTATTTTTTACGTCTTCTTTCTTCTCTTGTTAGGCCACTATCGTGACCTTGTCTGCTTTTCGCTTCATGATCCTCGTTATTAAATTTGCGGGAGTGGAGGGACTTGAACCCCCAACCTAAAAGTTAACAGCTTCTTGCTCTACATTGGAGCTACACTCCCAAAAATTATTTGCGGAATACGTGAGATTCGAACTCCTCCTCCACCGTGACAGGGTGGCATACTAACCATTATACTACGTACTCCATTAATCTATCTACTGTACTGGCATACAGCCTTCCCGGTGCCAGCCGAGAGAGACACTCCAGACCATTCGTCCTTTGTGAATCTTGGATTGTGCCCCTAAAGGGATTCGAACCCTTAACCTTCTCCTTAAGAGGGAGTAGCGCTTGTCCAGTTGCGCCATAGAGGCTTATGAAATTTCTATGATGCTTCAGTATGAAGTCCTATGAAATTCTAAACGGTCTCATAATCGATTTTTAAATCGACAGGGTGGAGAATAAGGGAGTCGAACCCTTGACCCTCTGCGTGCAAGGCAGATGCTCTAGCCAACTGAGCTAATTCCCCAAGGAATTGTTTTTGCATGAGTACAAGGATTCGAACCCTGATCAAAGCGTTTGGAGTGCCTTATGCTGCGCGTTGCACCATACTCACATTTGCAGGGGTGGAGGGACTCGAACCCCCGACGACGGTTTTGGAGACCGGAATGATACCGCTTCACCACACCCCTATTGGAAAATTTCTACGCTATTCACTCGTTACACTTGTGGCTTGGCTAATGATCTATGAAATTCTAAAACAGTCTTCGCGGGCGATAGGGGACTCGAACCCCGACCTTCTGGTTGACAGCCAGATAATACCTATCCATTATACGATACCGCCCATAAAACAAAGAAAATCGGAAGAGGTAACAGCCGGAATTGAACCGGAGTTTCAAATTAAAAGTCTGATGGGGCACCATGCCCCGCGAAGTAACTCTTTCCTTCACTATTGTTTATATTTTTATACTGAGAAAAATTAGAAGAAAATTTGCCACTCCTTGTGGCTTTTTTCCCTTAAAATCTGGCGGGAAAATTGAGAATCGAACTCAACGATGTAATTCTTACAGTTACTACAGTATGAAGTGCAGGTAGCGGGAATCGAACCCGCATTGCCAGTTTGGAAGACTGGAACACTAGCCATTGTGCTATACCTGCGTTTAAACTGAGAAATTTAACTTGAGTGTTTTTACGGTGCTATCCACTACACTAACCCCTTATGAAATTTGGCAAGGGGCCCAAGATTCGAACTTGGCCTCGTCGTTTGGAATACGAAGTAACTCGCTGTTTTACTACAGTTTATTGTGCGCCTGGTGGGCTTCGAACCCACAACCTTCTGGTTAAAAGCCAGAAGCCCGTCCACTTGAGCTTCAGGCGCTAATTATCAACATGTCAAAGATCGTTTGTCTTAAAGTAGGATGCTGCTAACCGATATTGCGTTTGGGTACTTTTCAGCCCTCGGTGGTAACTGTACATTTAGCTCGTTTGGAGGGAGCGCCAGCCTGCAGCATCTAACTGCGATTTTTCTACTTTAAAGAACTTTTATTCATAAAAAAAGCGGGAATCTTTTGAGGATGCCCGCTTTTCTATATAATTTATCGTTTATTACCAATCGATTATATCTTGATTCGCGAGCGTAAGTTTTCCTCTATTGCCTTTATCATTGGCATTCCAAATATTCACTTTCATATGTTTCGCTATGCGTATCATTTGTTTTTGCGTTATTGTATTGTTAATTTATTTCTTTTATTATATATTATGACAAAAGTTTTCGATTTTGCCACTTATTGTTAAAATATTTTTGTGGCTTCCCAGTTTTCTTTCCAGGGACCCCACACGTTTTGGTAACTCCATCCATCATCAAATGATGTATATCTTTCAATACTAAGAACTTCCTGAATTCTAATCTTTTTAAGCCATCTGAATTTTTTTCCAATCCACCACGGTCTATAAGCAAAGATTTCTCTAGTTCTTACAACATTCGTTACTTTTTCTTCCCAAAATCCTCTTTCAGTTTCACCCGATTTTTCTTCTATAATCGTGTAGTCAATTCCATCGAATTTGAAAGTATTCATATTTGGTTTTAATTTAGACAAATATAATCAAAATACTTGAATAAAAAAAATATTTGACCATTTATTTTCATTATTTTTTAAAAATAAAAAAGGCAAATTCTCTCGTCCATAACCGGGTTTCCATCCATGCCCTTGCATCCTGTTACTTCGTGAGAGATGCATCTATAGTCTGGCATCTATCTAAGTTATTTCTTTAAACTATGTCTCGGAAAGGAAACACTACGACAACCATCTGTTTAAAGAATATTGCTAATCCGCTTATTCCCTATAGTAGCATAAGGACTAACGCCGCGGAGAAACGTATTAGGTCGTTGGACTCAGCAACTGAGGAGCCAAAAACCCTGACTTTTGTTGCCCTAACTCTACGAGCCGGACTTTTAATTCCTGAAAAAGTGTAACAAAGAATTTTCGCGTTTTGTATCTCCAGTTTTAATAGCACTGATTTCTATGATAAGATGTTCTACATGGGCTGAGCGAACCAACTAATCTTGCCTAAGGATTGTATTCCGAAGAATCCACCATGATGACAAATCCCCTATAGCTTAGGGTTGAACCTTTCGAACCATCATATACAAATTGCCAAATATTTTAATGAACGTATATTTTATATATTATGCTAATATAAACAAAAGTTTTGACAAATAAAAATTTTTTGCCATTTATTTTTTAACATTTGCATAATGATACTCTCGAACTTTAAGCCAATCAACCATCGTTTTAACCTGACTATACGGTAGAAGCACAAATTCTATATCATTTTGTATACAATATTTTTCTGCTGCTTCGCATTTAAATGGAAGTTCTGGCTTATCATTACTTCCTTTTATTTCATAAATCATATAAGGAATAAATTCATTTCCATATAATGTAGATACTATGAAGTCAGGAATGTATTTTCTCTCTTTTCCTTCAAACGTATAAGGTATACGAAGTTTCGTATTTTTGCACCATTTGCTATTAGCACCTATCATCCTATCGAAATACATCATCATTGCTAATTCTGTCATAGAATCATAATGAAATACTTCGCCTGATTTTGCAGTGTAATATCCCTTTAATGAGGGTATGCCTTTGCGTTTTTCTAACATATTTTTAATTTAAGCAGACTCTTAATTCAACATCTGTTTCAATTGTTTCAAATTTTTTGAATAAACGATGTTGTCTCTGAACAGCTTTATTAAAGCCTTTATCGATAGTTTGAAAAAACTCATCAATGGTTGTGTCCTGCTCGTCGATATAGTAAAAATGTATATCGTCATATCCGATAGTTACAACTCTTGTGTAATATTGATGTACTTTTTTCATATTAGAATGAATAATCGTAATATTCCTGTTTGGTTCCGAAAATAACATTTACTGAACTCCATTCGGTAGTCATTTTAGTGATTCCGGGAATTACTGAACTGATAAAAGCACTGTGGTCATTGTATTCTCCACCTGCAGCTTTGTATGCTTCGTGAAGTTCTTTACCAAAGTCACCATATTTTTCTCTGGCTTCGTCAGTAAAACGAACCACATTATGTTTCTGTTTCCAACTACCCCACTTATAAAAGAGGGTTATTTTTTCTTCGGTAAGTTCTTTGTATTCGTAATCCTGTGAATCAGACATTCCCAATTTATCAAGTCTGGTAGGATGATATCTCTGAATAACAGCCATTTTCTTTTTCTCATCAACTTCAATGACTTCGTATGCGTGACGGTCACTGTAAAACAAAAGTGTAGCACCTTCACCAACGACAGGTACTGAGGAATTATGACTCATAAGCTGATTGAAAAATCCGCCTGCTGCGCCAATTCTTGTTCCTTTTTGCTTAAATTCAGGGTTGGTTTTCATGACTATATTATTTGATTCTATAGTAAATATAATCAATTTTTTTGACACGAAAAAATTATTTACGGATTATTTTCATCTTTTATGTAACAATTTTTAACTCGAGGATTCTTTCGTACAGCATTCATAAACTGCCACGGGTTTTCAATTCCATAAATTTCTTTGCGGTAATTGTTATCATAGATAATAACAATACAATATGTAACTGGCTTTAAAGGAATATAACCATCAAAGAATTTATTTGGGCTTAAATTAAAGCCTCTTTTCATAAATTTGTTATCGTCGCCAAACATATTAGCCTTTATTTTATATATCTGTTTAAATGCAAAAAGGCCAAGACGCTATGCGACTCAACCTTTTTGTGTATTAACCGAGAAAATAAGAAGTGTGTTTTTATAAGTTGTCTCTTATTGTCCTCACCCTACGAACTAATGACCTTGTACGTGTAAAAAGACGCCTAAGGCACCGCCTCCGTGGAGTCCGGCCTCTTTCGAGGATTTAGCGTAGAGCTTTTGAGAACGCTGCCAAAGCCTCTCTTACGAGCTGCTTTAACTGATCATAGATGTATTTACATTGATGCCGATTCCTCGGCTAGCCCTTTCGGGAATTTTTGCGAAGTACCACTTGACCATGACTACGGTTTTTAAAAATTAACTGAGAACGAGTGTTTTGTGCGTTTTAGTGAGTTGACTCTCAGAAAAAGTTTAAGGTGTTTCTCATTACCTTGCCGTATTGTGTAGGCCGAAGCCGCAAATACATGAGCGTTATTTTACTAATTTAATTAGCATTTCTGCTGATCATAGTACATCGCCGAAGCGATGAGAAGTCTCCGAAGAGACGAAACCCTTGCGGGCATTTTTGCGAAGTATCACAAAACTTACTACAGTTGTTTAATTCAAAGAACTATTTAATTATATATTGATTCAAAAAGCATTAGTTTTTAAACTTAATGCACTAATTTGTTAAAGTTTTGTTATAATCCAATCAATATATTCGATTATTTCTTTTAAACGATAATCGTAAGGTTCCATGCCTTTAGTGAAATGAAAATCATCAAAGAAATGAAAACCTCTTCCTATTTCTGCACCTTCTAATTGGAACATTTCCCTGTGTGATTTATCAAGTAAATCTCGTTTTGGTTTGGATAATCTTGTTCCATCATCAACGTATGGGGCAGAAGAATCAAGATAAATGTAATAATCAATTTTATTTGCTTTTTCTACCCAAGGATCGTATGTAGGAACTTCATCAAAAAAGAATTTTGCGTATGATTTTGTTGTAATCAAATCGGTATCGATAAATAAAACTTTATTTGATAAACGAGTATGTTTCAAAATACTTTTAGCATGTTCGGTACCAACTATTTTAAGATCATCCAACGTGAAATTATTACTATCAGGAATTAAGTCTCTGCCAACTTCAGGAACCCACTGTGTTTTGTAATGTTCTGCAAGTTGTTGTGCTAATGTTGTTTTTCCTGTAGATTCCGTGCCAACTATTGCTATTTTCTTTACAAAGTAGTCTTTTGCAAAGTTGTTAAGATAATCCCAATTTGTAAGAGGTTTAGTTCTTATCATTGTTGCTGATACTGGGACAATATTTCTTGATTTGTCGAATACCCAATTTTCTGCACCGGCAGCGTCAGCAAATACTTTTCCATAAGATTCAGATGAAAAAATTCTATCAATTTTTCCAAATCGTTGTGTTACGTAATTTCCCCACCATTTTGATTTTTCGTCACTTGTTACATGTTGAGGCTCATTAACTATATCACCAAAAACTTCTACTGCTGGGTCATCAAGATAAGTGGATAAAACCCATTTTAAACGATATTTATAGGGTATGGGTTCGCCAGGTAATGCTGCGACAAGAACAATAAGTTTATCACAATTTGATTTTGCGTAATCAATTAGTGCCATGTGGCCTTTATGAAAAGGCATGTATTTTCCGAGTGTTAATCCTGTTATCATAATAATTTTTCTCCTGCTTCTTTAGAAAATTTAGCGCCATATTCGGCAATGTATTGTTCATCAGCTTGTTGGCCACCACCAATAGATGTGCCAATATAATACTTTATATCTTTCATGTCGTTAATAACTTTAACGATTCCAATTACCTGCATGCTTCCTCCTGGAGAAAACCAATACGAACCTAATATTTTTACCATTTTCCTGTGTTATGATAGTTTACAATTACAATATTACAATTTTTCAATTCTCTTTCAATTATAGGCTTTATTATACCCCAATCTCCTCCAGCTAATCCTGCACCAATTTTGGGCATTCCTATTGTTTGTCCTTTGAAATTATAGTCAATTTTTCTCATTACTAAAGCGATAGCCTCATAATCAACAGGATTTTCAACACCATCAATATGATTTTTGCCATAATTAAATTGAGTGTAACCGTTTATGATAATAAAATCATAATGTCGAGCTTTACGATATGTGTAACTTCCAAGTTTAAGAATATCTCCTTTAGTTGTACGTAAATCCGCTTCATAAGCTTCAGGAAATTGTTCTTTAATTTGCTTAGCAATTCCTGCTCCCATTGTGCAAAAACAATTGCAGCCATGAACAATGGCGTCAAATTGTCTCATTTTTGCGTATTCGAGTAAATCTCCGTTAACTTCTATCATATATTAACTATTTCTACTGTTCCTCTTTGTACGAATTCTCTTATAACTCTTTCAAAGTTGGTTTTTGAATAATCGTTGTAATTTGTGATAACAGAATAATCTTCTTTGTCAAAATCATCAACTACCATATCATAATATTCACCATCTTGAGCCGATTGTAAAACCCGTATAGTGCCGGCACGATCTGATAATTTTGCAACATCGAAATGACCATCTCCATCCATTGATACTACTACTTTCATAATTAAAATCCGTATTTAAGTGTTACCATTACATTTGTTGATGCCATTACAAAATATTTAGGATTACCATCAAATCCGATAATGCCATTCGTTAATATCAAAGTATTTAACAAATTATTAGCATTTAACTGTGCTTTAAGTCCTTTCCATGCTACCCCTAAATATGCATTTAAAGTTGTAAAGTCTGGCAATTCATTTTCATTTGTAAGATCAATGTAACTTTTACTGTTATAACGTACGTTTAATCCAAGATATCCTAAGTTTTGAATATTATAAATTCCATCTAAATTAACTATAGCAAATGGAGTTAACACAGGTTTAAAAACTACACCCTGATCTTCTATTTGATTTACCGAAAAGTTTGTATTGATTCTGGCTTCTAATCCGTTAAACCATTTATATCTGTAATCCAATTCCACCCCAGTTCGATAAGAATTATCTACATTTTGATGTATTAAAATTGCATTAGGACCCATCTTTCCATTAAGAACAATTTCATTTTTAAATTGCATGTAGTAGAAATTTCCTCTAAATTGTAGCCACTCATCCGCATATTTATATCCTATTTCATTATCAATCACTGATTCGGGCGTTACGTTACTAAAATATTCGGGATCATAATTATCAAATCCTCCAAATAAATCAGTACGTGTAGGTTCTCTAAATGTTTTGCCTATTCCGTAATAAACTACAGATTTTCCAGTAAGACGTAATGTTGCTCCTCCCGACCAATTTAAGAAATTATAGACTTGAGGAAGAAATGTATTATCACCAGTATATGTGAATTCATTAACGCGATATTGAATATCTCCGAATAGTACAAATCTTTGAAATGCTCCAAATTTTAATTCACCTTTAGCATAAGGACTTATTTCATATTTATATCCTGTGTTTGTATAATCTGTTATTCCTGATGTTGAACCTGTATGATCTCGATAATAACCATAACCACTTAATCCAAAGTTAAAATTGGCCCAATCATTTTTAGGATTTACATTTAACGTACCTCCAAGCCAATTAGATTGAATTGCTAATCGACTAATACTTCCGGGATATCCAAAATGTTTATTATCTGTATCATACCACCCATTGAGATACGTATGATAAACAGTAAATGAAATAGCCTTTTTAGAATAATTTAATTGATTATGTACGTATGTAAACTTATCAGTTTCTAAACTATCTTGGCTATTATATCTCGGATCTTTTTTTATGTCATCTAAAGATTCTCCAAGCCATGCCATTCCATTCTTTTGATTGCCTACAAATCCAGTAAGTTTAAAGTTTCCTAATTTTCCACCATAAAAGACTGAACCCGAATTATTAAATGAATTGTATTTATACCCGTCAGTATTTAATTTAGAAGCGTTTATGTAAAAATTCTTAGTGTTAATGCCACCTGATAATTGAAACGTATTATTAGACCCGTAAACAACTGAAGCATTTCCTGAAAATTTATCTGCAAAATCAAGTGATTCAAAGTTAATACTCCCACCATAAGAAGATACACCACTTTTAGAAAGTCCGGCACCTCGTATAATTTGAACGTTACTTACCGAATTCAAAAAGTCTGGATAGTTATTGAAATATATTCCCTGGTCTTCAGGTTCATTCATTGGAACACCATTTAAAGTAACATTTATTCTACTTTGGTCAATACCACGAAGTCGATAATAAATGTAGCCTAAGCCGGTTCCATTATCTGAATAAAAGGTAACTGATGGAGTTGAACTTAGAAGAACTGCCGGTTCAGAATTTTGTGCCTTTAAGCTGATGTTTTGTTTTTCGATATTTGTAAAAGAAAAGGGCGCAATTCTTGGGGCAGTATAGGCACCTTTCACAGTAACCTCTGCAAGTTTAAATGTGTCAGTTGTTAAAGTGTAATATTGTGCGTTGAGTGATATGCTCAACGATGCAATGATAATTAAAAATATTTTTTTCATTTATTTGTCTTTAAGTGCTGCTATTAATAGGGTTATCATAAGAATGAAGTAAAATACGAGCCAAGTATAATCTGTCCATTCCCATTCGGGATATTTAAATGTAATAAATAGACATGCAAAAAATACAAAGACAACATATTCATATAAAGCTTTTCTAAATGGATACGTTACCCATTTAAGGAATTTCCAAATAGAAACAAAAAAGTTTACAAATGCTTTATGAAATGCTGATACAAATGATTTTAAACCTACTTTAAGAGAGAATAAAAAAATTGCAATATTTTTTGTAAAATACTCACCCAACATTTCTAATCCATACGAAAATTCTTGTAGAATTTGTATAATATTGTTGTATAAATCAAATAAGAATAATAAAATTTTTTTCATTTTATTTTATATTGAGTAAATACTTACAAGTTTCTATCATTTTTAGGTCTCCTGTATGTTTTCCTTCAACATCAGAAAGTTTGATAGTAGGAATCCATTCATCTTCATCCGTTGGTTTTGCCGCAGTCATTTTGATGACCATATTAAGAGGCTTAACACCTACATCATTTGATAAATTTGTTCCTATGCCGAATGAACATTTTATAACTCCATTGCACCAATGATTTATTTCTTTTGCTTTTTCAGGGTCTAATGAATCTGAAAATACGATAGTTTTATCAAGTGGGTCAATCCCCAATTTCTTATAATGTGCAATAATTTTATTTGCAAATTCATATACATCTCCACTATCCTGTCTTACTCCATCATAAAGTTTTGCGTATTTCTTTCCAAATGCTTTAAGAAAAGCATCAGTTGTGTATGTATCAGGAAGAGCAGTTCCAAGATCACCCTGGTAAACGTCTGCCCAATGTTTGAGCCCAAGTTCATTAGCCTGTTGGAAGCCATATTTTGCTCCATGAAACATGAACCATTCGTGTGCTTCAGTTCCAATTGGAGTTAAATTGTATAAGAAAGCAAGATAAACGTTTGATGTTCCTACGAATAAAGGAGCATGCATTCTTTGGGAAAAATCTTCAACCATTTCTCTCTGAACCTCGAATGAATATCTCCTGCGAGTTCCAAAGTCTGCAACCTTTACATTACTGTAACTGAATAATGCAGCTTTCTTTTGATTATTTTCATGACGTTCAACCTCAGATTTAATCTTTTCTCCGGTCATTTTAAAAAACAACTCTGAAACAATTGCCAAAACTGGGACTTCCCAAAGGATTGTAGTGTGCCAGTACCCTTCAATAGATATCTGAAGTTCTCCACCTGTTTGAATAACACCTACTTCAGATGGGTCATATTGATAACCAGCAAGAAAATGAAAGTATGTAGGGTCAATATATTTACATTTTTCTGAGAAGAATTTTCTTTCTTCAGGAGTTAATCTTAAATTAGACATAGCCTGAATTTGTTCTCTTACTTCTTTTGCGAAATTCTCCGGAAAATCAACCTTTGAACGAATTATAAAAGTGTAACGTACTTTTGCACGAGGAAAAAGCTTAATAACAGCGTACTGCATACTAAACTTATAAAGGTCATTATCGAGTAAACTTTTGATGATTGATGTCATAGTTTATGTTTTTGTTGATACAAATATAATCAATTTTTCTGACAATAAAAAATTATTTGGCCATTATTTTCTTCCAATCTAAATATCCTTTTACAGCAAGTCCTAAAAGTAATACGTATAACCACATTGATACATAAAGTCCTTTAAATGTGAATAGACCAATGTAAAGCATATTTACTACTATCCAGATGTACCAATTGTCAATTTTTCGTTTGATAAGTAAATAATTTGCAAATAAACTTAACGTTGCTACTAATGAATCTATATAGGGAACAGAAGCATTTGTATAAGTAGAAAGTAAATACGCAGCAGACAAATAAACAATAATCATAGGAAGCAAATAAAATAGTCGTTGTTTATTCGTGAGAGTTTCAATTTTAGTTATTTGGTTTCTATTTACTTCACCTTTATATTTCCACATGATGAATCCTATAACACCCTGAATGGCAAAGAAAGCTTGTAATATAAAGTCTGCATAAAGTTTTTGATCAAAAAATACAGCGGCGTACATTACAACAGCCCATATTCCTACAGGCCATGAAAGCATATGTTTATTGGTTGTTAAATAAACAGACCAAAGAGTTAAAAGCGCAGCAATAAATTCTACAGTTAGCATTATCTTGAAGGCGGAGTTAAATGAAAATTATTGTCATTAAATATTTCCCAACCTGCCAAAAATCCTGCGTGAGTTCGTATTAACCAGAATTCATAAGCATTATGGCGGCATCCATCTTCACAAAGAACTTTTCCATTATCCATTGTTATCCATTCATCAGATGCGAAAAATGGGTGAGTTACTTTTTTTCCCTCACGCATTGCTTGTATTGCTTCTTCTTTACTCATAATTAAAATCTTAAGCTTCCTTCATCATCCCATTGAGTATAGAGTTTTCCATTTTCTCTAAGGATTACATATTTAAGCGTATCAAAACTATCTTTATTCATGCAATTATCGTCTACAACGGTAGACATTCCCATAATCGAATATACCATCGGTCCAAATGGAAGACGGTAAAGAGGCTGTCCTTTTCCGGGCCTATCAATTTTAAGGCCAGCAACATTAAGATAATGTTCTCCTGCAATATATTCTTTAATTTTATCAATTACAACATTATTTGCAGCATTTGCTTTAACCCACTGTGTTTGAGGTGAATTATCGTTTGAATTATAAAGCTTGCGGAATGTTATTTGATTTGCACCAAGACTTTTACAAGCATTAAGAATTTGTTCAGGAGTTTTATTATTATATACATTCGTCATGTTTAAAGACAAACGTAAATTAAATCCTGCCTCTTTAATAAATGAACACCTTTCAGCTAAATTAAATTTAAGTTTTTCAGACATGCCTATTATAGCAGCATTATTTTGGGAATCAAAAATATCAGAAACTGAAAGAGAAATTGTGTTAACACCAAGTTCACGTAATATTGTAATATTGTAGTATTCATTGTAAGGATAACCATCTTTTGCAGTACATTTTTCTTCTGTCGCGTCAAGCATTACACCCGAAGTTTGAAGTTCTACATCAGGAAATGGGTGGTCCATTTTACGAAAAATATCAGCAAGTCTTCCCAAGAAATGATAATTTTGAAGAGCTTCACCTGTTCCGGTGATGATACATGTGTTGATGCCATTTAATACAGCCCATTTGATTCGTTTCGTTATTTGAAATTCATCAAATGTATTTTCGTATTTATTTTCATGCATACAAGATACACAAAATTTACATTTGTTAACACATCCTTTAGTAGGGACTACAATAGAAATTGTTTGAATGTTCATATTAAAAAAGTTTAAATCTTATGTAAAGTCTATCGTATGATTCTGAATATTTTCTTGCTTCAAAAGTATGTCCACATAAATGTTCATAACCGGCAGTTATGTTCTTATATGAATATGTTAAACCTATTTTGAATTCCGATAACTGCGGATTAAAGTAAATCGAACGGTCTTTATTAAAATATGTTTTGTTAGATGTATATGCTTTGAATCCTTTAAGTTCAGCATCCACTGTGATTAATCCAAAAAATGGACCGCAATCATAAAGAGGTAATAAACCTGTAGCGATTTGTACAGCATCAGGAAGATAAATCGTTGTTCTTCTTTGTTCGTATCCGGTTTCAAATATACCAGATGTTTTTATTTGTGCTATTGAATTTAGTGTTACACAAGACACTACGAAAATTAAAAGTGATTTTCTCATGTCTTATGCAGCTAAAGATTTACGAATCATCTTTTCAAGTTTTGCAGCATCAGATATTTTGATAATCTGCATCCAATATTTTGGCATTTTCTTGAAAACAAGTGTCATCTGCTTAGGAGATAAAAATCCACGAGAAATGAATTGTTTTGCAAAAGAGGTAAGAATTTCACCATCAACTCCCGAAAAACCTACGTGGTTATTTTCACGTGTGTGTTCCTGAATTTTTTCCATTTCAGTCTGAAATTCAAAAATCTTAATAAGAGCGTGTGTTGCCCAAGTTTTATTAGTAGATAACTGATTCTTTACGAAATTACGAGTTTCACCTTTGGTAATTTTGTGTCCGATTCCCATTGATACAATAGGGTCTTCATTTTCTACAAACATGATGGTCTTTTTTAATTGTATAGTTAAATATAACAATTATTTCCGACAAAAAAAAATATTCTTTAACAAATTTTTAACAAAAATGCATTTTTATTCCAATTTTATGTCTGGGTTTTCAAGAATGACTAAAAATCCGCCGAAAGCTTTTTGCGTATATCCCGACCCTACAGCAATGCTGCAATGTTGAGAAGTTACTGATACGACAGTATAGCCTTCATCTAATAATGTTTGTAATCCTCGAGATGCGATGTCGGGTCTGTCTGAGTCAGATGGACCAACGTATAATACTTTTTGCATATTCTTTATTTTAATTTTCCTTCAATTTCTGCTAAGGACATGATAATTGCTCCAAATCCTATAGCTAACATTGCGTTAAAACTTATGAGCACACATATTCCGTATAAACAGGCGCCAAAAAATAATGAGCCCATTACGTATTTATAAACTTTTCCCATCTTAATAATTTCCTAAAAAGTTTAAAACCCACCCGTCCGCGCATGTAACTCCTGCTTCTTTAAGAACTGAAAGTGTTTCAGTTATATCAGGATTTATTGGCATTGTATGATCAACAATAACAAATGTATCATATCCAGCAAGAGCAGAATCGATTGCTGTATCTTTTACGCAATAATCAAGCGCTAATCCAACGATATAAGTTTCGGTTACGCCTTTTTCGTCAAGAAATGCTTTCAATTCACTGTTTCCGGTGCCATCATCAACTTGTTCTCCAAATCCTGAATAAGGATGATAATGAGGCATATTTCCTTTTTTAAAGATGTAGAGATCACCACCACATTTTCCTATTTCTAGGTCTGGATGAAAATCTGCTCCAGGAGTATTTTCTACACAATGATCTGGCCAAATAACATCTTCTTCTCCCTGTTCATTTACATACTTGTCGTATGCTTTCTTTCCAGAAAATTCTTTTTGATATGATTCGAATCCATACATTGTTTTGCAATGCCAATCTTTTGTAAATATTACGAGATTAAATTTTGGTAATAGCTCATTTATACGTTCCACGATTATATCTCCATCGGGAACTGCCAACGATCCACCGGGACAAAAGTCTCTTTGGACGTCGACAACTATAAGTGCTTTTGTTGTTTTCATATTATTGTATTATTAAGTTTCTAGGTATATTCACTGGATTATTTCTTTTGAATTGTGAATTTAAATGTCTTTCGATTACAGGGTGTGCACTCATAACTATCATTGCTTTGATGACTTTAGGCGTTTTAGCTGCTTCATCAAATAATAATTTCCATGCTTTAAGTTTATCATCAACTTCTTTATATCCATCTCTTGAAGAACCTTCAAATTCTGGCATTATCTGACCAAGATCACCTTTGGAAGTTACTCCAAGTCCATCAGTTGCCATTGCACGAATTGTGAACATTAAAGCTTCATACGCATTTCTATTTTTGCTGTTGTATTCTTCTTTTGTAAGATATTCTGCCATATCATAAACTTCAGATTTCCAAAGTTCCTGTATCATTCCGTAATCACCTACATCGCCGTGGAGAGTCCAGAATCCAAGTAGATATTCTGTAAAATTATCTGTTGAAAGAACCATGCCTTGATTTAATGAAGCGAGATTATAAAGATAAATCATACGAATTCTTGCTTTCATATTTCCGCAACGAATTTTCCAAGCTTTATCATTATCTTTATCGGAAAGATTTAATTTATCAACAGCCTCAATATATTCGTAAGACGGATCTGTATTTAATACAGATAATGCATTGTAATATGTTGCTAAATTATCTTCCCTAAAGTTTGTACAAAAAACATTTCCGGTTAACTTTGCTCGATTAATTTCATCTTGTGTATTTGTACTTATTGGTAAGCTTCTTCCTATAAGCGGGATGTTTAATTCATCACAAACAGGTTTCGCAAGAGCAGCGCATAAGCAACTGTCCATTCCACCTGATATCCCGATAATAAGAGATTTAATTTTATTCTTTTGAATGTAAGCTTTTAATTCTCTACGAATGTTTTTTACTGCAAGTTCGTAATTCATAAATTATTTTTTAAGTATTGTGAAATTATATCCTTGATATTGTTTTCCATTTCTTACAAATTCAACGGTCATTCCAATAAAAGGCTTAACTGATTGACGAGACCATGATCCATCTCCGCCAACTTCTTTAGCGTCAATTAAAATTTCTGGAAAGCCTTCTTTATCAGTACCTCTAGCTCCTGGCCAGTGTATTGTTCCGTCTTCGGCAAGTACCGATCCATCTTTCTGAAGTATTCCTGTTAAAATTTCCATTAGTTAAATATAACAATAATTTCTGACAAATAAAAATTTTTGATTAACTATTTTTACTGAAAGATATAACTACGTCAAGTAATTCCCAAGGAAGAAGTTTCTTAACCTGTTCCTGAATACCAACGGGAACTTCTCCATAAAATGCTTCGGCTATACCTCCAGTAATACATGCTATTGTATCACTATCTCCACCTATTGAAATTCCTAAACGAATAGCAGTTTCAAAATCTTTACTTTCAAGAAAAGCTATGATAGCTTCCGGAACTGATTTCATACAACTTACATGAAATTTGTAGTCCGGACGGATTTCATCAATAGTTCTATGTAAATTATAATTGAAAGTTGTTTCAATGTAGTTTTTTATTTCTTCTTTTGATTTTCCATTTCTTGCAAGAAAAATAGCAGATGCCACAGCTTGAGCGCCTTTTATTCCTTCAGGATGATTATGTGTAACTTCAGCGCTTTCTTTAGCGGCTTCCAAAGTTTCTTGAATTGTATTAAATGACCATCCTATAGGACTTACTCTCATAGCAGATCCATTTCCCCAACTGTTATAAGGTTGTAAAGTTCCTAATGCTAACCAATCTCTAAATCCTCCACCATAGCCACGGCCTTCATATTTTTTTCCAAAGCGATAATAATTAGTATCATATCTAGCTTTGTTTGTAATTGCATCCATAGTTGCAAGCGTAAGAACACTATCATCTGTAAAATCTGATAGATTTGTAAATAACGGGAATTCAGTTGTTTTGACGTTATGCCATTCATAAATTGAGCCGATGATATCACCAGCAATTGCTCCGATAATGTAGTTTTTCATATTATTTGTCTTTTTCTTTGTGGGCGCGCCACGTTAAATATTCATCTTGATTTTTTAGCCAATCATTAAGTTCAGGATCAATAACCTGTTCATGTTCTATTCCATCCCAAAGAGGATTGTTTTTTGTTGCTTTATCATAAGGAGTTACGTAATAGATTTTTTTTATCTTTGCTGCTCGAATATTTTTAAGGCATTCATCACAAGGTTGAAGTATTGTGTATATTTCAGCACCTTCAATAGCTTTTCCTTCTGCTGCAGCAAAAACAATAGCATTCATTTCAGCATGTATTTCATTTATTTTTGACCATGTATGGTGTTCTTCACGTTGTGTAGTCGGATCATAATATGGAAAATGTTCATTACAATTTTCATGACCTTGTGGTGTTCCATTTATACCTGTTGATATGATTCTATTGTGGTCTACAATAACAGCACCCACTTGACGAGAAACACATTTAGATTCTAGGCCAAGTAAGTAGGCAGTTTTTAAGAAAAAGTTTTTCATTTTATTAAAGTGTTATTCCACCTTTTTTATCAGGTTCATCTTCCATTAATGTATTAATCAATGCGATTGTATCACCAATGCCTTTTTTCATTGCAGCAATTTTGTTATGTAAATCTTGAACACTTGACATGTTTCCAGTTGTTGAATTCAACAAATTTTGACATGCAGTTTTAAGTACTTTCTTTTCTAACGGTTCCATATAATTATTTGTTTAGTCTAAAATAATCAAATTTTTTGATATAAAAAAGTTTTTTCTGTTAAATGTTTGTTAAAATAACAAAAGGGAGAATTTCTTCTCCCTTTCAATTCCTTTATTTCAAAAGGCGCCCTTTCGAGTATTAGATTTCAATTTCATTTATTTGCTTGATAACAGCATCTAAGTCTATTTCTATTCTCTTAGCTGTTTCATAAATATCTGCAGTGTAACCATAAAGACGGTGTACCTTTGTTCCTTCCTTAATCATAGTAGGAGCGTATCCACACATATTGATAACGAAAGTGTTAGGTGTTCCATGTGTCTGGCAGTAACTCTTGTAAGAGGTTTCTACTTGGTCTGCACCCTGTTCGTCAGAGATAATAAACACTCTGTCAAACTTTCCGTACTTGTGAAGCATTGGGAAAATCGTACCCCATGAGGTACCTCCACCTACATTATGTCCACGAAGTAATGCATTCTTAAGCGTATTAATGCTATCAAGTGGGTTGTAAACAACCTTATCAGCGTTGCTAGCGAATACGAACATTTCTGCTCCGATACCCTTAGCTAAAGTAGCTGCGATTAAAGCACCCTTGTCAAGTGCTGAAGAACGACCGCTTATACCCTTACCAGTCTGAATTGATGTGCTCATTGAACCTGATACGTCTAATACAACTGCGGTTCTACCTTCGTTGAACAATTCTGCAAGGTTAGGAATTGAACGTTCGTAAGCTAAGTTAAGTGCCTGAGCAACTTGCTGTAACTGACGTCCGTTGAATTCAGTTAACATTATTTCTAAAGCAAGGTCAATCTGGTGTGGGAAAACAAGTGACTTACGGATGAACTGTTCGTCTACAAGTTGTTCGCATGCCAAAGTAAGCAATGCCTGGTCTGCAGTCTTAAGAATATTTCTTACGTTACGAAGTAATGCAAGATAACCAATCTTCTTAGTCTTAATAAGGTCTGCATAGTTATCAGTCTTAGCTTCATTAAGTTGAACAGTTGCCTGTTCCTTAGTAATTTCACCTGACTTAACCTTTGCTGCTACAGTCTTACCTGCATCAGTGTTCTTATCTTCAACAGTGTTAAACTGCTTAAGTAATCCAAGCACAAGTG
>Ga0315284_10004406_pt1 | contig 19972 bp, 18 predicted proteins | sample YL17G09_16_MG_FD_203696 | JGI IMG/M metagenome (GOLD analysis project Ga0315284, IMG submission 203696) | Sediment microbial communities from Yellowstone Lake, YNP, Wyoming, USA - YL17G09_16 | ecosystem: Environmental > Aquatic > Freshwater > Lake > Sediment | place: USA: Wyoming | collected...
CAAGTCCACGGCGGATGCGGCAAGTGGAGATGTCCTCGTGAACCTGTTCGAGAACGAGAAGACATTCCACGTCGTTGAGCCGGGCATGACTGACCTGGCCGACATTGTCATGCGCGAAAAAGGCCATCTGATCCGAGAACGCGATCTGCAGACAGACGAGGTCCTTGATGCGGTGAGCAGATTCTGCAATCGTCCCGCATCGAATCCCTTGGCCCCGAATACTGTCATCAGTTGGCCGAGTGATGCCTGGATACGGAGAGAGATTCCAAGAAGGCGCGAGGAATTCAATCGAGAGACGGAGCAACTGATTGCACGCCTTCAATCCCTGAATCCGGAAGAGTCTACAGCAGCGGAGAAGACGCTGGCGGCCCGACGTTCGAAGTTGAGCCAAGGCCAGATCGATCGCATTCACAGCCTGGCGAGGGAGGCAGCGGCGCGCCAACGGATGGAAAACGAGATATTGGCCGGAGTGCGCAGCGGCTGGTACATCGCACGAAATTCGAACATCAGCAGCAACAAGCTCTTTCTGTATGGGAGTAAAGCCGAGCAGGAGAGGTCTACCGGCTTGCGCTACGTGGTTGAGGAAGGGAGAGGCGGAATCTGGGAAGTTCATGAGGTTGGGCCCTTAGACGCCATTGGAATATCCACTCCCGGAAGATTGGTTGCCAGAATGCAACGGCCAGCGGGCGCAACAATCGTGGATCGAAACGTCTGTGAGTACGGTGGCAAAACGGCATATGGACGGTGTACGATCCGACATAAATACGTGTGCGAATCTCACCGCTATTTCACCCAGGGTGGGACCTACATTAGATGTCCCTGATCGCTGAGAAGCGGAATTCTGGAAGATCGTGCGGAGTTCTTGGAGAACAATTGCTGTTCTCACGATATGCCGTCCTTGATCTTGGCGTAGAGGAACTGGTCGAGGATTCGGCCGTTCTTGAAGACGCTGGCTCGCAGGCGGCCTTCGCATTCGAACCCCGCTTTTTCGAGGACGCGGGCGGACGCTGCGTTGCTGGCGAAAACACTCGCAAAGATACGATGCAGCTCGATATGCTCGAAGGCCCATGCCGTGAACTGTGCGACCGCCTGGCTCATGATCCCCCTGCCCCAGAACGGCTCGCCCAGCCAGTAGCCCAGCTCGGCCGTGAAACGCTGAACGTCGCTGCCCATGTCGAGCCCGATCCCCCCGATGGCCTCCTGCCGTGTGGCAATGGCAAAGGCCAGCCGCGGGTTCTGCCGCAAGACCGCCGACAGGAACCCCTCCGCGTCGTACACCGTGTATGGATATGGAAACCGGTCGCGCAGGCACATTGCGATGTTGCGATTGTTCGCATATCGAGCGATGGACGCCGCGTCGTCCTTCCTCCAATCCCGAATCATGTATTCGCCAAATCTGATTTTCATAAGGAAGCCCGACCATCATTCTCGATCGTTCGGCCTCAATGCTTTCATGTCGTCCCAAGTTTCCTGTTACGGACAAGCAGGCGGATGGTTTCCTCAATCCTCTTGCGGCGGGTCTCGTCCCGTTTGGCGATGGCAACCCAATAGATGAACTGCCTGCGATACGACGGCGCGAGGCCCTCGAAATTCAGCCGGGCCCGCTCATTGCCCGCCAGCGCCTCCGCCAACTCGGCGGGGACGAGGGCAGTATCCTCGCGCTGGGCGGCCTTGTCCCACTGGCCGTTCGCCTTGGCCTCCCGGACTTTGGCCAGGCCGGCGTTCGTCATTCGACCTTCTTTGATCAACTTGCGGATGCGTTTCTTGTTGTGCTCCGACCAGATGCTGTTCCTCCTTCGCGGCGAGAAGCGAATCGTGTGTTTCTCATCGTCGATCCGCTTCAGGATGCCGTCGATCCACCCGAAGCACAACGCCTCCTCAACGGCCTCCACATGCGTCAGGCCGGGCTTGCCCGTGTGCTTCTTGTGGAAGATCAGCCAGAGTTCTTTCTCGGTCTGGTAATTCTCAGCCAACCATGCGCGCCATTTGTCCCTGTCAGCGAAATTCTCGGTCATCATGTGTATCAGCCTTCCCGTTTTGTCATCCGGGCCAACTGCAGGAACCCGAGGGCGAAGAGGAACATACCCACCGTGGAGATCAAGCCGGCCATCATCATCATTTTCGCGGGGCCGATCCCTCCGGGCCACCTGAGCGCCACAGGGATGGCCATCAGCAGGTTGAGCAGCCCCATGAGAAGCACGACGGCCGCCCCGAGGAGCATCGATACGGCGGCACTCGCGTACCCGCGCCGCAGAAGAATCACGGACCCGGCAAGCACGATGCCCCACACAACCAAGTAAAACCCGTCAGCGAAAAGATTGTACATCATCATAGGAAAACTCCGCTTTCCACAGACTCATCGTGCGACCACGACAAGATTGTCGAACACCGTCGTGCCTGCACCAGTTTCCATGCAGTGACCGTCGGGCCGTGCGCTTACTTGGCCGGTTCGAGCAGGCCGAGGCGCCAGGGGATTTCGCCATAGGGCTTGCCCTGGTGGTCCTTTTCGAGGACGCCCTGGAAGAGGAATCGCAGATTCGCCGGGTCCACTTCGAGCTTCTCGTCGCGGCCGATTCGCAACGGCTCGCCGTGACTGACGACGTCCGTCCACTTCTCGCCCTTGGGTGTCACGTTGCGCATAGAGGCGAAGGCGTTGTCCTTCTCGGCCGCCAGCGCCTGCCATTGCCCATCGAGCCGACCCGCTGTGTATGCCTTGTAGTACCGCCAGCCGTGGCCGTTCTGAGCCTCGACCAGCGTCAGGTACTTGTTGATGCCTTTGAGCCGGTACGTGTGACTGGCCTCGAAGATATCCGCCGTCAGGGCAACCACTGGCGTTGACCAGCCCTTGGGGAACGCGGCCAACGAGGTTTCCGCGCGCCACATCTTGCCGTCGAGCGAGGTGTAGAACAGGTGCGCTTTGGCGTCGTCGCAGATCACCCAGAAATCGAGCCAGCCCTTCACAATGTCCGGCTTCGTGTCATAGAGCGGCTGGAGCTTCGCCCACGAATTGGGGTCCGCGATGTCCGTCGTGGTGGTGAACGCGGGCCTGTACGCAGGCTCGCCCCACGCCTCATCCGCCGCCTGGCAGATCAGGTACCATTTCTTCTGAGGCGTGAAGTAAAACACCTGCGGCGCACAAAAGTACCCCGGATGACACGAGAGAATATGCCTCGGCGCCCGATTCGCCTCACTGAACTCGCCAAAGCTCGAATACACAATGGCATGTGTCCGCTTAGGCCCCCGCACCGTGCAGAACAAATGCCACTTCCCCCCCTCCCGCACAATCGAAGGGTCTTTCACCGAAACAAACTCCAGCCCCTCCACCGCCTTGGCATCGAGCACCGGCGCCCCATAAGTCCATCGGAACTCACCCGAGGAAAACCCCGTCCCCCGCTCCGCTGCGGCCATCGCCAGCACAACCATCATCGCCATACCAACGCTACTCATAATCATAGTCTCCTTTCCATTCAAAAAGCCGGTGACATTGTAGCTGACGCCAAGCCCCAGAGCCACAAAGTTCAGCCTCCCGGCCAATCGGCGTGGGACTACGTTCTGTAGTCCGGCGCAGGTCCTGCGTCCTCGCACGACAATCCCTGGCCGCCAAGCGTAAATTTTCCTGCATGTGCGGGAAAATTACCTTGACAATATGATGTCTTTGTCCTAACGTTCTCATATTATACGACCCCGTGCGGGTAACGTCCGTATATCTATCCGCAAGCGATGGAGTGTCGGGGTGATCCGCGATGGAATTCGCGGCTTGGATGGATCGTAGGCAGGAAAGGACACACGGAGGAATCTAAGGAGAGAAAATAACCGGGGATGACGGATCGCAGAAGGCCCGGGTCACGCGAGTCTTCACGTCCAGTGTTTGTTCAGCAATAGGTCCCGCTAAAGATATAGTTATGTCTGCGCGCCCGGAGGCCGCAGATTTTCCAGGATGGAAGGGCAAATCAAGGAGGTTTAAGATGAGACGGTACAGTAAGGTATTGGGTGTAGGACTGATTCTTTCGGCAGTTGTGTTCGGTGCCGCGGGTGTTCCGCGGTGTGAGGCTGTGGTCACCACCGATCTGTCCGCTGGTGGGACCGCAACCATAAACGGGGCGGATTGGAGTACTGTCGATCCCCATTCCACCGGGACCGGCGTCTTCGAGCCATTCGTGAGAATCCAGGGCAACGGAGTAGAGTCAGGCTATAACACAGATGGTACCCTCGAATTTGACACCAAGGCCAGCATATGGACGCATTCGTTGAAACTGAGCGATTTGCAGGCCGACGTGGCAGGGTATTACGTGTTTGTCCTCGACGCGGATCAGATCGCCAACGAGAGGAGCAGCAAGTTGTCCATTGACTCGCTCATTATTAGCCTTGAAGATGGGCCCGCCCTGACAGGGTACCCGGGCAATCCCAATTCGAACTTCGGTGGCCCGGTGGTCTATGATCTCGACGGTGGTGGTGTGGACCGTTCAGTCACAATAGACTACGCACTGCAGGGTGTCGGCAGCGGGACCGGTGATCTCAGTGTCTTGATACCGGCGGGTCTGTTTTCGGGAACTACAAACAATTATATTTACCTGTATTCGGAGATGGGTACGTACTTCGGCGCGAATGATGGGCCCGAGGAATGGCACGCTCTCGCCGGCGGGACGCCAACTATCCCCGCCCCGGGTGCAGTGATCCTGGCCAGCATGGGAATTGGCTTGGTCGGTTGGCTTCGGCAAAGAAAATCCCTGTAAAGCCTTCAACAAGAAAGATGCCTTGAAGGAGGGCTGCCGGACATACCGGCAGCCCTCCTTCTATTTGGATGCCTGGAGCCAAGGCGAACACCTTATACGGATTCTGATTAATTCGTGCGCGGTATCCACTCCGTGCGACGGATCGAACATTATTGTTCGGACGTCAGATGCTATATGCTGGCGCTACCCTATTTTAACAGGCGCGCAAGAATTTTTCCGAATCCGTATTACACCCCCCCTGGAACTGACAGCTATAGTCTGCTCACCGCGGCCAGAGAGGACTTGAACTCGTAGGAGCCGGGTTGCAGGTCGAGCACAATCAGGCCCACCCCGGTACCCGCCCGCTTGATACCATTCGCCTTGGCAAGCGACTGATTGCTCTCGGTGATGCTTCTCTCGTCGGCGGTCGGCAGGTGCAACGTCGCGGTCGTGTTGGGCGGCACAGTGACGTTCAACGTCAAGACCTTGTCCCTGTCGATACTCCACTTGCTGACAATGCGGCCGTAGATGCTGTCGTGGTGGGCCTTGACCCACTTGAGTGACGGATCGTCCACAATGCCCGGCTTGATTACGAAATGCTTGAAGCCGGGGATTTGCGGGTCGGCCTTGATGCCCGCGAGGCCTTCGATGAACCACGTGCCGATGTACAGGTACGAGCTGTGGCACAGAGAGTTGTCCATGTCCCAGGATTCGTACATGGTTGTGGCGCCGCTGCGGAGCATGTCGCCCCAGCCGGGATAGGTGTCCTTGTTCGCCATCGCGAACAGCAGGTCCTGGCGGTCGAGGTCGAGCAGCGTCTTGTAGAGGAACGCGCCGCCCGTGATGCCGGCGTGAATGTGGCCGTGCCGGCGGATCAGGATTTCCTCTTCGAGTCGCTTCTCGATGGCCGGACGAATGTCGTCGGGCGGAAGGCTGACGAGAAGCGAGATGGCGAGATATGCCTGGAAGCCGTTGACGTAGCTGTTGATGCCCGGGATGAAGAACTCGCGATGCACGGCCTTGCGGACCTGATCTGCCCGCGAACGATACTGGTCCGCGACGTCCTTCTTGCCGAGCACCTCGGCGATTTTCGTAGCGGTCTGCAGGTTGAAAATCCAGTAGCAGTTGTTATAGAAGAGCGTCTCGCGAGTGTCGCCGTTGACGCCCTTGGCGCCGGGCCAGAGCCAGTCGCCGAGGAAGTCCCACTCGCCACCCCACCGTTGCAGAATGTTGTCCTTGGCCTTGGTTTCCAGAAACGCCAGCCATCGCTGAATCGTCGGGAAGTTGTCCTCGAGGATGCGGGTATCGCCGTAGCGCTCGTAGATTTCCCAGGGCAGCGTGACGCAGTAGCCGCTCCAGCCGGGCCCGCCCCCGCCCCAGTAGGTCGGGGCCGTGTAGGGCAGGTTGCCGCTTTCGATGGTGTCTTGCACCGCCGCCTTCTCTGCCGTGCCCCAGGCAGCGCTGCCGCCCTGCACGTCGCGCCAATCCTGGCTCCACTTCGTGTAGAACGCCCCAAGGCTGTAGTTGTTCAGGCCGCACTCGGTCGTGGCGTGTGCGTCGCCGCCGTAGCCCATCCGCTCGCGATGCGGACAATCGACGAGGTAGCCGCCGAGACTGAGGTCCTCGAACGTCCACAGGGTCGTGCTGTAAATCCTGTTCAGTAGCTCGTTCGAGCACTCGAAGCCGCCGGATCGCGCGTAGTCGGTCCGCACGAGCCACGCACGCATGTCGTCCACGACCGGCTTATACTTGAGCCCCTCGACCGTCACCCATCGGCCGGTGAAATAGTTGAAGCGGTTGCGAAACGTCCCCTTTCCCGATGGGCCGAGGATGTACTGGCTGTGCAGCCGGTTCGTCATGTCCGTGCTGGGCCGCTCGGAGAACTTGAACTCGACCTGGTCTCCCGGCCGGCCGCGGACGCTCGCTTCAAGCCAACCGGTGACATTGACGCCGAGGTCCACGCGATAGACGCCGGGCTTGACTTCCTCGACCGCCACGGGGCGAATCTCCTTGATCCGGCGATTCGGCTCGATCATCTCGGCGGAAATCGCGAGATTCGGCGAATAGACGGTCGCGGCTTTCCACCCGGCGTCATCGAAGTCGGCCTCGGACCAGTTGGGGATTTCTTCGTTGGCATCGTACCGCTCGCCGCCGAAGTGCATGAAGTCCCACACGCCGAGCAGCGTATTGGGGCTGGCGTGCGTGCGCCAACTGTCATCCGTCACGACTCGGACCGCCCCCGCATCGGGCAACTTGATTTCCGCCTGCGCCAGGACAATCGGCGTCTGCGGCTTGTCGTCCGTCTTGTACGGGGGGAAAATCGACCAGGAGACACCCAGCCACAGGGCGATGACGTTCCTACCCTGCTTGAGCTGGTCGGTGATCTCGTACGTGACATAGCGTGCCCGTTTGCGGTGGTTCGTCACAGCCGGCGCCAGTACATCGTCGCCAATCCGCTTGCCATTGACGTACAGCTCGTGATAGCCGACGGAGGCCACATAGATTGTCGCCCGCTCGGGCCTAGCCTTGAGGTCGAACGTCTTTCGCAGCCAGGGGTCCGGCACCTTGTTGTCCGGCGGCGGGTAACCTTTCTCCCGGCTGAAGACCTCGCTGATACCAATCCACTTGGCCGACCAATCGGACTTCTCCAGCAGTCCCGTCGTCCACCGGCCCGGCTTGCTCCACGGCGACGTCTTGCCCTCTTCGTCCTTGACCCGCACTTTCCAATAGCACTCCATGCCCGAGCCGAGCGGCTTGCCGCCATAGACGACGTGCACCGACTGGTCCGACGACACCATGCCGGAATCCCAGAGATCGCCCTTGTCGCCATCCAGCAGAACCCTGGCGCTCGCCACAAGGACTTGATATGCCGTCTGCCCCTGGCCGCGGGACCGCAGGTCCACGGCAACCAGCTTCCAGCTCAATCGCGGCTGCCGCACGTCGATCCCCAGCGGGTCCGACAGGTACTCGCAGCGCACATCCGCCACGGTCACAGAGCCCTGTCCACTCGCCGCTCCGGCACAAAGCGTCATTAGGGTGACAAAACACACTATCCGTTGCATGGGTTTGTTGATACGAGATGCTCTCATGCTGGCCTCCTGAATCGGCTGATCCGACGATCCTCACGGGACCACATAGGGCGCACGTCACGTCCGACCCGCGCGGACTCAGATTGTAATCGCCGCAAGCCGCAGATGCCACGCAAAAACGTGAGATGGAACGGTACAGTTCTGGGTGGCACGGGCAAACTCGTTTGCCCGTGGGGTTTCGACGGGTCAGGGACAATCGAATGAGCACTGTCAAACAAATTTGGCGGTGCCACCCGTCTTCCTACGACTGACCGGAATCCGGGCGGGACACGACCGGACCGCCGCTGGGGGCTTCGGGCGTTGCCGCGACGGTGGGTCTCTTGATGCGCGTGACGGCCCCGATGAGGACCAGGCCGACCCAGACACCACTGGCCACGAGCAGGCCTGCCGCCGCAACCACGCCGATCAGTAAAGCCGTTTCCATTACCGGGACTCCGTGAATACATCGCTCAGGAAATGCCCGACGAGGTACGCCGCCACGGCCATCGCCAGCGCCAGGAGGATCGCAGGAATCTCCACCGCGTCACGCCAGACAAATTGGAGCACCAGGGCAGCCACTGCACCGGTGATCATCGACAGGATACCCGCCAGCGGGCGAGGTCTCTTCAGCCACAGGCCAAGCACCGCCGCCGGAAGCATGGCTGGCGCCCAAACGGTGTAGCAGATCAGCAGGCCGTCGATAATCCGGGGGACCGCCATCGCCGCGGCCGCCGCCACCACGGCGATTCCCACGGTCGCCAGGCGGCCACAGAGCAGCGAGGCCCCATCTGAAACCTTCACAAACGGCTTGACGACATCCTGGGTGAACGTCACCGCCCCGGCGTTCAAGAGAGAATCCAGACTCGACATGATTACGGAGAGCAACGCCACCAGCAGCATTGCATAGCCCTCCGTCGGCATGATCGTCTTGACCAGTCTCAAGAGCACATCGTCCTCGCCGGTCCCTGCAGGCACGATCGCGCGGGCGACGATGCCCAACGAGACCATGACCGTGAACCAGACGATACTGAACAGCCCGGCCAGGACGAAGCTGTTCCTCGACGCGCTCGTCGTCCGCGTTGCCAGGGCCCGGTTCGCATAAGGCGGGATGAGAGTCTCGCCGAGGAGAAAGGCGGCCACCAATCCGAGGATTTGCACCCAGGAGGTGGACCGAAAGCCTGCCGCCGTCGCCGCTTTCAATTCGTAGGTCAACGCGGCGGCGCCGTCGTGCAACGGCACGAACAATGCGAACAGCAGGATCGCGGGCATGAGAATGGTGAACAGGGTGAACTGCAGAGCGTCCGTCATCACGCTGGCCTGCAGCCCGCCAAAGCTCGTGTACAGCATCGTCACGACCGCAATCAGGATGATCGCGATCCACTTGGGAATTCCGAAGACGTCCTGCACTACGACGCCAGCAGCTTTCGCCATGACGGCGGCAAATCCCATGCACAGGCCCACGGAGATCACGCCCGCCAGGACCTGACACGTGCGATTGTACTTCTGGCCGATGGCGTCGCCGAGGGTGTGACAGTTGCTGAGCGACCGCAGTCGCGGTGCAATGAACAGGCCGACAAGGATGTTCTGGATGGCGTAGGCGAGGCCGACCAGCAGGAACAGCAGGCCGCTCTGAAAGCCCTTGCCGACGAACCCAATCGAGAAGCCGGGACCCACATAGGCGGCGCAGAGGCTGCCGAAGATCAGGGCCAGAGACAGGGAACGCTTCGCCAGGGAGAATTCCGCGTACTCTCGGGCAGCGCGGGCGCGCACGGCGACCACGGCGAGAATGATGAGGTAACCAGTAACGAGCGCCACCGAAGCGACCACGCGCACTATCCTATCGGCAAATCAGACTGCCGCGTCCCGGCCGCAACAGGAGCGGCACTATTCCTCATGCCCTTCCTGAAACATTTCCTCTTCCAACTCGCTGATCACGGTGTCCAGATCGGCCTCCGTGCGAATCCATCCGAACCGCGCATCGACGAGGAATGTGCGGTACCACTGAATGAGGTTCTTGGCGAAGTCCTCGTCCTTGCAGTAGAGGCCGAACGAGATCTCGCCCGCGTGGACGCCCGCCTTGCGAGGCATCTGGGGAAAGGCCAGCAGCACGGCGCTGCGAGACAGAAGAAACTCCAAGTCGGAGACCTGGCTGTTGTAGATGCGCAGCCGGCCCGATTCAATGGCTTTGGGGTACCTGCGGAACATGTGCCGGGCCGCATTGGAGAACCCCGGCACGCGGAGATTCATCGCACGGTGCACCCGGACATCCGGATACTCCTCGATGATCGTGTGGAGCTGGCTGAGATAGTCGTCCATGGGCTGCCGCTCCCCTTCGAACAGCATGCAGGTCCACAACTCGCCGTTGCCCGTGGCGTCGAGCTGATCCTGAAGCATCCGCTTGGCCACGTCGTACGTCTCGCGGCGGTTGCCGAGCACCTTCAACTGCCGTTCCATCAGGGCGTGGGCCCAGGGCGGCATGTCGCTCGGCAGCGACTCGGGCGGGCAGACCCCCAGCCGTGTCATCAGGCGAAGGAACTGCTTGTGCTCCGAGCCGTAGAACCTCCGCCCGACCACGCTGCCGACGTTTCCATTACATTCCAGGCCGTACTTCTTGTGGTGGCCGAACGACAGCCGGTGAATCTCGACACCCTGCTCGGCAAGCATTTTCTCCAACTCGCCAATCAGGTGGACGGCCTGCTTCTCCGGCGCCTTGTCGATGGACAGATGCACGTTCGGGCACAGCACGATGGGCCGCTTGCCCAGGAGCTTCATCAACGCGCCGAACTCGTTGGCGGCGTCTTCCAACTCCTGCCGTCCATCGTATCGCTCAATGCAGACGAACACCACGAGCACGTCGTTAAAGGTGACCCGCGGCTGCGGCGGCGAGATCGTCGAGGGATCGATCCGCGTGCTTGGCTCCTTGTCCTCAAAGTAACAGGACGAACACTGGTAGCTGTCCAGGATCATATCTCAATGTCGATTCCGCCCCCGTCTACTGCAGGTTCGCATGGCTTCGGCTGTGGTCCCGCGTTGACGCTTTGGCCTTCTTCGTGCGGGAGGCAATGCCCGCATCAACGCGGGAGATAAAAAGGCCGACGTCCGGCGTGACCACGTGATCGCCGAATCCTGCGCTATTCATCAGCCGCACGACCTCCGTCGCCTCCCAGAAGTCCGGGGACTCACTGATGCGCTTGGCCTCCTGGCGAGTCAGCGACTTCAGGAAGGTGGGCAGACCCCCGTCGCGAAGCGCGGCGGCGTAATCCGCCAGCAACTCCTGGATTTCTCTGTCTGTATTCGACATCGGTAACTGCTCCTTTAGGACCCGTGCAAAGATACACTGGGCAATCCTGGCGAAAAGCGGATCAGCCCTCTTCGCAGTATTCCTTCAACATTCGTCTTAATTTCAACACAGTTCGAAACTCCAGCATCTTGACGGCGCCGACCGTCGTCTCCAACTGGTTGGCAATCGCACGGTTCGACATTCCGGCCATCCACAACTCCATCGCCTTGCGCTCCCGGGCCTTGAGCTTGCCGAGCATCCGGTGCAGGACCTGCTTGAGCTCGGTTTGCGAGAGCAGGTCGCACAGGCCCAGTTCCGGCGCCACGAGGTTCTGCGTGTCGTTCGCCGACAAGTATGAGCTCCGGTTCATTCTCCGGTATACCTCGCGGAGCCGCTTACGCATGTAGTACAGGTACACCGTTCGCAGGAGCTGCCTTTCGCTGTCGATGGCCCGCAGGTGGTCCGAGTTCTCCCAGATATCCGCATACACGTCCTCCAGCACGTCCTCGCATTCGACCTCGTTGCCGAGGTAGCGATGCAGGTGTCTTATGAAGATGCCAAAGGTCGATCGGACAAAAGGCTCCATCGCTCGACGCCGCGACTCGGCGTCAGGCGATGTGAGCTCCTTCAGAGCGTTTCGCAGCGCTTTATCCATACCGGTTACAACATTCCCCGATTCTCACCTGGTTTTCGGCCTGTCCACCCGCAGGACGCCGGGATCAACCCTGTTGTCGTCCGCAGAGGAAGGTGCGGGGTCCGACCCCGCAAATCTCCATTCTATCGTAGAGATATGAGGAATTCAACCGGTAAACGCCCATGCACAATGCCAACAAGAACCATCCTCAGACACACCTCTGAGGATGTGACTGGCCATTTGTCAGATACGGATCAACCAGATTCCTTCGAGACCATCTCCTCGCTTGACCATCAGAATCCGTAGACCGGCCGGAGCTCCTCCTCCGTCGGCAGATGGTCGTAGAACTCGCCGCGCGTGCCGACGTAGCCGATCCCTTCCCTTCTCAGCCGCACCCGGCTGATCGAGCCATTGCTATTGGAGATGTTCACCGTCACATAGTCCATCTCCTGACGCATGTGGACGCGCTCCGTCCGTGCGTGGCTCTTGTCTTCTTCATTGCCGATCATATACCCGGCCGCTCCTCCGATGGCTGCGCCAAGGATCGTGGCCCCCGTAGTGCCGCCGATCACTTGGCCCAGCCCGGCCCCCGCCAGCACTCCTACGGCCGCCCCCGTTTGCGCAGCAGTCCGGCAACTCGCCATCATCAGCAAGCCGACCGCCATCCCCGCTAAGACGACTGTTCCTGTCCTGCCGGAATGTGGTCCAATTGAATTGGACGGATTAGGGCTCATTACCGTCCTCTTTGTTGGCCGGTGGTTGCTCGGCGGCCTGCGTCGTGGCGGTCGTGCCTGGGGTCAGTTGCGTGGCCGAATCCTTCTTCAAGGCATCCGGCAAACCCTTCGTTTCCTCATCCGGAACCTTCGGAGTGCCCGGCGCGTTCTTAAGAGAGGGTTCAGGAGCGATCGGTGACGGGGCCGCCGTGGCGGGTTCCACCACGGTCGCTACAGACTCTTGAGTCTTTGCGCCCGGCGTGGCCTGTGCTCCGGAGCCGGCCTTATCCGCCGGCCCCGCTTCCTTCTCCACCTTCTCCAGCAACCTGTTCAGCACAGCCACCGCCTCTGTGTTCTTCTCGGCTTGGCCCGCCTGCTCGAGAACCTCACGGGCGTAGCCCGTCTCTCCGGTGCCCAGCAGGTGGTAGCCAAGCAGCAGTTGCAGGTCGGCGTTGTCACCCGAGTCGTCCTGCTTGTTCAGGAGCTCCTCGATCTGCTTGAACAGCACGTCATCGTTGGCGTACAAGCCGCGAGGATAGAAGACGCTTTCCTTGTCAGGCGGAAGCTTCTTGAGGGCCTGTCTCAGTACCCCAGCCGCTTCAAAGTACTGCTTGTCGGCAAACAGGGCCTGAGCATACGCGAACGGCAGGATCATGTCGTCCGGCGACAGGTCCATCGCGTTGGCGAACTTCTTGGCCGCCATGCTGTAGTCGCCCGACTCGAAACTCTTGACGCCCTCCTCGAACCTCGTATCCGCCGGCGTCTGCGGCGCCGGCTCCGCCTGTCGCTTTGCCGGCTGCTGCTGTACAGCGTCCGGGGTCGGGTACGTGGTCACGGAGCCATCGCTGTTGTAGTAGTTGTACGTGTAGTAATTGTTCGTCTCGCCCCCGACCTCGGTGGCCACGGGGTAGTATCCGTACCAGACGTAGGGGTGATAGCCGTACCAGTAGTACCGCATATACGCGTAGTCATAGGGCCAGTAGCCGCCCAGGCTGACGAACACGTACTTGCGATGGTAGTACGGGTACACATAGTCGAAGCAGAAGTCCGAGCCAAAGTGGTAGCCGACGGTGAAGTAGAACGACGGCCAGATGACCCGGTGATGCAGGTGACGATGGATATCATAGTAGCTATAGAGGTGATGCGGACGATAGCTGATCAGGTCCGGCCGGTCGTAGTACGTTGCGTGTAGATAGGGCCGCCGATACCCGAAGGACTCCGTATGGAGCGTCCGCTCTGCCAGATTCGTGTCCAGGCTTCTCCTGGCGCCCAGGCGATCATTCAGGCGCGCGCCGAACTGATCTCGCCGGGCCGTGGCATCCGCCTGCTGTCTCTGTGGGTCCAGGGCCGCGTTCCTGCGTTCGCCGATCTGATTGACCACGTCAGCCCTTCGGTTGTCGATGCGGTTCTGAAGGGTTGATCTGGTTTGCACGCCGGGGGCGGCTTGAGTCACGGACGGCGTCGGAGTCTGGGTCTGCGGGCCGGGGGATCCAGCCACCTGCGTCTTGTCCGTCTGCTGCCCTGTCCGTCTCTCCTGCATCCGCGAAAGCACCGATCTCCTGTCTGTAGTGGTCTGCTCCGTGCGATTTCTCGTCGCCTGCGGCGAAACGCCCTGCGATGACTCTACCTTCGGCCCGACCGCTTGTTGCGATTGTTGCGACGGTGCGGGTGTGGACTTCTCCGCCGGAGTCTTCCCTTGGCCGGTCGCAGAACCATTTCTGGTGCCAAGGCGGTTCAAGAGCGAGCGTCTGTCGCTGCCTGTGTTTGCGGGTGCACTGACCGCCTTATCGCCCGCCAAAGGCGCGGTTGCCCTCGGCTGAAGGGATGCCTGCGGGCTCGTCGCCTGTACACTCCCTCGCGATTCGCCGGAGGGCATTGGCGTTACTGTCCCCGGCGCACTGGGTGCACTGCCTGAATCGAAAGCCGGCTGCCTCGGCTCCAGCGTGATCTCCCGCCGTGCTGCCATGCGATCCACTATGGACCTGCGTGAAGTGCCGCTGGTCGCGGATGTATCCGGCGAGGACGACCGCGGCGCCGCCAGGCTCTGCATGCTCGGGGTCTCGACCCGCGTGCCGCTGTCTTGGCTCCCAATCGAGCTGGAAGCACCCAGATCAGGCGACATGGAGAAGCTCCCCGATGATGGCGACTCATTTCGGGGCGAGGTGAACACGCTTTCAGACCGTGGACGGCTCGAAGGCGCCCAGCGCGTGCTGAAATCCCGTGTCGACCCGCTCGAAAACGGGCTCGAACGCATCGTGGCAGGCGGACCGCTCGGCGCGACCGACGGTCGCGAAGGGGCCATCGAGGGTGGTGCGCTCGGTGTAAACGAAGGTCGCGAAGGGGCTACCGAACGTGGTGCACTGGGTGTAAACGACGGTCTGGAAGGCGCCGCTGCCGGCGGAGGGCTGAACGATGGCCTGGAAGGGGCCATCGAAGGCGATCTGCCTGAGCTGAATGGAGTGCCCTGGCTGCGGGACGGCCCCGGACTTGGACTTGGGCTCGGGCTGGGCCTTACGGCCTGGCGCCTCGCCGCCATGTCCTGGAGCACGGCACTTCGGTCTGAGCCGGCCCGGGCTGCAATCACACCCGGCGTTGCCTGCAGAAGGCTCAACGAACCCAGGCCCGCGAGCGAAAAACCAGCCTTGTACGGTTCCGGGATCCTCCCGTCGCCCTGCGCCGGTGAACTGAGCCAGGACTGTGCCAGACGAGAGCCTGATGACCCGATCAGCAGGGCCGCCGCGAGTACCGCAGACACTACGGACGCTCTTCGGTCTTTTCTCTCACCTATGGCAAACATGGCTGCCTCCTTTCCTTCCCCGGCGGCACGTGATTCGGCCAGCCCATTTCGCCGCCGGCGCCCCACATGGCCGATCGTGGGATTCCATTACATCATGATACTTGAATCACGATAGGGGCTGCTACTATAAATATACTTGCGAAAAGGCTTTACGGTTTGCAGGAACCCTGTCAAACCACCCTTTTCACCGTCATCATAGCCATCTGCATGCCCCTGACAACATATCGTCATGTGCACTATCTTTTCTATCCTATATAAGGCCGGACGGCCAAGCATAGTAACCGGAAAAACGACGATTTTTCGGCGGTCTGCGACTTTCTCTGGGACCTTTGCCCACCGATCCGGGACCTGTGCCGCCGACGGCTGTCGGGGCGTATCATGTCTCTCGGTGCAGGCAGTCGAACAGTTCCATGTGCCGGACGCACCTTTTTTGGTGGTGGTGGGACAAGATTTTCCCTTGACACAGATGGCGCTCGCAAGTATTAAAGGATATTTTATACACAGCCAAGACAAACAGGCTCTGCGAGTGATTCGCAGGGGGATTGGAGTACTAAACAATGTTACCAATGAGAAAAATGAGCCGGAGTGCCACCCACATGCGGCGAGCACACCATCGACTCAAACCGGTCAACTACTCGGTCTGTCCGAAGTGCGACCAAGCCAAGTTGCCCCATGCCGCATGTGGCAACTGCGGGTACGTACATCCCGGACTCACCCTGAAAATGGGCAAGGAGGAGACCACGTAGGCATGCGTATCGCTGTGGATGCCATGGGAGGGGATCACGCCCCCGACGAAATCATCATAGGAGCGTTGGAGGCGTTGCCCCGGCTCGGCCGGGATGACACCGTAATCCTGGTTGGGCCACAGCAGTTGTTGGAGCAAAAGCTCGCCGGTCTCAAGTACGACAAAGATCGCGTCAGTATTGTCGATGCGCCTGATGTGATCGCAATGGACGAGAAGCCCATTGACAGCCTGCGCCAGAAACCCCGGAGCTCGATTGGGATTTTGGCGAAATTGGCGAAACTCGGTGAGGCTGATGCGGTCATTTCGGCGGGCAATACGGGGGCGTGCGTGGCCGCGTTCCAGATGCGCATGCGAACGCTGCCTGGCGTAAACCGCCCGGGAATCGCCGTTGTCTTTCCCACCACCGACAACCCGGTAACCATCTGCGACGTGGGTGCCAACATCGCCTGTAAGCCGATCAACCTGTACCAGTATGGGCTGATGGCAAGCATCTACTCGCGGCATTTTCTCAAGATCCAGAACCCGAGAGTCGGACTGATGAGCATCGGGGAGGAAGAGGCCAAAGGCAATGAGATCGTCAAGCGTACAAGGGAGTTGATGCGGGGCGACCCGCGGCTGAATTTCATCGGGAACATCGAAGGGAGGGACATCTTCCGCGGAGTCTGCGACGTCGTCGTCTGCGAGGGATTCGTCGGGAACGTGATCCTGAAGCTCACAGAGGGAGCGGTGGAAGGGCTGTTCCGGGCCATCAAGCAGGAGTTGAATCCCTGGTTGGGGCTGATCTTCAAGCCGACCATTATGCGGGTCTATCGGAAACACGACTACAATGAATATGGCGGGGCCCCCCTTCTGGGCGTCAACGGCACGGCTCTGATCTGCCATGGGGCCAGCCGGGCCCGCACGATCAGAAACGCCCTCGCCACCGCAAAGACCTGCCACACGCAAGGGATCAACGAAAAGATTATGGAGTGTCTCTCGGACGCTTGCGTAAGGACTTCGGATGCACAAGGAATTTGAGGATTGCCCCCTCGCGAACCGCGCCGTGATTACCGGGTGCGGTTCTTTTGTTCCAGCGTCAATCCTGACCAACGAAGAACTGGCCCGCAAGGTGGACACTTCGGACGAGTGGATCACTACGCGGACGGGGATCAAGTGCAGGCATATCACGACGGATGGGGAGACGACCGCCTACCTCGCCAGCGAGGCCGCCAAGCGCGCTCTGGCCTACGCAGGACTGAGTGGCGGGGATGTCGACCTCATTACGGTAGCGACAATCACACCCGAAATGGTCTTTCCGTCCACGGCGTGCTTCGTTCAGCAGGCCATCGGCGCCAGGAACGCATGGGTTTTCGATCTGGCGGCCGCCTGCAGCGGTTTTGTGTACTCGCTGCATCTGGTTCAGCATCTCATCGAGGCCGGGCGGCTCAATAATGCCCTGGTGATCGGGGCCGAGACACTCACCAAAATCACCAACTGGAAAGACCGGACCAGTTGCATCCTGTTCGGCGATGGGGCCGGTGCGGTCGTCCTGCAGCGCAAGGACAACGCGGGACGCGGCATCATCTACAGCACCCTGGGCACCGACGGGACCTATTGGGAATCACTGACCTGCCAGGCCCATGGCTCGCGTCACCCGGCCAATCGGCCGCTGAGCGACCCGGACATGGCGTACATGCAGATCAAAGGCAGAGAAGTGTACCAGCAGGCGGTGCGACGGATCGTGGAGGCGGTCACCGACTGCATGAGTCACTGCGGCCTGACCATCGACGATGTCGCCATGATCATTTCGCACCAGATGAACGCCCGGATCATTGAATCCGCCGCCAAGAGGCTCGAACTGCCCCCCGAGAAAGTGTTCGTCAATATTCAGAACTACGGCAATACCTCGGCGGCTTCCGTGCCCATTGCGTTCGACGAATGCATGCGTCAGGGCAAGCTGAAAAAAGGCGACATCGTGATCTTCGTGGCGTTCGGCGCCGGTGTCACCTGGGGCGCGAATATCATCGAGATTTAGGATGGCGTCGCGGGAAGACGGAGCGTCACCTGCATCATGCGGGTGTGGATTGAAACAAGGACACGAACGATGAAGACCGCATTTCTGTTTCCCGGACAGGGCACCCAGGCCGTGGGCATGGGGGCCGATATCGCGGCGGCGTTCCCCGCTGCGGCGGAGCTGTTCGCGCGGGCGAACGAGGTCGTCGGGTTCGACCTGCGAAAGGTCTGTTTTGAGGGCCCGGCGGACCGGCTCAACAGCACGACCATGTCACAACCGGCCATCTTCGCGACCTCCGCCGCCCTGCTGGAGGTTCTGCGAGCCAGTGCGACCGGGCAGAACATCCGACCCGATGTCACGGCGGGACTGAGCCTGGGCGAATACACCGCCCTGTATGCAGCCGGAGCGATCAGTTTTGCCGATGGATTAAGGCTGGTCAAGAGGCGCGGCGAGGCGATGCAGGCCGCCGCCGATGCGACGGAAGGGACCATGGTGAGCATCCTCGGCCTCGATGACGACAAGGTGCGGCAACTGTGCCGTGAGGCGTCCGGGGGAGAATTGCTCGAGCCGGTGAATTTCAACTGTCCTGGCCAGATCGTGATCAGCGGCACACTCGGCGCCTGCGAACGGGCCGAGCGGCTGGCCGAGAAGTACGGCGCGATCAAAGCCGTCCGGCTGGAGGTCGCCGGGGCCTTCCATACGACTATGATGGCCCCCGCCGCACAAGCCCTCCAGCAAGCCCTCGTGCAGATGCAGATCTCGCAGCCGCCGGCCGTCCGAACGATTGCCAACATCACGGCCGATTACTATCACGGCCCCGAGAGTGTCATCAAAGGCTTGACTCGACAGCTCACCAGTCCGATCCTCTGGCAGAAATGCATGGAGCGTCTCCTGGCCGACGGGGTCGAAGAGTTTTGTGAGATTGGTCCGGGCAGGGTCCTCACCGGGCTGATGAAACGCATCAACAGGAAGACGAAAGTAACGAATATCAGCGACCTGAACTCGCTCAAGGCCGTGATTGGATGATCGTATGTCAATGGACATTGGAGGTAAAACGATGGCGGAAAAACGACTTGCGGTGGTTACCGGCGCCGCGCGAGGCATCGGCCGAGCCATTGTCTTTGAGCTGCTCAGGCAAGGCCGGCTCGTGGCCGGGCTGGATATCGTCGAGGACCAGCTCAAGGACCTGGAGCAGGCGGTCAAAGAGGCCGGCTTTGAGGTCGTGACGCATTGCCTCGACATCACAAAGACCGATAAACTCACGGAGGTGCTTGATTCCCTGGCCGACGAATACGGGGGCATTGGAATCCTCGTCAACAATGCGGGGATTACCCGGGACAAGCTGATGATTCAGATGGACGACGAGGACTTCGACAAGGTCATGAACGTGAATCTGCGCGCCGCGTTTGCAGCGACGCGAGTGGCCGCCCGGTCGATGATCCGCAACAAGTTCGGCAGAATCGTCAACATCAGCTCGGTGGCGGGCGTGATGGGGCAGGCCGGCTCCGCCAACTACGCCGCCAGCAAAGCCGGGCTGATCGGCATGACCAAGTCGATCGCCCGTGAGATCGGCAAAAAGGGCGTCACGGCCAACTGTATCGCCCCCGGATTCATTCAGACGGATATGACGGCCAAGCTGCCCGACATGGTCAAAGATGCCGCCAGGGAGGTCATCCCGGTCAAGCGATTCGGCACCGTGGAGGACGTCGCCCGGGCCGTCGCGTTCCTGGCCAGTGATGACTGCGGCTACATCACCGGGCAGGTCCTCTGCGTCGATGGCGGGATGGCCATGTAAAAAAATTCAAAAAATGATTGTCCAAGCAAGACCCAAGCCGGTATTATACCGGCCGAATCTGGAGGGTGGTATTGAGCCCAGACGTCAGGGCAATTGCAGCCAAGACCTTACAAGAGAATTCCGATTCTGTTAAGGAGGATACCAAGTGAGTATCGACGAGGTGGATGTCCAAGCGATTGAGAACAAGGTGATCGAGATCATCAGCGAACAGATGGGCGTTGATAAGTCGGAACTG
>Ga0315284_10004407_pt1 | contig 19972 bp, 17 predicted proteins | sample YL17G09_16_MG_FD_203696 | JGI IMG/M metagenome (GOLD analysis project Ga0315284, IMG submission 203696) | Sediment microbial communities from Yellowstone Lake, YNP, Wyoming, USA - YL17G09_16 | ecosystem: Environmental > Aquatic > Freshwater > Lake > Sediment | place: USA: Wyoming | collected...
TGCTCTTTGTGCCTTTGTGGTGTTCTTTGGCTGCGGCGCAGTCGCGCGCCGAGAAAGAGGAGCGGGCCATCGCGCTGATCGAGGAAAACCGTTTCGCCCAGGCGCGCGCCATTCTCGAGGCGCTGCTGGCCGACGATTCCTCCGATGCCCGCGTGGAGGCTTACCTGGCGGCGGCCGAGCTGCACTCCGGGGAGGCTGAGGCGGCGATCGCGCGCCTCCGCCGCCTGCTGGAACGCGATCCGGAGAACGCCGACCTGCACGTGCTGCTCGGCCAGGCGTACATGGAAAACCGCGATTGGACGCCGGCGGAGCAGGAATGGCGCGCAGTGCTGGAGAAGCGGCTGAATTCCGAAGAAGCGCACACGCAGCTCGCCCGGACCCTATTGCAGCTTGGCCGCTTCCAGGAAGGGCTGCGGGAGGCGGCGCGGGCCACGGAGATCAATCCGCGCCGCAGCGATGCCCACGCGCTCCAGGGCAACATCCTGGCTAGCCTGGGGCGCATGGAGGAAGCGGTGACCGAGTGGAACCGGGCGCTGGCCGGCGATCCCAACAATTCGGCCGCGCTGGCCGGGCTGGCCGTCTACTTGCGCTCCTGGCAGCCGGACCTGGCGCTGGAGTACGCCGGCCGCGCCGTCGAACTGAGCCAGTGGAATGCCGTCGGGCCGATCCGCATCCTCTCGCTGGTCCGCCGCTCCCGCCACGAATATGCGCAGGCCCGCCAGGTGGTCGAGAAGGCGCTCCGCAAGTTCCCGGACGACCTGCTGCTGACCGGGGAATTGCGGCTGATCAACAGCGACGAACAGGCCGCGCGCGGGCCGGCCGGCCAGCCGCAAGCGAAAAAGCCCCCGGACCAGTCTGCGCCGCTCGGCGATGTGGCCCGTTACTACCGCGAGCAGCAGGAAGCCAAGCAACAGAGCGAAGGCGCGAAAAAGAACCCACCGAAGTGACACCCCGCGTTACCAAGAAGTCAGTCGTCCTGGCCTGGATCGAGGCGCAGAAGCCGGTCCGCGCCGGACGGGCGGAAACGCAGGCCATCCGGGCTGAGCTGGCGCGCGCGCTCGGCCCGCGTGGCCGCATCTCGGACGAGTATCTGCTGGCGGTTCTCGACCAAGCGGGCGTGGACGTAGGTGCCGAGTTGCGCGGCATGGCCCCGGAGTTGTTCCGCGCGCTGCACTTCGGCAGCCTGGAGGCGGCCGAAGCCACGCTGCGCATGCTCCACGAGCGCTACGAGCGCGCGCGACTGTCGGGCGGGCCGGAAGGCAAAGCCGCGATCGAGGAATGCCGCCGCGCCGCTCTGCTGGTTCGCGCCCGCGCGGAACGCATCGCCAGAAGCCGCAAGGGCGACCCCGCCAAGCTCGCCGAGAAGGAAGAGATCGCCCGCTGGTTCGCCATCTGGCTGCAGACCCCCGACCTGTTCTCCGACTGGCTGGCGTTGCGCAAGCAGAGGCTGTAGGCTGTGGGCTGTGGGCGTCCAGCCCTCGGTCAAAGCGCGGCCTGCTCGTGGGCGGTGGGTGGCTTTTCCATGTAGCGCTTAACCTTGATGTCACCCTCCCTCTCCCGGGTCTCGGAAATTTCGTAGGCGGTCTGCATCCGAAGAAGAGTGTCCATCTTCGGGCCGAAGGCCTTTTCGATCCGTAGCGCCATCTCGGGCGAGAGCGCGGCGCGGCCGTTCAGAAGAGCAGAGAGAGCGGGCCGGGTTACGCCCAGGGCCTTGGCGGCCTGGGTAACAGAGAGGCCGTGAGGCTCGATCACTTCCATTCGGATGAACTGTCCCGGGTGGGCCGGGCGTGCCATGCGCATCATGGTTCCATTCCTTTCAGTGGTAATCCTCATAATCCAGGTCGAGGATTTCTCGTTCGGCCTGGTCGATTCTGAATGTCATCCGCCAGTTGCGGGTAACGGCAAGGCTCCATGTTCCCTTACGGTCGCCGGTGAGCTGGTGCGCTCTCCAGCTCGGGATGTCGTGAAGTTCCTGGGCGTCTTCCATCTCCTGGAGAAAGGTCAGGATGTTGCGGACCCTCTCCACGGCAGGCGGGGGCAAGCCGGAAGCGTCATTGTGCTGAATGAAGCGCCGCAGCCCCCGATGGGCCACGCTTCGGATCTTCATAAGTAATGCTGCCTGAAAATTGCGTCGTCTGTCAAGTTACGCTTTACAGCCTGGAGCCGAAACCGTGGGTCATTTGTCGGGCCGGCCTCTTTGGCCGGTCGCGTAGATGCCCGATCTGTTCTCCGACTGGCTGGCTCTGCGCAAGCAGAGGCTGTAGGCTGGAGGCTGTAGTGTGGTGTCTCGTGGATGCCTTTACAACGATGGCAATTTCGGATTGCGGATTTCGAGCGCCGCGATGCTTGAAATCCGCAATCCGCAATTCCTATACGGTAAAGCTGTTTGTGAGACAGTACAGCAGGTTCTCCGGCCTCCGGCCTGCAGCCTCCCTGCGTGCTATGATGGTTTCTTAAGCGCCGCCATGCCCATTCAGACCCTGTTCGGCCCGCCACCGCCGCCAACTGTGTTTGAGCGCCTGCAGGAGGCCGTTTCCTCCACGCGCCAGAACCTCGCCGAAAGAATCGAAGAGGCCGTCCACGGACAGAAGGAAATCGATGCCGGCCTGCTGGAGCACCTGGAGGCCACGCTGCTGGGGGCGGACCTCGGGGTGGCCACCACCACCGAAGTGCTCGACAAGGTGCGGCAGCAGGTGGACCGCAGGCAGGTTTCCGACGCCGGCCAGTTGACGGGGATGATCAAGCAGGAGCTGCTGGAAATACTGAAGCGCACGGACGCACAGCCTGAAAACCTGCGCCGGGCGCGCGAGTTTCCGCAAGTGGTGCTGGTGATCGGCGTGAACGGAGTGGGAAAGACCACCACCATCGGCAAGCTGGCGCACCAGTTGATCTCGGACAACAAGCGCGTGCTGTTGTGCGCGGCCGACACGTTCCGCGCCGCGGCCATCGAGCAACTGGAGATTTGGGGCCAGCGCACCGGGACGGAGGTGATCAAGCAGAAGCCGGGCGCCGATCCCAGCGCTGTGCTGTTTGACGCCATCGGCTCGGCCAAGGCCCGCGGCATCGACTACGTCATTGTCGATACCGCCGGCCGGCTGCACACCAAGAGCAACCTGATGGCGGAGCTGGAGAAGATGAGCCGGACGGCGGGGCGCGCCGTGCCCGGCGCCCCGCATGAAGTGCTGTTGATCATGGACGCCACCACCGGGCAGAACGGCTTGCAGCAGGCCCGCCGCTTCACCGAGTCGGTGGGCGTCACCGGCATCATCCTGGCCAAGCTGGACGGCACCGCCAAGGGCGGCGTGGTCATTGCCATCGCCCGGGAATTGAAGCTGCCCATCCGCTACGTGGGCATCGGGGAGCAGAAGGACGACCTGGTCCCCTTCGATCCCGAGCAGTTTATCGACTCCCTGTTCAGAGAGACACCTCGCTGATGTCCGCCTCGGTCGAATCGCGAGACCTGCCCAACCGCCGCCTGGCGGAGGACCGGGGTTTCCTGAGGCGGGCGCTGGAACTGGCGCTCCGGGGCGAGGCGTTGACCAGCCCCAATCCCATGGTTGGCGCCGTGGTGGTGAAAGATGAGCGGGTGGTGGGCGAAGGTTTCTACACCTGGGACGGGCTGCGGCATGCCGAAGTGATCGCGCTGGAGCAGGCCGGCGACGCCGCCCGCGGCGCTACCCTCTACGTCAACCTCGAGCCCTGCTGCCACCAGGGACGCACCCCTCCCTGCGCGGATGCGGTGATCCGGGCCGGCATCACCCGGGTGGTCACCGGCATGCCCGACCCCAATCCGCTGGTCTCCGGGGGCGGTTTGGCCCGGCTGCGGGCCGCCGGCATCGAGGTGCAAGACGGCGTGCTCGCCGAGGATTGCCGGGAGTTGAACGCCCAGTTCGCCCGCTACATGGCCGGCGGCGTCTTCGTGACGTTGAAGGGCGCGATGACGCTGGATGGCTGCATCGCCGCGCCGGAGCAGAAACCGGACGACCGGCGCATCACGGGCCAGGAAGCGCAGGCTTACGTGCAGTTGTTGCGGCACCGGCACGATGCGCTGATTACCGGAGCGGGCACGGTGCTGGCCGACGATCCCATTCTTAACGACCGCAGCGGGCTGCCGCGGCGCCGCCCGCTGCTGCGCGTGGTGATGGACTCGGGCCTGCGGCTGCCTCCCGGCGGGCGCCTGGCGCAGTCGGCGCGCGGCGACCTGCTGGTGGTCTGCGTCCACGAAGCGTCGCCGGCCCGGCAACAGGCGCTGGAGGCGCGCGGCGTCGAGGTGCTGCGGCTGAGCACCAGCGGCCGCACCCCGCTGGACCCGGTGCTCGCCGCGCTTCACCGCCGCGAGATCACCAGCGCGTTGCTGGAGGCCGGGTCGGCGTTGAACGCCACGGTGCTGGAGAGCGGCCTGGTCGACAAAGTCGTGCTGTTCTACGCCCCCAAGATCCTGGGGGGCCAGGATGCCCTGCCGCTGTTCGGCGGCCGCGGGTTCCGCACCCTCTGCCAGGCGCGCCCGGTGCGCATCACCGAACTGCGCCGCGTGGGCGACGACTTCGTCGTGGAAGGCTACCTTCGCGAGACCGAGCCGCGACCGTAAGGGAGCGTCCCCGGAACCGAGTCCGCCCGCGTGACCACGGAGTTGGGGACGCTCCCTTACGGTCGCGGCTCGGTCTCGCGCTCTTAGGAGGAAACGAATGTTTACAGGAATTATCGAAGCCATGGGGACGGTTGGGGAACTGAAGGGCGGACGGCTCACTCTTCGCGCCCCGCTGGCCGCGGAGCTCAAGGAAGCCGACAGCATCGCCGTCAACGGCGTGTGCCTGACGGCACTGGCGCCGGACAAGGAAACCGTGCAGTTCGACCTGTCGCCGGAAACACTGATGCGCACCAACCTGCACGCGCTGGCGCCCGGCTCGCCGGTGAACCTGGAGCGCCCGCTCACGCCCACCTCGCGGCTGGGCGGCCACATCGTGCAGGGCCACGTCGATGGCGTTGCCGAGCTGGTTTCTTACAAGCGGCTGGATGCCGAGGGAAACCACTGGCTGGCAGTGCGCGTACCGCCGGAGTTGCAGCGTTACGTGGCCTGGAAAGGCTCGGTGGCGCTCGACGGCATCAGCCTGACGATCGCCTCGCTGGAAAAGCACATCCTGGGCGTGGCCATCATTCCCTTTACCCACACCCACACCAACCTGCAGGTCCGCAGGCCCGGCGATCTGATTAACATGGAATGCGATCTGATTGCCCGCTACCTGGAGCGCCTGATGGAGAACATCGAGCGCCCACAGCCCAAAGAGAAGCTGACCGTAGACCGCCTGATCGACGAAGGGTTTTAGCGATTCACTCGGAGCAAGTTCACCACCAAGCCACGAAGCGCACAAAGTCCACAACGGTCGCCCTTTGTGGCCCTTTGTGTTCTTTGGGTCTTTGTGGCGATAAGCACGGTTGATTCTCCGCGTTCGGGCGTGTCAGACTGCCGGTTTGCAGTCATCGAAGACAGACCGGTTCGTGCTCCTGGTTCACCTGGGCTATGGGTTCACGGGCGTGATGACGACCGTCCTCGGCCCGTTGCTGCCGGTGCTGGCCGGACGCTGGTCGCTGACCGACGCGCAGGCGGGCCGCCTGTTCAGCGCCGAATTCGTGGGATCGCTGGCGGCGGTCGCGGTCTCCGGCCGGTTGATCGCGCGGTTCGGCTTTCCCGGCGTGCTGGCCGGGGCGTTCGTTTCAATGCTGGCCGGCCTGCTGGGGCTCGGGCTGCCCTCGTTTTGGACCGGGCTGGTGTCGATGTTGTTCTGCGGCGTTGGCTGCGGGCTGGTGATCCCGGCCAGCAACCTGCTGGTCTCCGAGCGAAGCCCGGGACGCGCCGCGGCGGCCCTCAACATATTGAACTTCGCCTGGTGCGTGGGCGCGGTTGCCGGGCCGATAGCCGTCGGGTTGTTGATTCCCCTGGGCGGGCTTCGACTGCTGTTGCCTACCCTGGCTGTGCCTTTTGGAATGCTGGCCGCAGCCGCATATGCCGGCAAGACAAACGGCCGCAGCCAGCCGGCAGCGGGCTCCGTCGAAGACGCCGGATGGCCGGGGCCGCTGGCCGTGGCCACCGCGCTCCTGCTGTTCCTGTACGTCGGCGCCGAGACGGCGCTGAGCGGATGGATTCCCTCCTACATCCGGCGGCTGCCGGCCGGTTCCGATTCGCTGGGCGTCATGGGCCAGTCGCTTTTCTGGGCGGGCATCTTGTTGGGCCGCCTGAGCGCGCCGCTGGCCTTGCGCACGGTGGGCTCCGGCACGCTGGTATGGACCGGATTGGCTGTGAACGCGCTGGGTTCGGCCGCGCTGCTGGTTGCGCCCGGCTATCCCACCTTGCTGGCCGCCATCTTCGCCGCGGGCCTGGGGTTCTCAGTTGTTTTCCCAACGGCGGTTGCCGTGTTCTCCGAGCGCAGCGGCCGGCGTGCGGCGCGGGAGGCGCCGTATGTCTTTGCCGCGGGGGGATTGGGGGGCGCCGTCGTGCCCTGGCTGGTTGGCTGCCTGTCGACGCAGACCGGAAGCCTGCGCCTGGCGCTGCTCCTGCCTCTGCTCTCGACGCTGGCGATGATGGGTGTCGAGCGGCGGATCAACTCTCTGTTGGCTCAGCCGCGGATTTCGCGGATTCCATAGCCCGGAGGTTGTGCCATGAACCGCCAGCCTCCAGCCTGCGGTCTACACCTGCCCGGCCGCTTCGAAGAACCGGGCCACGGTTTCGACGCCGCGGAAGAAGTTCGAAATCGAGAACTTCTCGTTCGGGGCGTGCAGGTTGTCGTCGGGCAGCCCGAAGCCCATCAAGATGGCCGGCACCTGGAGGGCGTCCACAAACAGGGCGACCACCGGGATGGAGCCACCCGAGCGGACGAACACCGTCTTGCGCCCGAACACCCGGGAGAAGACCTTGGCCGCTTTCTCGATGTAGGGGTTGTTGGGATCGATCAACAGCGGCACGGCGCCGTGGATCTTCACCACCCGCGCCTTCACGCCCGGCGGCGTCAGCTCCTGGACACGCTGTTCCAGCGCCGCCAGGACTTCCTGCGGCTTCTGGTTGGGCACCAGGCGGATGCTGACTTTCGCGGTGGCGCGCCCGGGAATCACCGTCTTGGCGCCCGCGCCGGTGTAGCCGCCGACGATGCCGTGGACATCGAGCGTGGGCCGCGCCCACATGCGCTCCAATGGGTGCTTCTTCTCGCCGGTCAAGGCGACGGAACCGATTTCCTCCGCCCGCATGCGGTCGGCATCGAACGGAAGGCGGCGCCAGCTCGCCCGCTCGCTGCGCGCGGGCCGCTGCACACTGTCGTAGATGCCGGAAATGCGGATCTTCCCGTCCGGCGTCTTGAGGCCGGCCAGAATCCAGGCCAGCGCGTTCAAGGCGTTCGGCGCCACCCCGCCGTACAGCCCCGAGTGCAAATCGTGCGAAGCGCCTTCCACTTCGATCTCGGTGTACACCAGGCCGCGCAACCCGATACAAAGCGTGGGCAGGTCGGGCGCGAACAGGGCCGTGTCGCAGACCAGCGCCGCGTCGGCCTTCAGTTTCTCCTTCGATTTCGGCACGAAGGCGTCGATGGCCTGCCCGCCGGTCTCCTCTTCGCCTTCGAAGATGAACTTCAGGTTGACGGGCAGGCGGCCATGAACCGCGCGCAAGGCCTCCACCGCCTTGAGCTGGATCATCACCTGGCCCTTGTCGTCGGCCGCCCCGCGCGCGTAGATGTTGCCGTTGCGGACGGCCGGCTCAAACGGCGGCGATGCCCATTGCTCCAGTGGATCCGGTGGTTGAACGTCGTAGTGGCCGTAGCAGAGCACCGTCGGCGCTCCCTCGGCTCCGGTGTACTCGCCATACACCAGGGGGTGTCCAACGCCCTCGATCAGTTCCGTATGCTCGATCCCGGCGCGTTTCAGCGCCTCGAGGGCGAAGTCCGCGCCTTTCTTGATCTGCGGCAGGTAGTCGGGATTGGTGCTGATGCTGGGGATACGGAGGAATTCGCAGAGTTCCTCCAGCCAGGCATCGCGCTTCTGCTCAATATACGCACCGAGAGAGTCCACAGCTCCTCCAGCCGGGGTTTATTTTTACGGGGATGAAGCGTTTCCGGAGAACGCCAACGAACCCGCCAGTATACACTCGATTCACACCCGATTGACCGCTCGGGCTTACCGGATCAGTAAACAGTCGCGTTCAGCCCCGCGGCGCCCCCGGGTGTCGTGTCTCAGAAACAGGTTGACAATGACGAAGGCAGAAGGCGGAAGGCAGAAAAAAGAGGTGTTTGCCGCCTTCCGCCTTCAGCCTTCAGCCCTCCAGCCTCTCACGGCTGCTTGGGACGTGTTTTGGTCACCGACTCCGGGGCCCGCTTCCAGAGTTGACGGCGGCACGATTCCAGTTCCCGCTCGCTCGCCGTGCGGTTGTTCTCCACGAAATCGACCAGTTCCAGGGTGTAGTTCATCAGTTTCTCGCGCTGGTTCAGCAATTGGGTCGTGGCATCTTCCAGGTTGGTCGCGGCTTCGCCTCCCTGGTATTGCCGCGCGGCCCGCGTAAGCGAATCGAGCGAGGGCTCGAGTTGCAGCATGGCGATGAAGACGCGAACCACCAGACCGAACCTGTCCGGGTGCTCGGCCAGGTAGTCGAGGGTGGCGCTGATGGCGGTCACCTGGCGGTGCACCGAATCGGCCACCTCTACATAGTTAGACGCACCCAACCCCTGCCACGACGACACCTGGAGCTGCTCCAGGGCGCTGTTGGTCTTGTTGACCACCTCCTGCAACTGCCGGATGGCGGTAGCGGCCTGCCAGGGCGGTGTCAGGCCCTCCTGGGAGGCGGGCGCTTGCGGCGTCGCCAGCAAGGCGAGGAGAAGCACGTTTCCAAACATTCCACCTACCAACGTAGCACGCCTTGGCCCCGAGAATTGCGGATTTCGGATTGCGGACCTCGTTCCTTGCTGGAAACCCGTCCGCCGCGGCGGACAATCCGCAATCCGCAGTTCGCTGGAGTAGAATGCCGCTATGCAGGTCTTGCACGCCCGCGCAAGTGCCGAATCCCCGCGGGCTGCCCCATGATGCCGGGCGCGCCAAGCGGGAGCCGTGTGCCATCGCTGGAAGGCTGGTTGTTCCTGGCGGCGCTGGCGTTGGCGCTGTTCCCCGTCTGGGGCGTGTATTACCCGCCGGGACTGGACGTGCCCGAGCACGCCCTGGCCATGCAGATCGTGGCGCGGGGCAGTCACGACGCGGGCGCCGAGTGCCACGGCCGCCTGTTCCTGAACAGCTCCTGGGCGCCGTATTCGCTCCTGTTCGTGCTGGCCTCGCCGCTGGCTCGCCTGGCCGGCGCGCTGGTGGCGGTGAAAGTCTTCCTGACCATCATCGTGGTGGGAACGGCGGTCGTGCTGCGGCGGCTGCTGCGGCTGGCCGGAAGCGATCCCTTCGCTTTCTATTTCGGGTTTCCGTTCCTGTTCGGCACCGCCTGGCTGGCCGGCTTTCTTTACTATCTTGCCGCTGTCCCGCTGGCGCTGCTGTTGGTTGACGCGGTGTTGCGCCGTCCCTGCCCGAACTGGAGAGGATTTTTCGCGCGGCTGGCGGCCATGTTCGTGCTGGCATGGATGCACCCGCTGCTCTACGCCGGCGCCGCCGCGCTGCTGGGCGCCATGCTGGCGTGGCTGCTGGCCAGGCAGAAGCAGGCGGCGACAGAGTGGATCGCGGCCGCGCTGTGGCTCGGTCTGCCGGCGGCCTACGTGGCCGGCTGGACGCCGGCGCTGGCCTTCTCTGCCGCCGTCCACTGGAGAAACAAGTTCCATAACTTGACCCGCTGTTTCCTGGATGTCGGCGCCTACAATCTGGCGGTCTTCGACCGGCCCTTCTGGCTGCCCAAACTGCCCCTGCTGGCGTGGCTGGGATGGACGCTGGCGGAATGGCTGAAGGAAAAGAGCGGCGGGAGGCCGAAGGCTGAAGGCTGGAGGGTGGCCGAGGTGCGTGGTGCGCTGAAAGCGGCCGTGCTGGCCCTGCTGGCCTTAGTGCTGCTTCTGCCCGAGGGCTTCAGCGGGCAACTGGTGACGGCCGCCTTCCGCTACGCGCCGCTGGCGGGCCTGTTGGCCGCCGCGCTGCTGCCTCCCCTGGCCGCGCGCCGCTCGCCGCAGCGCGCGCTGCTGGTGGCCTGGTGTTTTGCGGTGCTGGCCGGGAATGCCGCGCTGGCCTGGCGTTTCAATCAGCAGATGGATCAGTTCGTCCGGCTGGCGCGGCTCATGACGCCGCGGCAAACGGTTGCGCTGGTGTACGAAGGGCCGGAGAACGCGCTCTTTCATCACGCGCTCTCTTACTACAACCTGGAAAAAGGCGGCGTCAACGCCTCCTCGTTTCTGGTGAAGGAAGGAACCCAGCATTTCCCTGTCCGCTTGCTGCCTCCCTGGCCGTGGGGCAATGCCTGGGACAACTCCCTGCAGCCTCCACTCACGCATCCCGGCGCGCGCGCCTTCCGCTATGTAGTGGCGAAGACGTCGCGCGGCAGCCAGGACCCTGCGCCGGAGCTTCCCCTTCACCGCCTGGCGGCACGCGAGGGCGGCTGGCTGCTGTTCGAACGCCGCTAATCCGCGGGTTGGAGTTTTGCACGCTTACGCGGGGGCAGAAAAATGGGGTGAGAGACGGGGATCGAACCCGCAACATCCGGAGCCACAGTCCGGCGCTCTACCGATTGAGCTACTCTCACCGTCGAGGCAGTATCCACTTTAGGGTACCACACCCGTAAAGGCCCGCTCAACTCTAGAAGTGCGTGGAGAATCAGCCACATGCGGGCATTGGGGCACCATTATCGTCCGGCGCGCCGGCGGTCGCCGCTTGCAAAATCTTGTGGGCTCTGGTATTAGGCGGGGAGGGGGAAGTGTGCGATGGCTGTCCGCACGCTAACAAAAACCGGCTCCCGGTCGGGCCAGCGGCTGGTCGTCGCTATTCCCATCACCATCAGCGGCGAAGATGCCGCCGGGCAGTCCTTCACCGAGAGCTCGGCCACAGTCGTGGTGAACAAGGGCGGCGGAAAGATCATCACCACGCGTGAGCTGGCGCTCGATTCCACTATTCAAATCACCATCCCGTCCCGCAATCGAGCCTCCGGAGCGCATGTGGTCTGGCTCGGGGAGAAGACCGGCGGCCAGCAGGAAATCGCCATCGATCTGAAGCAGCCGGAAAATTTCTGGGGCATTCAATTTCCAGACGACCCGATCGACTGGGTGGCCATGGCCGCGCGGCGGACAGCGACATCGGATGAGAGAGAGGCAGCGGAGCGAGGGACGCCCCGGGCGGCCGCCCCGAGCCCGGCCCCAGCGCCGCCGCAGGCCGCCGCGGCGGCGGCGGCACCGCGGGCCGTGGCAGCGCCGCCGGCTCAAGCGCCTCCAAAAGCGCCGGCCGTTCCGCCCGCGGCGCCGGTTGCCGCCCCGGCCGTTCCGCTTGCCGCCCAGACTGTCGCTGCGGCCCAAAGCGCAGGCGCCCCAGCCCGGCCCGCGCCGGCACCGGCCCCCGCGGCGGGCGCCCCACCGGCCACCGGCGTCGGCGACATCGTCAAGAACATGCTGGCGTCGACCGTGCAGCAGGAGATGCGCGTCGCCGTCAGCGGCCTGCGCCGGCAGTTGTCCGACCAGATGGGCGAATTGCAGTCGGCCGCCGTGACGCTGGTGCAGGAGCAGATCCAGCAGGCGGTTGCCACGCAGACCGAACAGCTTGAATTGCGGGCCATTGAAGTGGTCACGCGCAACCAGCAGGCGCTGGAACAGAGCGTCCGCGAATTCATCGAGGCCGCTCAGAAGAGCGCCGATCAGAAGTTGAAGATGCTGTGCCAGGATGCCGCCGATGGCGCCCGCGGCGACGTGCTGGAGGCCGTTTTCTCCACCAGGGACCGCTTGCAGAAAGAAGCCAAGGAGGCGCTGCAGGCCTCCACCGAAAGCCTGCGTCAGGGGCTGCACCAGGAAGCGGTCCAACTGGAGAAGGAGTTCGCCGAGCAATGCCAGGGACGAGCCGAGCGGATCATCGGGGCGCGGCTGGAGGAGGCCAGCCGCACGCTGTCACAGTGCGCCCACAACGCCGACGAGGACATGGCCGAGCGGCTGGCCCGCCGCTCCGAGCAAATGGCCGGCCGCTTCGAGATCGACCTACAGCGCAAATTCGCCCACGCCCTCGATGATTTTGCGGGCCGGCTGGAACAGGACCTGGAACACTCCACCAACCATATCCGCCAGGTGTTCGCGCGGAAAATCGTGCAGGAACTCGAGCAGCACCGCCAGCAGCTTCTCCAGGAAGCGCGCACGGCCCGCGAGCTTTTCCTGCAGCAGGTGCAGCAGGCGCAACGCCAGTTGGGCGTGGTGCCGGCGCAGCAGGCCTCGCTGGATCCCGAGATCCTGCGGCGCACCCAGCAGGCGCTGGCCCGCCTGGCCGAGGAACTGGCGCAGGCGCTCAGCACGCCCCCGCCCCAAAAACCCACCGACCGGTGACCGCTTCATCTGTAAACGCCAGGCCAAACATGCCAGGTCTCACCTCACCGATTGCGGCTTGCGGGCAGGCGGCGCTTTCGCATATGCTTGCGCTTCGAGGGTGAGTCGTGGAGGCCAAAGCGGCAGAGCGATTGCGGATCAGCGCGTTTTTCCCCGCTTATAACGACGCCGGAACCATCGCCTCGATAGTGATCGCGGCGGTGCGCTCCCTGGAACGGGTGGCGGCGGAGTACGAGGTCATCGTTGTGGACGACGGGTCGCGCGACGCCACGCCCGAGATGCTCGAGGAATTGTGCCGGCTGTATCCGGGCAAGGTGCGCGCCCTGCGGCACCCCGCCAACCGCGGCTACGGAGGGGCGCTGCGCAGCGGGTTGGCGGCGGCCCGCCTGGACTGGATCTTTTACACCGATGGCGACGGCCAGTACGACGTGCGCGAGCTGGAATTGCTGGTCCGCCAGGCCGGCGAGTGCGTCGATGTGGTCAATGGCTACAAGATATCCCGTTCCGATCCTCTTTACCGCAAGCTGATCGGCTGGCTTTACAACCGGATTGTGAAGATTGCGTTCCGCCTGTCTATTCGCGACATCGACTGCGATTTCCGGCTGATGCGCCGCTCCCTGTTCGGCCGCTTCGAACTCCGTTCCAGCAGCGGGACCATCTGCGTGGAAATGATCAAGAAGCTGCAAGATGCCGGATGCCGGTTTGCCGAGGTGCCGGTCCACCATTTCCACCGCTCGGTGGGCCGCTCGCAGTTCTTCCGGCCCAGGTGGCTGTTCAAGACCTTCGTCGACCTGCTGGTGTTGTGGCGCGAGCTGATGCTGGCGCGGCCCGCGCCGGCCGGCAAGGAGAAGGCGCTGGGCCCCGCCGGACTGCCCGCCTCCACCGGCAAGCAGCCCAACTGACCGGTTCCAGGTTCCAAGTTCCGGGTTCCAAGCTGCAAATCAGAAGAACTTGGAACCTGGAACTGACACCATGTATCTGCTGAAGCGTTACGAGGAGAAAAAGGTTCTGGTCACGGGCGGACTGGGCTTCGTGGGCAGCAACCTGGCGTTGCGGCTGGCGGAGCTGGGAGCGCAGGTGCACGTGGTGGACGCCCTGCTTCCCGGCTGCGGCGGCAACCGCTTCAATCTCCAGCCGGCCGGCGACAGGATCACCGTCTCCATCCAGGATCTGCGCAACCGCGATTTCATCGAGCAGGCCGTCGCCGGCACGGACTTGATCTTCAACCTGGCCGGCGACGTCAGCCACCTGGGCAGCATGGAGGACCCCGAGCACGACCTGGAGATCAACTGCCGGGCGCAGCTCGCGCTGCTGGAGTCCTGCCGGCGCGCGAATCCCTCCGTGAAAATCGTGTTCGCCAGCTCCCGGCAACTCTACGGGCGCCCCCTCAGCCTTCCGGTGAATGAAGCACACCAGGTCGAGCCGGTGGATATCAATGGGATCCATAAGCGGACTGCCGAGCGCTACCACTTTATCTACGGCGTGTACGGGATCAGGGCCACGGCCTTGCGCATGACCAACACTTACGGCCCGCGCCAGTTGATCCGCCACAACCTGCAGGGCTTCATGGGCTGGTTCATCCGCCAGGCGCTGCTGGGGGAGGAGATCGTGCTGTTCGGCGACGGCGCCCAGCTTCGCGACCCGGTTTACGTGGACGACGCGGTGCACGCCTTTCTGCGCGCCGGCGTAAGCCCGGCGGCCGACGGCCAGGTCTTCAACCTGGGCCACGAGCCGGTGTCGCTGCTGACCATCGCCGAGACGCTGATCGCTATTTGCGGCCGCGGCAGCTACCGCCTGGAACCGTTCCCGCCGGAGCGCCGCTTGATCGACATCGGGCACTACTACGGCGATTACTGGAAGGCCGAACGCCTGCTCAACTGGAAACCTCAGATCGGGCTGGAGGAGGGTCTCCGCCGCGCCGTGGAGTACTTCCGCGAACACGGAGAGCATTACCTGTGAAGGTGCCGTTCTTGGATCTCGGCCGGCAGACCGCCTGCTGCCGCGGGGAACTGGACGCGGCCGTGGCGCGGGTGCTGGACCGGGCGCGCTACGTGCTCGATATCGAGCTGGAATCGTTCGAGCGGGAATGGGCGGCGTTCTGCGGCGCGCGCTTCGCCGTGGGGGTCGGCAACGGCACCCAGGCGCTGGAAATCGCGTTGCGCGCTTCCGGCGTCGGCCCGGGCCATGAAGTCATCACCTCGCCGCTCACCGCGCCCTTCACCGCACAGGCCATCCTGGGGGCGGGCGCGATCCCGGTGTTCGCCGATGTCGATGAGCGGACGCTGCTGCTGGATCCGGCGGCGGCGGAAAGCGCGGTCACCCCGCGCACGCGCGCCATTCTCCCGGTGCATCTGTACGGCCGCGTCGCCGACCTCGAGGCCTTCGCCGACATCACCCGCCGCCACGGGCTGGACCTGGTCCAGGACGCCTGCCAGGCGCACGGCGCGGCCCTCCACGGCCGGCCGCTCACGGCCTGGTCCCGCTGGGTGGCCTACAGCTTCTATCCGACCAAGAACCTGGGGGCGCTGGGCGATGGCGGCGCGCTGGTCACCGACGATGCCGAGGCCGCCGAGGCGGCCCGGTTGCTGCGCAACGGCGGGGTCCGCGGCCAGGCCATCAGCGAACTGCCGGCGCTGAACAGCAGATTGGACGAAATCCAAGCGGCGCTGCTGCGCGCCAAGCTGCCTCACCTGGCCGAATGGAATGAACGGCGCCGCCAACTGGCCGCCTTCTACGCCCGGGAAATCGGGCCGCCGGTGGGGGGAATCCCCGCCGAGCCGGGCAGCCACGTCTACCACCTGTACGTTGTCCGCGTGGAGCGGCGGGCCGAGTTGCAGCAGTTTCTGGCGGGCGCCGGCATCGGCACCATGGTGCATTATCCGCGCCCACTGCATTGGCAGGCGGCGTTCGGCGGCTCGCCGGCCTGCGCCGGGGCGCTGCCGGTGGTGGAGCGCGCCTGCCGCGAAATCATCTCCCTGCCGCTTCATCCCCAACTGGAAGACGCGGAAGCCGAACTGGTAATCAACGCCATTCGAGACTACAGGCTCCCGGCCACAGGGAGTGCGGAACGCGGAATGCGGAGTGCGGAGTGAAGTCCCCAGGAATTCCGCATTCCGCACTCCGCATTCCGCACTGCTAACACCATGGAACCGGAACAGTACGACCTGCTGTACCAGTGCGAAGAGCGGTTGTGGTGGTTTGTCGGGATGCGGCAGATCGCGACCACGCTGCTCGCTCCACGGCTGCGGCCGGGGCTGCGCTGCCTGGAGGCCGGCTGCGGAGCCGGTTACAACTCGGCCTTCTATGCGGCGCACTACGGCTGGCAGGTCTATCCCTTCGACCTTTCTGAGCGGGCACTGGCATACGCCGCCGGCCGGGGCCTGGAACGACTGGTGCGGGCCGAGCTTGGCGAACTGCCGTACGCCGGCGGCTCATTCGACTGTGTGACGTGCCTGGACGTGATCAACTGCCTGGACGTTGAACGCGGGCCCGCCGCGCTGCGCGAGTTTTGTCGTGTCCTGAAGCCGGGCGGGTTCCTGTTGTTGCGCACCCCGGCCCTGCCCTGGCTGCACGGCCGCCATTCCGACCTGGTCCATGAAACGCACCGCTACGGGATGGACGAACTGACGGCAGCCATTGAAGCCGCCGGGTTTCGGATGGAACGGAAAACGTACGCCAACTGCCTGCTGCTGCCGCTGGCGGCTCTCAAGCGCAAGGTGCTGGAACCGTTGGGCCTGGCTTCCGAGGAAGGCGATGTGCGCCCGCTGGCGCCCTGGCTGGACACAGCCCTGCTGGCCGCCCTGCGGCTGGAGAATCGCATTCTGAAAACCGGAGTGAACCTTCCGATCGGCGTTTCGCTGGTGGTGCTGGCAGCCAAGGAGCCCGGCTCAGTCGCCCCGTGATTCCTTGGTCACGATCCGCAGGCGGGCCCAGGCGCACCAGTCACCGATGGTCTCGCGGCGCGGCCCGGAGGAAGCCTTCAAGACCAGATTGACATTCGCTCCGACCCATTTGTCGAGCGGGATCTTGCGGCTCACCCACTCCCGCGCGCGCGCCGGCAGCAGCTCATTGAATATCTCTTCCCGCTGGCGCGCATCCACGGAAACCTGCTCTGCCGCCGTCACTGCCGTTGCCGCAGCCGCCCCACTGGCGCCGTCTTCTATGAAGATTTGCCCCCGAACGCCGTCGCCCAGCTTGCCCATATCGGCCGCCGCTACTTCCAGAGCGCTCCCCGGAGGAAGCGTCGGAAGCGGGAAGCGCATGGAGGTGCCGGCGATCATGACCAGCGCATACCGCGGCGGACCGATTCCCCGCGCGCCGTACAAAAAGGCAGGTCCGCCGGTCGGCGTACCGAACTTCGAGTAGTCCGGATAGACTTCCGTCCGGTCGAAACTGACCTCGGCCCGGTCGAACATTTCCAGGAGCCGGAAGCTACGGGGCATGTTTGGCTCCGCGATATCCTCGGACAGTTCCCGATAGAAGGGATTGCTGCGCTGGATAATGCGCAGGCGGCTCCACAGCAACCAGTCGTCGTCCTGGTCCCGTTCCGTCTCCAGGATGAGGGTGCCCTTGCGGCCTGCCAGCCGGCCCAGGGCCACTTCCCAGTCCCACCAGTGTTGAGCGTCGGGCTCCGCGTCCAGGGTGACCACGGCCACCACACTGCTGCCCCCTTCATCCTGGAAGAACACCCTGCCGCGAGCGAAACTCCGCAGCGGTCCGCCCAGGCTGGCGCCCAGTTGCAGCACGGCGTCGGGCGGAATCGGCGGAAGGTCGAAGTAGATCCTGCTGCCGGGAAGCTGAATGAGCGCCAAACGGGAGCGTTCGTCACGCCCGTAGGGGCGCACCGTGACATGGTTCTTCCCATCCGGCAACGCCGAAGGCGCCCACTTGAGCGAGCTTTCCAGCCTGACGCCGGCCATGTGCTCGATCAGCCGGTAGCTGTCGCGGTCCAGCACATCTCGTTTGTATCTGTAAGTAACATCCCACAAGCGGCGGTCGTGCAGCCGGAAGATGAGAACATCCGGCCGGGTGGCGAAATCGGCGGGCAGGCTGGCGCCCTGGTCGGCAAAGCGCATTTTCAGGGACCGATCCCCATAGAAGAGCTTGAACAGCGCGCCGTCCTGGAAATACCAGGAAGAGACCCCCCGCACCTGCGTGGGCAGCAAATACAACAGCGCGCCACTGGGCAATGCCGGGTGCTCGCGCTTCATCATATCCAAAGAATTCTCGGCAATGTCGGAGGCTTCGCCCACCCAGGAATACTTCAGCTCGCCGGGCATCAGGAACGCGGTGCCCAGGACCAGGCCCGCCGGAAACAGCACCCAGCCGCGCGGCAGGCCCCCAGACTCCGACAAGGCCCTGTCAATCATCAGGGCCAGCCCGACCGCGCAAGAAAGCACCGGCAGATACAGGTTGTGCTTCATCGGAAGCTGGTTGATGAACAGCACCGGAAGCAGGCCGGCGAAGGCCCAGGCCGCGCAGGCCAGCAGGTTGCGGCGGATGGGCCGGGCGGTGCGGGCCGTCAGCCGAACAATCCACAGCAGCGCCGGCGCCATGGCCACGATGGCGGCATAGGGAAGCCAGCCGCGCCGCGCAAACATTATCGGCAGGTTTCCGGACCACGCCACGTAGCGCAGCTTCAGCGCCATCACCGGCCACGCCAGCGTCAGCGCGTATGGCTCCGTCGAGCCGCCGGATGGATATATCTCCCCGCGCTTGATGTACAGCGTCCAGCCCAGGTAGATCAGGGCCAGCGCGAAAAACGGGAGCGTGGACAGGCTTGGCCGCCACCAGGGCCGCTCCGAACCGGAACCCGAGACCTGGGCGCCCGGCTCGACCGCCCCAGGCTCCGGACACGGGCGCGTCCGCAGCAGCAGGTCGATCGCCACCACCCCCACCGGCAGCACCACCGAGCTTTCCTTGGAAAGAAGGGCCAGCAGGAAACTGATCAGGCCGGCGGCCAGCCAGGAGCGCTTGCCGCTCCGCCAATGGAGGGCGTAGCACAACAGCGCGGCCGCGCAAAACAGCCCGTGCATGAAATCGGGCAGGAAGCTGGCGTCATAGGTGATGTAGAAATTGACGGAGTGAACGCCGAACCACAGCATCCCGGCCAGTGCCGCCGCCGGCGCTTTCACCACTTCGCGCAGCAACCGGAAAAACAGCAGCGAGACCACCAGGTGCACGCATAAAACCACCACGTGGTAGCCGAGCGGGTCCAGCTTGAAAGCCGGGAACAGCAGCGAGGAGAAGAAAATGTAGGTCAGCGGCCGGTAGCTGTGCAGGTGGTCGGGGTGCGTCAGGATGCGGAACACCTGCGCAGGAGTCTCGACCCGGTACCAGAGATAAAAGAGGCTGTCGCCGCAGAAAAACTTGCCAAACGACCAGCAGAACAGCCCCACTTCGAGCATCAGGATGAGGGCGACGCCCACCAGCATCGCCTCGCGAGAGATGCCCCGTTCCTGCAGATTCGGGCCTTGTGCTGCCGCCGGGCTAGACATCGAGGTTCGAGATATATAACACCGATTGCCGCTCGGAGGTAGCGGGAAGTTTGGAGTGCGGAGTGCGGAGTGCGGAGTGCGGAATGCGGAGAATTCGCCCCAGCCTCCCGCCTCCTGCCTACTGCTTGTCGCGGTAGGAACGCCGGTTACCCGGCGCCCCCCGCACAGATCCGTGCGAGCGGAACTACCGCACACGGCTCTTGCCTCGGATGTCTGGCGTCGAAGCGCACGCTCGGATAGGGGTGCAGGATTCTGGGCCGAGGAATCCACCGCTCGAACAAGGGTGCGAACCGCTGCCAGGTCATCGTGTGACGCTGACTGCGCCGTCGAAGAGCACGCAGCCACAGCCGCGCGACTTCCCGCCGATACGCCCCGATCCGCCGAATGTTGCCCGGGATCGCGTGGTACTGAAAGTAGCCCTGCACGACCGAACGCAGCCAAGCCCCGGTTACCGCGATCGGCTCGTGCCAGCGACGCCGCAGTTCCGCTTTCACCTTCTGCAACGCCGCCCGCATCCGCTTGCTTACCGTCTCCCGCAGCACCGTTAACCAGCCCTGTTTCCGGGTCTTCCCGCACCGATGCGTGAAGCCCAGGAAGTCGAACGTCTCGGGTTTCCCTTCACCCCTCCGCTTCCGGTTATCCTCGGCGAACCGCCCAAACTCGAACAGCCGGGTCTTGTCCGGGTGCAGCTCCAGCCCAAACTCCCGCAGTCGCTCCCGCAATTGCTCCAGGAATGTTTCCGCTTCGGCCCGATGCTGAAACCCCACGACGAAGTCGTCGGCGTAGCGAACCAAGATCACGTCGCCCCGCGCCTGCTTCTTTCGCCATCGTTGCACCCATAGGTCGAGTACGTAATGCAGGTACAGGTTCGCCAGCAGCGGCGAGATTGTCGCGGTAGGAACGCCGGTTACCCGGCGCCCCCCGCACAGATCCGTGCGAGCGGGACTACCGCACACGGCTCTTGCCTCGGATGTCTGGCGTCGAAGCGCACGCTCGGATTGCCTGTCGTGCTGC
>Ga0315284_10004408_pt1 | contig 19970 bp, 20 predicted proteins | sample YL17G09_16_MG_FD_203696 | JGI IMG/M metagenome (GOLD analysis project Ga0315284, IMG submission 203696) | Sediment microbial communities from Yellowstone Lake, YNP, Wyoming, USA - YL17G09_16 | ecosystem: Environmental > Aquatic > Freshwater > Lake > Sediment | place: USA: Wyoming | collected...
CGTAGACATGAATATCCTAACAGAAAATAGTTCCAGCTTGCAAAAGAAGCTTATTGCGAGTCGCTAATATCAAAAGCAACATTAATAATAGTTAAATACAATAAATCGTATAAGAAAATGTGCGATTCTCTTGCGCATGACGATCAGCACAGAAATGCATCAAATTTTGAAACTCTACCTCCAAGGACTTTCAGCATACAAAATCGCCCGCAAACTCAACTTGGACCCGCCGATGGTGTACGCCAGCCTTAAGGCTGCAAAAAAGAATTTTGTGGAAGCGGACAAGATGATCATTGAACTCAAGAAGCTCGGATGGCCTGACAAGCTGGCAGAAACAAAAAAAGCCCGCCGAACTCACGAGAGACGGACAGCTGCACAAGCGCAAGTATCAGTAACTCCCGCTCGATCTGAAGAGATCGCAATCAAGCTTGGCTAACGGAGGTGAACACGCGCAGATGAGAACAGCATATTTCTCGGTTACTTTAGCCCTGCTGGTGCTAGCGTTTGTTGCCCCCGTAATGGCGCAAGAAGCGCCGCCGGAAGTGCCCCTTGAATGGGTACACGGAGTCTGGGCAGCAGCCAAAGCAACACCCATCGCCATCATAATGGCCCTCATCACAAGCCTCGCAGGATACTTCAGCAAAACGGCACCTGAAAACTTCAAACTTGAAAACTTCCTCTTCACCACGTTGATCAGTTTCCTGGTAGGATTCCTAAGCATATACGCAGGCTGGTCCTACGCAAGCATCGAACTGTGGCTCGCCAACGGGTTCCTCACATGGTACATCTGGAAACTCGCCAAAATACTCACCAGAACAATCACAAAAAAGCTCAGCGCCATACCAACGACAAGCCCACCAACAACAGCCTAGACTCGCACTTCCCAAAATCAAACCATTTTTTCTCCGTTCATTCTAAGCATCTCCATCTTTACGTAACCTCACCTAGGACACGTTGTTTTCCGTATGACCGATATTGACGATCAACTCATAAAACCCCTGCGGATTTTGGCTGTGTTTAGGGAGCACGCGCTCTTCAACGTCTTCAATAACCACGCGCTCAGAGGCAGTTCCAGTCTGGTGGTAAACTTGAAATATCACACTCTGCTAGACTTGTATTGAGGGTTTGGGAGAAGTTCTAGAGTTGAACAAGATTGCTATCTTCTCTGTGTTTTTTGGTCTTGTTCTTTCTAGTTCTCTAGTCTTCCACTGTGAAGGTTGGAGCAATGGTGGTTACAGTGACAACCCAGCCCTTCCGAAATTCGGAACCCATGATTGGATTGCCCAACATGCTTTGGATTGGCAGAGTCCTGTCCAGGGAATGCCCGCTATACCTTTGGCAGACTTCTTGTATGGTACAGAACTTCCAGACAACGGTGGAGCCTCGGAAGGAATAGGGGACACAAGCAAACATCACGTTTACTTTTTCGCAAACGGTCTTGTTCAGGATGATGCGTCAGCCCAGAGAGCCCAACAGGAACAGAACAACGCAGTCAATCTTTTCAGGGCAGGAGACTTAACCGGTGCTGCGAAAAGGCTTGGCATGATGACGCATTACATTTCCGACGTCGGCGTGTTTGGCCACGTTATGGGCGACGCGACGGACTGGGGCGGTGAGACGCATCACTCGGATTATGAAGACTACGTGAATGATCGGACTAACACTTATGCGAGTGAATTCTCCAGCTTTCTGACCTTTGATGGGAACCTCGAAAACATATCAGCGTACGACGCTGCAGTAACGCTTGCTAACAACACAACTTTTGACGCTGGTGGAGCGCAGACGTGTGTATGGATGGACCAGAATTACGACTGGGCTGACCCCGTTTTCAGAAATCGTTCTGGTGAGTCGCTTAACCGAGCGACAAACTTGGTTGCAGATGCCTTGCACGTGTCTTTTGTTGAGATGGCTTCAGGACAATCCTCCTCTACTCTTCAAGTAGTGATTAACGAGGTCGAACTCGACCCTGCGGGAACAGACTATGGAACTGAATGGGTTGAACTTCTGAATCCTGGCACGAGTCCCGTCAACATAGGCGGCTGGACTATTTCACCTACTGCAGGTGCAACGGTTACAGTGACCATTCCGCAAGGAACAATCATACAACCCGAAGGATACTTCGTCTATACGCACCATACTCAGTGGCTCGACAACTCCAACGAGTGTGTTGTTTTGCGCGACGCTTCACATTCAGAGGTAGATAAGACTCCTGTTCTCAGCGACAACGCGAATGACGGCAACTCATGGAGCAGATACCCTAACGGTGTAGACACCGACACAAGCTCCGACTGGAGGTTCCAATTATCCACAAAAGGGGCCTCCAACGGCAAAGTGTCAAGCTCTATTTCCTGCGACGTCGCCCTTCCACAACCATCAGCAGGCAACACAGCCAAGGTCAACGGGCAGATCACGCCTGTCCATCAAACAACATTGGTTGAAATCATGTTCACGAAACCTAGCGGACCGCCTGAGAAGAGAACACTTGCAACAGATTCTTCAGGGGATTATGAAGATCAATTCCTCTTGGACCAATCAGGCCCTTGGGCCGCTTCAGCATCGTGGAAAGGCGACTATGACCATGAACAGGCGCAAAGCCCAGCTGCTCTTTTCACTGTCGAGCCAGGAGATGTCTACCCGCCCGTGACCAGCGATAACTATGATGGCTTGTGGCATACCACAGACTTTGCAATAACTCTGACAGCCACAGATGATTTCAGTGGTGTAAATGAAACGTTTTACAGAATCAACAATGGTCAAATCCAGAACGTCAGCAGTGGAGGACAGCCAGTCATCACTTCGGAAGACGCCAACAACATCTTGGAGTATTGGAGCGTGGACAATGTTGGACGCGAAGAAGACCGCCACTTTTTGACAGAAATCAAACTGGACGAGACAACGCCGTTTGGCTCCGTTGTCATAGACAACAGTGCGTCCTATGCCAATTCGAGCTCTGTGACACTGAGTCTAAATGCCACTGATATCGTGTCTGGGATATACAGGGTGCGATTCAGCAATGATGGTATTTGGGACAATGAACCATGGGAACCCTTCATGCCAACGAAATCTTGGATGTTAACGTCTGGAGACGGAAACAAAACAGTCTATTTCCAAATCAAAGACTATGCTGGACTGGTCTCTAGCATATATCCACGCACTATTTTCTTGGATGCAACCATGCCGTCTATTGCTGCACCTCTGCGGGACCCAAGCGGTGACGTGCAGCCCAACCAACCAGTAAGAATCTCAGCCAATGTCACTGATTCTGGAAGCGGATTGAAGAGCATAGAATTGACGTACTTAACAAACAAAAGTGCCCTTTGGTTTAAGTTCCAGATGACCTTGAACCAGACAAGTGGTCTTTATGAATATACGATATCGGGGCAAGAAGCACGCACTCTTGTGAAATTCCAAATAACCGCCTATGACAATGCTGGAAACAGCAGGACGGAAGACAATGCAGGAGAATACTACCGATATACAGTCAACCCGCTCTATGACCTTGACGGCGACGGAATAGTAACCATGGAAGATTTGAACATTGCAGCTCAAGCATTCGGCTCCAGACCAGGCTCACAGAACTGGAACCCCATTGCAGACACCAACGGAGACAGCAAGATTGACATGAAAGACATAGCCGCAGTCGCTAAAAAATACGGAGAACATTATCCATAGACTTTTTTCGAGCGAAGGTGGCGCGCACTTAATTATCAGAGACTATGTGAAAACCAAAGGTTAGCTTAGAAAATTGCTCTTGTATGTGCAAAATAATTCCTAGAGCCCAACTTGTAATCATAAAACAGGCAATGTTCTGAAACCAAGCCGAGTCTTCACACAGTCTCAACACGCCAGCGCGCAAGCGGTTCATGAAGAATCCCAAGCAGACCAAGTTCTATTGTTGACGTCTAGATTTTTCTGCTGATCGGATTCTACCGACTGTTACGAGAATCTTGTCCTCCTTGGCGAAGGTAGAGATGCCATAGTCGTTCATGTTCAAATGGTAGAAATGATATATGTTTTCAGGCAGCTCCACAACGGTTGTCTTCTCCCCTCTTCTCAACTGAACCTTGGTTTCCAGGAGGGAACTTTCTTGCCACCTTCCTTCGCGATCTGCTGATATGCCAAGAGTCAACCTGTCCAGAGCATATAGGAACGCATGATCACTCCAACAGTCATTGCTCACGAGCTCTGTAGGAACGGTGATGGTGCGTTCAAGTTGCGTTGGTAGATCAACGGCAGGTTGCCGACAATGCTTTTCTAGGGTCTTCGTCGGAACAATAAGCTTCAAAGACCTGCCGCCTAAGAAGGCACGCGTATACGAAATCAAACCGTTCTTTGAGAGTCTCTCGACGCTCTTCTGAACGCGGCCGATAGACCAGTCCATTTCCTGAGCAATCTGATACAATGACAAGGCGCCAGGTCTTTCGCGTATGAAGCTGAGCAAAGCTTCATCAGTTTGTTCTGCCTGCTTCTTTCGCGTTTCCTTGACGGTCTCTTGGAGATTCACTTATCTCACCAATCAGATAATATTATCTCACAGGCACTTAAAGTTTGCTTCTCCCACGAGACGCCATAACGTGAACCCTATAAACGTAAAACCTCCATCGTTGATCATGAACCCAAATGAGCACCGCAACATACCCGCCACCCTTACGCCTCCTAACCTCAATAATGAAATGCTCAGCATCCAGCCAAGTCATCTCATCCTCAGTGACATTCAGAACAACCGAAATCAGAAGCTCCTCAGACAGAATATCCTTATGCTTCGGAATCGCCTTCCTAGTAACAAGAGGGTCAATACCCACGCCCTTGAAAAACCTCGGAAGACCAGACAAGAATAACCCTCCCAATTTCCCCTAAATGCCAGATAATGATATAAATCTTCCAAAACACAAACACCGGAAAGGACGAAAAATGCAAGACAGTTATGTCCTCTTTCGTGTCCTCTGGAAAACTGAGGATTCAGCAAATGGTAAGAAACATAAGAAGACGATTGGAACTGCCAAAAAATCGGGTCGGTTACAACTCGCACGGCGTTTGGTCAACCCTTGGAGACATAAGGTACAAGGAAATTGTGCGGGGCAACTACTTTCCCAAACTGGACTGCCCGCCTGGCACATCTGCAATGTGGATCTGCTTAACCCCCAGAAAGGCACTGCGCTACGTTGCTCTCGCTGACAGATGGGATCACCTAAACGACGAAACCCAGCCATTGACAAGCGAAGAAGAAAAAATGCTTGAAAGCGTTACGGAGATCCCGTTGAAACCAACTGATACAATAGCGCACGATGATGGAGACGAAGGCTACCTCGTTTTAAGACCCACCAAAGGGAAACACTGAACAGTATGCCTGACCTTCATGTCACATAGTCTGGCGCGGGCGCACGGAATCTGGGCAGCAGCCAAGGCAGCACCGGTCGCCATCGTCATGGCCCTTATCACGAGCCTCGCAGGATACTTCAGCAAAACGGCGCCTGAAAACTTTAAACTAGAAAATTTTCTTTTCACAATCCTGATCAGTTTCCTGGTAGGATTCCTAAGCATATACGCAGGCTGGTCATACGCAAGCATCGGACTGTGGCTGGCCAACGGGTTCCTCACATGGTACATCTGGAAACTCGCAAAAATACTCACTGGGATAATCACAAAAACTCGCGCTAATGAAAGAAAAGCGTGAAGGTGAAGGAACACGTTAGGGGTAGTGTTCTCCGATGTATCTAGCGACTGGAGCTATGTCCTTCATGTCTATTCTGCCGTCACCGTCGATGTCAAAGCTGGGATCATAATGTTGGTCTGTGCTTCTGACACCGAACAATCCTGCGGCTTGAGACACATCCAGCCCAATCGCTCGAAATTTGAGAATGACGCTGATCAATGTGTCAAGAAATAGCTCGTTAGTCTCTTTTGATGGTTCTATTGTTGTGGCTTCTTTCCATTCGTTCCAGGAGGCTATCATTGTGATCCTCAGTTCATTATTCGTGTTGTTCTCCGCGATCTCGCAGAATTCTCTGAACTTCTCCGCATCAGGGGTCAAGACTACAGTGTCATTAGCATCTACTGCATTTGTATTGTTGTAACCAGGGTAGGCGTTCGGAATGAATTTTATGCCTTTGGCGTTCATTTCGTGACGCCATTCAGGATAATATGTTGCTGCATTTTCCAGTACTGAATCCCAGCCAAAGCGAACGCGCTCTTTAGTACTTGAGTAGAGATAGTTTGTCGTTGCATTCAAAGAATACAGGTAGGACGAATTCACGTCCCCTGGCGAAACTCGATCTGCCCAAAGGTCGCCGATCAGGTAGATTCCTTCATCGTCTATAAGTTGCTGTCTAACTGTGTCAAACAGTCCTGGAACGTCTACCGTGTTGTTGTTTGAGCCATAAAGGTACGGCAGGTCGTAGATGAAGAGAACGGGTTTTCCTTCGATTCGCAGGTAGGTTGGGCGGTTGAAGTATTGCTTTGAAGCGTAGGCAACGTCATTGAGGAAGATTTCAGTGAAGTTCTTTTGGCGTGCAATGCAGTTGGATAGGACGATGTCCGTCTCGTAGAAGAGGCAGTAGGTAAAGTTCTCCTTTTCGGCTGGATCCAAGAACCCGTTCTGGAGATTGTTGTCAATCTCGTCGAAGTCCCATGTGTGATCAGGTGTTCCCGGTATCCAATCTACCCATTTTCCTTCTCCAATCCATGAGATGGCAAAGAAGTCAATCTTGTGCTTTTTGGCAAGCAGTATGTGTTGTTCCGCGATCTGAGGGTCACTTGAATTGTAGTATCCCAGAGAAGGGGTTCCCTTGACAACGCTTATGTTCCAATTATCATCATTTGGGATAGGAATCCCATACCAGAGATAGTAGTATGCACCGATTCTTGTTTGAGCACGTGGCTGCCTTTCGCTCAAGATTATGTTTCCTTCACGAGCCATCATGTTCTGACAAAGTGAATTGGGAAAAGTATCTCCGAGGCAAGTTGAAGATGCCTGCGACGAAATGCAGTTCCTCAGACTGTTTGAGACTACGAACGTACCAAAGAGTAGCAAAAGCGAAATCGGCCTAAGGAATCTCCTACTGACCAATCTCCAATCTCCCAATTCAGTATGATCAAACCGAGAAGTTAATGTTTTTGATGAAGCGTTCTAGGCCACGAGTCTACAAGTAGCGCGCACATCTTTCCAGTTGCCAACTCACTAGTTAGACCCGTAGTCCTTCTAGCTTTCATGTCTATCGTGTTCTTCCTTCTTCCGCTTTTCCCACTGTTTCCACCAATGGCGATTCTCCCAAGCGATATAGGCAATCGCAAGAATCAAAAACGCAAACATGAGAACCAGAAAACCCCCAAAACCCATGACAGGCCCAAAACTCAAACGACGAACCTCCTCTCCGTGCACGTTTCACCGCTAGAAGACATGACAAATCCGCAGAGATAACGCTTTTGGAGAAACCTTCTATGGTAACCCAGCGTGCTCAAATCTGCAAGTTGCAAATTGACTAGGTTAGAAGAAGGTGAGGAGGCACTAGATGGTTTAGAGATCCTCTGCGTAATTGGCATTCATCAATTTTTCTAAAGTGGTGTATCTGATCCCTCTGGGAGCAATTCTCCTATTCTTCAAAGGTACTGGGTCTGCTAGTTTCACCAATGTTCCTGGCTTAAGGTGAATTGCTCTCTTGCCAGTTGGGAAGCTTTCAATATCCTTCTCTTCGATTCTTTGGATATCTTCTTTTGACGCTATTGGCTTCGTTATTGACTCTACTTCTCCAAAGTAAAGAACTGAGGATTCTGGACTACCTACATAAAGGGCAAAATATGGAACCTGCTTGTTCATGGTAACGAAACCCCACGCGTTATACTTCTTGAGAAATTCAACACCCTCAACTTTGCTTGGGCAGAGAACAACTTCTCCAGGAGGTTTGGTTGCAAGCTCATTTCTCGCCACCGACAGGATTAGTTTCACCGGCGGTTGTTGGGGAAGGGGCTCAGACTCTTTTTCGAAAGATTGCACTGCGAGATCTGCGAGTTTCTTGGAAATACTCTCTATTCGGTCCTCAATTTCTGGCCCAGTTATCTTTAGAAGGACTCTCTTGAATTCTTGCACAATCTCGTCCTTTCTCTGTGTTAGGGAGGTTACAGCTTTTTTTGTTGTTGCCAGTCTTTTTGCTGCGGATTCAATTTCCCCTGTAAGAATAGACTCTCTTGAGATCAGATTCAAGTCGATGGAGTTTCTCGGCAAGTTTTGTAGGTCAATCTCAGCTACTAGACAATCCTTCTCGGTTCTACCAGCTTTAGTGTCAAAAACTCTAACCATTCTTCCATTTGTTAGAACAGCCCAGCGAATATCTTCGACTCTTCCATAACTGATTATTTGAGATGCATAATCTGTGGAAAGAGCAGCATCAAACGCTTTTGCTTCCACTAGGACTACCGGTTTCCCTTCAAGAGAGATTGCATAGTCCACATGAGCTGAAGATGTACCAACACGAATTGGATACTCAAGCTGAACTTCATTACTCAACAAGTCCCAGCCAAGCATCTCCAACAATGGCTCAATTATCTTCTTCTTTGTATTAGCTTCGCTACTCCCATAGTCTGATTGTGAAAAAGATTTGATGCTCTCAACAAGCTTAGCCATTTTGTCAATTGGCAACTTCGTGGACAAGACAGACCCCCGTTTACTTCAGTTTATGCAGATAAAATCTTTGTGTGCCAAATGACACAACGGGAATAGAAAAGGGGTTGTCGAGTCTGCAAATTGCCTGTCTAATGTTGCACTCTGCGGAAAACTGACATTTGTTTGCTACACAATATTGTATTGGCTAGTGTATGAAAGATCGAGCAGTTTTAGATAAAGAGAAAGGTAAAAATGCTGCAGTTTTGATAATGAAAGTCGAATTTTGGGAGAGGAGATTGAATGGACGAACGAGTTATGAAATGGGTAAAAGCCAATACTGGCAAAGTTTTTGCTTCGCCTCGGGAAGTGTTTAAGCGACCGACCCAGAGTTTTGAAGTAGTAGACATAGTCGGTGAGAGCGTGAGAATTCGTTTTGCTAGAAACCCACATTCTGCATTGCCTCTCTGTTTCTGGATGTTTGACCGAACACTAAAGTACCTTCAAGAGAACAGAGGCAGAGCCGTTTGTCTTGGTGCCAAAATCAAACCTCCATATGAAACTGACACTCTTGAGGGGCAAATTTGGAAAAAACCCTATCCGACGGGAAATACCTCGTATAAGGCATCGCCTCATGTCTGCGACATTCTCGCCTTGGCAGGTCTCGTGGAGTATGTTCGGGTATTGAATCCTGAAACCCTCAGAAAAGTGCAAGGCGTGAAACTCCGTTAACGAATAAGGGTTCAAGCGCAACGTGACTTCATCTGTGGTGACTATATGTGCCGAATTTGCAGTGGGAATCCTCCTGATCCATTGAGTTTCAGGGACTTCGAAACAGAGGCAATTGAAGCATTACGTAACGTCAACAATCAGATGTTGTTTTTGGATCAAGCAAGAAGGATGGACAGAATCAGATTTGACACTGGAGCCGAGTGGGGAGAGCCTCGAATATTCAACAGCGTTAGACGATTGATCTTTGGCAATCCTGATCCGAATGAAGGTCTACTCCTTTTCACTGTGGGTTGTTGGCTTGACATGCAAGCAAAGTATGCTACAGTCTGGACCACGTATTTGGGGCAAGCCAAACATTGGATCGACGGCAAAGGTCCGATTCCCAGAGGAAGCTTCTCTCCCACAACTACGCACTTACTGTTAACAAAACAAGCTGTCAAAAACTATGGAAGCATAAGTCAATGGTTTGTTGAGAAGATAAACGGTATAACAGAAAAACATGGACAGGCAAACGGCAACATCTACAGGCTTGCAGGAGAAATCTGCAACGAGTTATACTCTAAGCCCAGCGTTGTCAACCAACTAAGAAACGGCATCCTTCCAAACAATTTCTCCGGTGGAGACCACAAAAGGTTCTGGATGTTCATGATGTTCTTAAGAAGAGACGATAGCATTGTACGTTGCCTTTTCACAAGGGCACTCAGCAAGTTTGAAGGCGGACAAGAAGCCGTCAAGAACTGGTATGATCAAGAGTTCTTTAACCCCCTTGAATGCGAGCTACCAGTTGACACCTGGGTCTCAAAAAACTGGAACAAGGTTTTTGAAAGACTGAAAATGGCTGATTCTCAAACAAAAAAGATTCCACAGGTTGCTGTCAAGGCAAGAGAATTAGCATGGAAAAACAACCTATCACCTTCAACATTCGACGCAATACTCTTTTACAGCGGCAACGAATAAACTGTAGAGCGTTTGTCAGATTTTTCTTATTATGAGAATGCTCAGCGTACCCATATACATTCGCCAAGCGAATTATGAGAAATTGAGGAAGGCTTCTGAGAAGAACGGCAAGACAATAGGGCAAATAATAAATGAGCTAATAGAAGAGAATTTCCAGTTCCAACTTCTCAAGTTCAACAGGCGTCTGGAACATACTATAGGCACAAGTCTCATAACAGAAAGAGTGCATACAAACGGTCCAGGAGAATCAGCGCGCGCTAAGGGTTCTGGCGCGTTAGCGGGTGACGCGGATTCACGGTCTCCGATAGGTCTCTCCTGTGTCCCAAAGGTCAATTGTTCCAACACGTGGGTCATATATGTTCTCAAATTCATTTTCATTGCTGATTGTCCTCAACGCTGCAAAGGCACGGATATGAGCTTTCGGAAAAGCGTCTGTCAATCTGTTTGCGGCACCTATGAGGGTGGCTCCTCGGGTAACTACATCATCTATCAGTAAAATCTCATCTGGTTCTGCGAGACCTCCTTGGACGCATATCGATGCATGGTGATTAGCTGCCGTTGGTCTATCTGGACCCGCGCAGTAAGCCGCTTTCGGCACGGCTGTAGCCCTTACGAGGCATGGAGAAACAGCTTTTCCTATGCCTATTCTAACAAGGGCAGTCGCAATTCGTTCAGGAACCCATAACGTGTTTGGTTGCATTAAAGAACTCTTTGGAGCAGGAACTAATACCGTATTTGGCCCGAAAAATGATGCAAAGGGAAGTTCCGTCATTTTCTCTTGTACTTTCTTTGCTATCCATTCTGACATCAGGATTCGTGGCTCACCAATAAATCCATCTTTCTTAAGAAGATACATCACATCTTTAGATAGTTTGGCTTCTGCTGAACTCCCATGTGGGGTGTAAGTCAAGAGGGAGCCAAACTGAAGTTGAGACAATCGGAGTTGAGGTAGACTCATATGTCATAGAGCCACCTCAAGGATTCTTCCAGATGGTAAAACCTCCAGAACTTGTTTGGGGTCTGAAAGTTCAGCTGCGCCATACGCCAACATCTTCGCTGGCCACTTCAATGAAGAGTCGCATATTATGGTACTCCAAATAAAGAGTGGTCGTCCAAGCCTGAGCGCTTCCCATCCTTGATGCAACGAACCACTTTTGTCCCCGGCTTCCACAATAATCGAGGCATCAGAGATGAGTGCCATGGTCCGATTTCGAAAGACAAAATTCTTTGGCTGAATAGGGTATCCGATTGGGAATTGGGAAATGAGCAAATAGTGCCTCATAATAATCTCTTGAAGTTGCTTATTCTTCTGTGGGTAAAAACGATCCAACGGTGTTCCAAGAACAGCAATTGTGCATCCGCCTTCTTCGATGGCAGCCGTATGCGCCGCAGTATCGATTCCTTCAGCAAGTCCACTAACAACTGTTACCTTATGCTTCGCAAGAGTCCTTGAAATATCGCTGGCTGCTTCAAGACCTTCAGGAGAGGCTTTCCGCGAGCCTATGACCGAAACTCTAGGACCTGGCAACGGAACGGACAATTGCCCCGCGACATGGAGTTCTTTCGGCGCATATTTCTTCTCTATGTCGTTCAGCGGACCGACAAGCTCTTCAAGGCTATAAGTGGAAGCGTTAACCCGTTTTTCCTTCTCCATCTCTCTTCCCTTAGAAACCTTCACAGCTAATAATCTTCGAAGGGGTATAATAATTCTATCGGTGAGAGGTTCTGTAAAGTCCTCGGTTGAAAAAAGGTTCATGCAAACTTTCGGCTGACGAATATGTGACGATTAGTGAGGATAAAAACATAAAGTAAAAAAGCCAACACGCCAAAGCAATGCGCGCGCTCGCTGCTTGATGCTAGGGACGTCATTGTTCTTTGTGTTTCCAGCCTTTTTCTTGCACAATCTTTTGCACTGCCGGTATGTTTAAGGCGAATTGGACGTGGCGGCAGCTGCTGGAGTCGCAGTATTCGCAGAGAACCGTTTCAGGCGTAAAATAAACGTCTATGATTCTTCCCCGTGCCGTTCCGTTTCCAAGAGTCCTGTCTAGAACCCGCACCCCGCGCTCGCTTATGTTGAAGTGTTCAAGAGGCGGCCCAATCATCTGTGGATTGAATACGCCGAGCTTTTCGCATTTTTCTCGTATAGCGTCTGTCGCGAAGTCAGCGAGGCTCTTGTACCCCATTTCTGAGTGTACTTTGATGTAGTTTTCTATCATATCCACAAGGTCTCTTTGGAGGCTTATTCCTCGGTAATTATACATGGGCATATACCACACCTTTGCTGTATCTATATGTTAGACAGGCTTTAATAAATCTTCGATCCCTCTTTCTGCAGTTTTTGAGTTTGACAACGCGACAACCATTATATCTAAACCACACGCATACCACGTAAACAAGGCTTAAGTGGGGTATACATAAAATGCCGAAAGGAAACTACAGAAGCGTCTCCATCAACGACAAAATCATCGACCACGTCAAAAAGTTGATCGAAACGCTCAGAACCTACCACAGCGTCTCAGAATTCATCTCTGAGGCCGTCCGTCTGAGGGTTGAAACCCTCGAGAAACACCACAAGGGAGAAGAAAAAAATGAAACCTAAAACCGCATTCACAACGGATCAGGAAATCCTGCGCAAAATCGAAAAATTAGGAGGCAACGAAAAACGCGGCACATTCGTTGACCACCTCAACAAATTGGGACACAAAAATGTCGGACACCTGAAAAACCAGCAACAAAGAGGAGAGAACCAAGTGTCCAGAGATGAAACAAAACAAGCCCAGCTAGTCAGGTCCATCGCCACAGAAGTCGCCTACGAAATCATAGAGGAACACTTAGACGAGTACGAGCACAAGCAAAAGAAACCTGACGACTTCGAAGTTCAGCTCTGCGAGGATGAGTCAACATGAACGAGACAGAAGAACACACTCTCAAAGCCTTCGCCGACTTCTTGACCAGGGTTGAATCTGCATGCGTTGAAACTAAACAGAAAATAGGCCAAATCGCAGGCGCCTCCCAGGCCGTGGCAGTCAAAGAAGAAACGTTTTCAGGCCTAAACTATGAGAAGCAGCAGGGCAGCCGGTTGGGCGAGTATGAAACAGCAGGCAAAAACGGCAACCCCACAGACAAGTGGACCAACGCCTTCAACATTCTCAAACAGAACGGCGCCACCATAAACAATCGCTACCACGGCGAAGGCTACGCTTACAGTTACTGGCTTTACGGAGAAGACAGAATCTACAGGCAACGACTAACACGAGCCCAGAACCATGAACGCCCATGAGCCGCGGCCACGTCTTCGCCGGGCAGAGCCGTCAAGCCAGTCAATCTTTTCATAGACGAAGAGGAAGCTGAAAACCTGCGCAACAAGCTGCTGATGTACCGTTTCAAACGTTTAGGCCAACACGCAGACGTTGACGCGTGTAAGCTGAGCAGCCTCATCAACAACGCTCGGGTCATAGAACTTTTCATCAGTCCACTGCAGGTTGCCCCCACAGAAGACGTTAGAAAGAGGCTTTTGAAGTGCATGAAACAGAACGCTCAAAGCCGATTGGACGCGGAGCAGGCAAGCGTAGAAGCCCGGTTCTTCGACGCCATCCTCAAATCCGAAGCCAATGTGCAAAACGGCAAAATCAGCACTCAAGCCATAAGCGCGCACCCGCGCGAACGCGCTTCTACCATTGAAGCGGAAGAGGAAACTGCAATCGAGGACATTAGCGGCGAAATATCTGACTTGGAAGATCAGCTAAACTATTTCGAAAGCCAAAAAGAGGACATAGAACAGCCTTTCGCCAGTAGATTAGGCGATTTAGCGTATGATTATACGCTTGGTGCAAGACTGGTTATGCACACGGTTTATCGTTACTACGGTGAAAACCGTCACAAGTGGCCACGTGAAAAATACAGGTTAGGCTATCCTGAAGGCTGCATTTTAGAGGCTGTCAAACGACAAACAGACATACATGCACTCAGGGAGCATTTGGATCTCCACGAAGTGCATGACGATTTAATCGCTGCTTTCCATGAGATCATAAAGAACGGCGAATTTGCTGACATATCGAAAAAGGTTTTGGAGCACGTTCAGCGGAATAACGGCCACAATGACGCTGACACTGAAGGTGAAAGCCATGACTGAAGCTAGGCAGTGTCCAGCATGCAGCGGAGTGCTTATCTTTTCACATGAGGACGACGTGTACACAAAGTTCTTCAGGTGCCAACAATGCGGAACAGTGCATAGCCTTCGCACAACCCCTGAAGAACTGGCCATGTACACTCGACGATTCAAGGAACTGCGGCACAAAGCAGAGGACAAGCCTAAAGGTTCCAAGCCCAAATGTGGGGGTTGCGCGGCGTTTCACACGCCATTCTGCAGTTTTGCCTACACGGACGAGCCCTGCCTCAAACTGCACGCTTCGGACCATGCCTGCACCCGCTTCTATTCTAGGCTGCCAGAATCCGCGCAGACGACACGAAGAGAATCATTCGCCAGAAGGGTAGAAAACCTGTGAGCGAAGACGAGTTCACCGTGACGCCTTTCTTTGACGATCCGTTAACCGAGATTCACCCAAGCATAGGCGTCGTGGACGGCGTCGCCTACGTCGGCGTTTGGGTTCCATGCCGGGTTCAGGACCGGGAAGGCCGCGTTAAAAGCAGAGATTTCGTCTACCTCATAACGGACAAACGTGAGAAGATACTGTGTACCGCGGACGAACTGGCGAAGCACCATTGGCGGCTAGGTTACAAGCCTATTCATACTGTCAACAGGTGGGCTCTTGCTGACGTGCAAGCCTACCTCAACGGCCAAGCCGTGAACGTGCTCGACGTGTACGACACTGCCAATGCGGTGTACCGAGAGTTCATCGAGTTTCCCGATGAAAAGTCTTACACACTGCACGCGCTGTGGAGCATCGGAACCTACTTTCATCACCTGTTCAACACTTACTCGTACCTGTACGTTGGCGGAGTAAAGCGCACCGGCAAAACCAAAACGTTGACTGTTCACTTTTGCCTTGACCTGAACGCCATACTCAGCGGCAACATGAGCGTAAGCAGCCTATACCGCACCATTCAGAATCAGCGTGCAAGTTTGTTGATTGACGAGACGGAAAAGCTGAGCAACCCCAAACGGGCTGAAGAGTTCAGAAACATTCTTTTGAGTGGCTACAAGAAGGGCGCGAAAACTTACCGTGTTGGCAAAGACTCGAAGGACCGTTTGGAGCCTGAAGAGTTTGAACTGTACAGCGGTAAAGTTCTAGCCAACATCAGTGGCCTGGAAGATGTGCTTGAAGACAGATGTATAGTGGGGTTTCAGAAGCGAAGCATAAGCAAGGCCATCATCAACAGGGAAATCGACATTATGGAACCGCGCTTCAGCACGCTGCGTGGAAGACTATGCACGCTGTTTCTGACGCACTGGCGGGAAGTCGCCGCAATCTACGCTGAGATAAGCAAGTGTAGTGAACTTGGTGAACTTTGTGAACGTGTGAACTGCGACTCTTCGGTGTTGAAGGATGGCAAAGAGTACTTGGCGGGTAGAGAACTGGAACTGTGGAAACCACTCTTAACTATGGCAAGGTTCTTCGACGACCACACCCCCGTTAGTGAACGTGTGAAGTGCAACCCTGTCATATCGGTACAGGCAACGCATACCGAGGAATATCCTAGCAATATCAAAGCTGAACTTACACAGGGGAGTGTCAACAGACGTTCACAACGTTCACTATGTTCACTAATGCTTGACATGGCCTGCACATTGGCAGGGCAAAGACACACCGAGAACATGACGGAAGTCGGCGACGACATTCTAATCGCGTGCCTCTTCAACCTTGTATCGCCTGACCATGTAAGCCAGTGGATCAAGGTGAAGATGATAAAGGAAGAGATGAGCGGCCAGTTTGAAGAATCTCAGGACTGGTTAACGAGCAAATGGATCGGAACGAGTCTTCGACGGTTAGGATTCAGCGACAAGAGACGTGTTGGCATAGGCTACCAGTACAACATTCAGTACTCCGCCGTAATCGACCTGAAACAACGTATGCAAGTGGACCCACCTACAGAACCTAAAAAAAGCCTCAAAAAAACGCTTGAATCAGCTTGGCAGTGGATAAGCAGCCACAAAGACGAGAACGGTTTAATCGACATAACCAGTCTAGAAGGGTACCTGAAAGAATCGGGCGAAAGCCACTCTAGCGAGATTATTGACGTTTTGAAACGGGACAAGGTCCTTTTCGCTGTTCCGATGGCAGGCAAGTTGGGAGCTGGCTAAACACATGGGACGCTGTCCAGAGTGTGATTCTGAGAGACTGTTCAAGGATGGGCAGCGATACCTCAATGATGGCTCCCAGGTTCAGCGATGGTTATGCAAGGACTGTTCATATAGGTTCAGCCTGAAACCTATCCATTCTAAACCAATAACGCAAAGAAGGAAGACTATCCAAATAGGCACACTTGGCCAAGTGGTGAAAAATTTGGATAATCTCGCAGAAACGAAAACTGCGGGAGATATTAGCCAACAAGACATTAAAGGAAAAATCTTAGCGTACATGTGGCACTTGCAGAAACAGGGAAGATGCGACGGAACCATTCAAGGCTACCGACAGAAACTTACACAGTTAATGCGTGAAGGCGTGAACCTGGGCGATCCCGAAAGCGTCAAGGCATACCTAGCCCTAAAGAACCAGCTTGAAAACAGCAAATTCTACACTATGGCAGTATATGACGGATTCCTCAAGTTTCAAGGGTTATCATGGCAGAAACCAAACTACAGACCTACACGGAGGCTACCGTTTCTTCCAACAGAAGACGAAATAAACTCGCTGATTGCCTGCACAGGAAAAACCATTTCGCCGCTACTGCTGCTCTTGAAAGAAACAGGCATGCGCCTAGGCGAAGCGTTAAGCCTACAATGGACCGACATAGACAGCGAAAGAAACGCGATAATCCTGAACACGCCAGAAAAACATGGTGAACCCCGCATATTCAAGGTTTCAACAACACTACTGGGAAAACTCGGTCAACTCGCCAAAAGAAACAACATGATATTCGCGAACCACCACCGACAATCAGTCTCGCAGAACTTCCGACTCCAAAGAAAACGTATAGTAGCCAAACTTGGAAACCCAAGACTGGAAAAAATCCATTTCCACACACTACGACACTGGAAAGCAACTATGGAATACGCAAAAACAAGAGACATCCTCCACGTCATGCAAGTCCTAGGCCACCGCAACATAAAGAACACGTTAATCTACACGCAGCTCGTCAAATTAGAGAAAGAAGACAGTTACTATTCAGCCGCAGCTAAGACCGCAACGGAAGCAAAAGACCTGGTAGAATCAGGATTCGAGTACGTGTGCACAACGCCTGAAATGGTTATGGTTTTCCGAAAAAGAAAATAGACAATGGCAAAACAAATTCAAAATATCCCGAAAATATGTCAAAAAGGTTATATTATGCTGATGCTATTTTGACGTGTTTGCGGGTGCAATGTGATGCAAGGTGACCGCCAAATTCAATATTAATTCTCAGAAAGGTTCCATGGCAGAGTATCGCCCGCTTGAACTTGAACAAGAAATACGCAGGTTTTGGCAGACAAATGACACGCAGCGAAAGCTGGCGGAGCTGAGGGAAAACAAGAATCAAGGCGTTCTAGGCTATGTTGAGGGGCCGCCAACTCTTAACGGGATACCCCACATAGGTCACGCACGGGGACGCGTGATGAAGGATCTACGGTATAGATGGAAAACTATGCAAGGTTACTATGTACCGTTCTGGTCAGGATGGGACTGCCAAGGGTTGCCAGTTGAGCTGGAAGTCGAGAGACAGCTCGGGGTCAAGAACAAGCGGGAACTGTTGGAACAAGTAGGCATGGAAAGATTCATTCAAGAATGCAAGAGAACAATCGATAAGTACCATAAGGAATGGGTTGAAGCGGACAAGAAGCTTGCTGTGTTCATAGACCAAGACAAAGCCTACTGGACATACAAGGACGAGTACATAGAAAAAGAGTGGCAGATCCTGAAAAAAGCATGGGACCAAGGCCTTCTTGAAGAAGGCCACTACGTAGTAGCGTATTGTCCAAGTTGCCAAACAAGCCTCAGCAGTGCAGAGGTGGGCTACGAAGGTTCATATCAGCAAGTTGAAGATCCGAGTCTGCACTTCAAATTCAAAGTCAACAGCAAAAACGAGTATTTCCTTGTCTGGACCACCATGCCATTCACACTTATCACCGACACGATGCTGGCCGCGCGCCCTGAAGCCGAATACGCCAAGGTGAAAGTCGGAGACGAAACATGGATTCTTGCACGGACACGTGTGGACGCTGTGATGCAAGAGATCGGCGTCGAAAAATATGAGATAGTGGAAACAGTCTCCGGCAAGAGCCTTGAAGGCATGAAGTACGATTATCCGTTCAAGGACATAGTCCCGAGACAGGAAGAGCTGGAGAAGAGTCACCCAATCGTGCACACGGTTGTCTGCGAGGACTTCGTAGATGTGGAAACAGCCACAGGAATCGTGCATTTGGCCCCTGGAAACGGTGAAGAAGATTTCTTCGCTGCTATGAAACGCAACGTACCTATCTTTGTTCCTTTTGACGACGAAGTCAAATTCACACGCGACGGTGGAATCTTCTGCGGTAAATTCGCGCGGGACACCGATAAAATGGTCGTTGAGGAGCTACGTAAAAGGGGACTTTTTGTCAAAGTCAAGACTGTGAGGCATGAATATCCAACCTGCTGGCGGTCTCATCACAAGCTTGTGTGGCTGGCTAGGAAGGAGTACTTCCTGAGAACTGACAAGGTAAACGACAAGATATTGCAGGCTGCCGAGAAAGTCAAGTATTATTATGAAAGCCCAAAGAACCGTTTCATCGCCTGTCTAAAGGAAGGCAAGCCGTGGTGCGTGTCCAGAGAACGCGTGTGGGGAGCACCATTGCCCGTGTGGAAGTGTGAGAAGTGCGGGTTCAAGACCGCTGTGGCAAGCAAGGCAGAACTGTTGGAGAAAGCCGTGGAAAAGCCTGAAGGGCATTTTGAGCTTCACAAACCATGGGTTGATCAAGTACTATTCAAGTGTGAGAAATGTGGACACATGATGCGCAGGGAAGACTTTGTCTTGGACACTTGGCACAACAGCGGAGCGTCATTCTATGCACGGTTCACAGAAGAGCAGTACAGAAAGTATGTGCCTGTTGATTTCCTGACGGAAGCAATAGATCAGACAAGAGGATGGGCTAACAGGCTGCTTCAGGAATACGTGATATTCACTGGGAAGGCTGAATCACCCTTCAAAGCTTTCCTATTCCAGGGCCTAACGCAGGACGCCAGGGGCCGAAAAATGAGCAAGAGTTTGGGCAACGTTATAGATGCTAACAAAACGCTTGACGGCTACTCGGCGGACGTTTGCAGGTTCTATCTGTTGAGAAAATGTTCTCCGATAGATGCTAATGATTTTGATACGAAAGAGTTGGGGCGTAGAACATACCAGATCCTTTCCACACTTTACCATCTGAACAGGTTCTTGGCCCAGAACGCTGAATTCGACAACTTTGACGCAAAGAAGCACACGCTGGAGTGGGCGAAGAAAGAGAATCTTGCTAGCCCAGACCTTTGGCTCCTCTCGAAACTGCAAGAGACTGTTGAAGCTTACACGGAGAAACTAGATGCATGCGAGTTCAACCAAGCCTTGGGAACGC
>Ga0315284_10004409_pt1 | contig 19970 bp, 14 predicted proteins | sample YL17G09_16_MG_FD_203696 | JGI IMG/M metagenome (GOLD analysis project Ga0315284, IMG submission 203696) | Sediment microbial communities from Yellowstone Lake, YNP, Wyoming, USA - YL17G09_16 | ecosystem: Environmental > Aquatic > Freshwater > Lake > Sediment | place: USA: Wyoming | collected...
ATTATGAAGGAAATAATAATAATGATGGTTATGGTTCATTAACAAAAAGAATTAGAAGAAATATTATTGATATTGACAATATAGATGAAAGTAATTTCAATATAATAAAATCATTATCGAATCGAAATTTTACATGGGGTGAATATGTCTTAAAGAATAAAACAATATTGAAGAAAATTACAATTGAAACCGATTATTGTTCAATAAGATCGGTTAGTATAAGTGCAGATCGAGACGGTAATAGTAATATGGAAATTATACTTGATAAAAAAACAGCTGATAAATTATTATTGTTGCAAGATAAAACAATAAAAATATTTAAGAATAAAAAGTTAAAGCATAAGACAATAGATAATTTGTTTAGAGAATCAGATAATAGAATGACAGTACATTTAGATAAAACACATAAAAATTACAAAAAACTATTGGCTTTTGTGAAGGAACTTGATGTAACTAAAGATCGTGTTAAAGTTAGATGTAATGGGCAATTGTGGATGAATGGGGGTGTATGTGGTATAAAATTTAAGATTGATGATTTGAAATGTGAGACAGTATTTGATATGTTGTAGGGTGGATGGATGTTTATTTATTTATTTATTTTATGGTAATGTTTTTCGTTGTGATGGTAATGTTTGTCGTCGCGATGGTGAAGGTTTTGATACATCTGATGGGGATGTTATAATAAAAATTTGTTCATATGGTGATTTCGGAGAGATTGGTACATCTGATGATGAGGATGGTTTAATGGGAATTTTTCCATATGATGATGCGGATACTGTCTATTCACCTATGTATGGATTAACCTTTAGTGGTTCACTTGGTACATTCGGCGCTATGGTTTGAGGAGGATGAGAATATACTGATGGTTCACTTGGCACATTCAGCTCTATGGTTTTAAAAGGAGGCAATATAGGACCGCCATTAATTATACTTAATATAGCATCTTGAATATTTTTTATATTTGTATTATCATTTATTCCTAATGCATCAAATATGTAGATAATGACATTTATTAATTTTATTCTATTTTGATCTTTTTCACTCGTATATTTTAATAAATATAATATTAATTGAAGTAGGTTATATTTGTCACTAAATGTGTATACTGTAACTGTTGAAAAATTTGTTTTCAAGCGGTCTAGAATAATTTCACTTACTAGGTTAAAACTTTGTGCAATTAAATCATGATTCAATAGTTTCAATAATAAAATACCAAATGCCCATATATCTGACAGCTGTGCATATGTAATATTACGGTTATAAATATACTTATAATATATATTACTACGATTTATTGTCACTTGTGTTTTTGCCATATCATTATCAACTAATAAACCATAATCAATAATAGTAGCATCATTGGATTGTATTAATATATTGTCAGCCCATAGATCCAAATGTGCTAATCCATTATTATGCAAACATTCTAATTGAGATAAAATTTGTTTTGCAATACGGATATAGTCAGCTGATGACATTTTTTCTATTTCAGATGTTAATGGTACTCCAATATTGTTCATTTTTAAATATCTTTCCTTTGGTGTTGCAAATTCCTCAGGTATTACCTTAGCAATAAATGCACAATTTGCGGTTCTTTTATCATCATGAATATTTTTGTCAATTAGATTATATCTATCACACTCTTTATTGATGTCATCACGCTCTTTAAATTTTTTATATACATATATTTTAGTTTTATCTGGTATAATTTTTGCAAAAGTACCTTCAAAATTTGTTCCTCTTGTTTTTCCTTCTTCAAATTTTGGTGAATCAAATTCAGTAGGATCAAAACCGGCTGGTGGGTCTATTTTTTTAGTACAATGGATTTTAATTGTTGGTTCTTCTTGTATTTGATCCTTTATTTGTTTTATTGGTATAGATTCATAACCTCGTTGTTTTGTCGGGTCTGTTAGTCTCTTATCTTTTATTTTCTGAACTTTTATTTTTAGGTCTTGTTCTTTCGTAGCTTCTTCTTGTTTTTTCTTCTGTTCAAGTTCTTCTTTTAGTTTCTGTTCTTGTTCTTCTTGTTTTTTCTTCTCAAGTTCTTCTTGTTTTTTCTTCTGCTCTAGTTCTTTGTTATAATATGTTAGTTTATCTCCTCTATCTCCATGTATACCTAAAAATTTAAGTTCTCTCCTTCGTGTTCCATCTTTATCATTACCAATGTTCACATTAGTTGATCCTAAACCAAGAGTAACCTTTGGCGGTTTATCTCCACCCCCACTACTTTCACTATTTACCCCAAACAAACCATTATAAATATCAAACAAAATATTACCCCCATTAAGATTATTCATATTATTAACATCTGATTCTATATTTGGAAGTTCATATGGTGTTTCATTTGGGATATTATCATTATTTCTACTAGACTTATGCTTATATAAAATATATTTAGTCCTGTTCATATAATTATAATCAACATAAATAATTCAACAAAGTAATATAAAAATATTAATTTATATTATCAAAAGAATATAAGTATCAAAATCATAAATAAGTTACAATGTTGATGATTTATTTTTCTGCAATTATTTTACCGGAGTTTCAACATATCCAACAATATTTAGACTAGGTTTACCTTCCTCTATATCTGACGGTGATTCTTGATAAGGAGAATTTTCGTCAAATGCCTTCGGATCACGTAATGAATTCACGTATTGTTTTAGACATTGACGTCGAATAGTTTCAGCATGATCTTTTTTAAGTGGTGGCAAAGATATTATATTATCATTTGATGTGATTATTTCTCGTATCTTATTAATCATCTTAATACTATTTACATCAACCAGATTATCATTTCCTAATGTTTCAAATATGTATGTGATTATTTTTATTAATTTTATCCGATTAATATCTTCCTCATTTCCATCATATTTTAAAATGGCAGATATGAATTTCAATAAATGTGTATTTTTTTTGAATGGTGTATAAGATAATGTTATCAAACCATATTGATCTTTAAATTTTTTAAGGTATAAATCATATATTGTCTGTGGACAAAAGTTATAGGTACATATTGGTTGTGATTTTTGCATTTTTAATAATATCAAACCAAGTGCCCATATATCACTTAATTGTGCATTTTTCATATCCATTTCACTTAAAAAATTATAATATACATTAGACAAATTATAATGTAATTGTTTATCTTTTTTTATTTCATCAATCAATAAACCATAATCAATTATTCTAGCAATATATCTATCATCCGCTTTTTTTACCAACACATTTTCTAAATGTATATCTAAATGGGCTAAATTAGATTCATGTAAACATTGTAATTGATCCAAAATTTGACCAATAATATCGATATATTGACTATAATCCATATCCTTAATTTTTGATTTTAATGTGTCTCCATTATCTTTCATTTGTAAATAACTTTTCTTATTATATTTAAATTCTGTTGGCATTATATCTCCAACAAACTTACATATTTCTTTTCCCTTAATATCATCATGCTGATCTAATATATTATATTGTGTACATTCTTTTTTAGCTACCTCTCCCCTTTTATTTTGATCTGTTATTTTAAACCGTTTGTAAACCAAATTATTTTTTTTTATCACCTCTGCAAAATGTCCTTCAAAAAATGTCCCTTTTTCCTTCCAATCCTCTTTTTTATCCTCAGTAGGAAACCATTCATCCTCAAAACCAGCTGGTGTAGCCTGTTGACGTGTACAAGTATATTCTTCTTCTCTTAATATATCCATTAATTTTCTTATGTTTTCTTTCCTCTCATAAACATTATTTATATTCCTCAACATATCTTCAATCTGTAAATTCATCCAGCAATAATATATCTTATAATCATAAAATAAAAATTAATTTAGCAAAACAATATAAAAAAATACCAATTTATATTACATAAATGGACGATAAAAAATCATCAACATTTAAAGATGATATGGAAACATATTCTCAAAATGACATCATTGATATTAAAGAATTTAAGGGTATAAAAATCATGAAATTCAACGATCAACAAATAAGTGAAAAGTTAAAAGATTGGTGTATTATTTATCAAAATATGGGTATTTATGGAATAAAAACAAAATTAATAGAAAATACAATGTTCTTCAAAATATTGTATTGCTTATTAACAAATTCCGTCAAAATAAATCAACCAATTAAAATTAATGACATAGACTGCAATATAGATTGTTATAATATCGATACACACAATACAATAAGAGTCAAAGTGATTGATAATGACAATGATATTATTAAAATACGGAAAAATAGTGAATATGACTCAATTGTGATCATTAACTGTAGTTCTATGGATAATTATAAAATATATGAAATTGATAATCCTATTTTGCATAGTATTTGTGCATTATATGGTAATCATGTAAAATTCAATGTTATTGTCAAAGATTATAATCTTATACCGGTGTTTGTTGGAGATATTATTAATATCCATAATGATTTTAAAACAATGACATTTGCAAATGATAAGAATTCTGTCAAATATTATTTGGATGAAATAAATAAGAAGTTGATTGAAATGGATTTGACAGAGAAAAAGATACAACAATTATACAAAAAGATGTATCATACTAAAAAAGTAAAGAAAATTAAAACAGTAAAAACACCGAAGAGGAGAATTACTGTTGATATATAATTTTATGCAACATAAACTGGTCTATCGTAAAGTGGTACATGTGAACTCATATTGAAGGGAATCCATGATGAATAAGGAATAGGAACATCTCCTCTTAAATCATATGATGCAAGTCCAGGTGAAACATATCCTAAATATGTATTCCAATAAGGATGAAAATATCTGCTCCACCAATATGGACGTCGACCATACCTATTATATCTATATGGATTAGCATAGAATCCTTCCAATGTTTTCATTGGACAAAAGTAATATATCACAAACAATAATGTCAATATAATAAAAACTATCGCAGGAACATTCATCTTTATATTTAATAAATATGAAGATAATAATTTTAAAAATCAAATTAATAATTTAAAGATCAATTTTCAAGTTACTTATACTTTCATCACCCAATGATAATATTGGTACTTGATCATAACCTCCACTAGCAAGATAATGACGAGTGATTATTAATAATTGATCCCATGTAGTTGGTATCTTTTTACAATCATTTAATACCTTTAATAAAGCCCATGTTAATGCACCACTATATGTTCTATTAATATAAGCATCTGCTGATGTTTGTGAGTCACGGCATCCGCTAATTAACAAAGCATCTTTACAGTTAATAACATCTGGTTCAACTTTGAAGTAAGTATTATTATTTTTATACAAATATGGCAAATCCATAGCACTGCCCGAATGACAACAATCAAAAAATGCTCTTAATTTGGCCCCATGTGGTAATTTATCAACCAATTGTGATCTCAAATCATCATCAACTATGAATCCACTATATCCTTCATATGCACCAAAATCACAAGGACATAAACAATCATCTTGTCCTGGTGTATCAGGGTTAGCATCTTCATCATTGTCAACACTGGGAATTTGAGAACCATGACCCGAATAATGCATAAATAATTCATCACCTGCTTTTGTTATTGATACCAAGTAATTAATTTTATCCATGATATTTTTCTTTGTTGGTTTAGCATTGGCATTATCATCGGTTAAGACAATAATGTTTACATCAAGAAATGAAAAATTATTAACCAATAGGTTTTTAATGTTTTTAATATCATTGATACATCCATTTAATTGATTTTCTGTTCCGGTATAATTAATTCCTACAAGTAATGCGCGTTTTGTACCTTGAATATGTGGTACAATTGGTGTGCTTGGGATAGTAGGTTTGACAGGTAATTTTATACCTTTGGTTTTGTCTGCGATATCATTTTCTGCAACATAATGTCTCTTATGGTGATTGGATGATGCAAGAGGGGGTAATGGCAAGAGTAAGTTTATGTGGTTGGCTTTAACTTTAACGTCAGCTTTGACATCAACTTTAACTTCTTGATTTTGGTTAGCATTGTGACTTTCAGCTAATTTTTCGATGTGTTCACTCATATATTATAACATAATAAAAAGATTTTTTATAAGTTTAATAAATTAATTATTTTTGATGTTCATTTTTTTATAAAAATACTGGTAGCATAATAATAAAATTCATTTAAACATTGTGTTAGTATTTTTTGCTTCCATAACCTTATTATCAAATGTTTGCATGGATTTTAATGTATTTTTGTAGGCAATATCACTAAGTTTTTTCAACATCGTGGATTTATTTAGATGGATTTAATATATTATAAATTAATAGATTTTCAATTTTTTTTGTGATTATATAATATTATGACAACAAATATTGGGTTGATATTGGAAAATATAAATAATGTGTATAAAAGGAAGGAAAATATAAAGGCATTGATTGGGATGTTGAGTGTGGAGAAGAAGGTGGAAAAGTTAGTGAAACCTGAAGGAATGGAAAAACCAAAAGAAAAAATGAATTATATGATATCAATAAAAATACCTCAACAAATTAATAATACATGGGAATATGATATTGAAAAAATAATCCAAAACATTCATGAAAAAAATAATATGGATTTGAAAATACAGGATTATCATATTATTGCAGTTCAGTCTGAGAATAAAATCAATAATATTAAAGATTTGGATAGTTATAAGAAAGTAACAAACGACAAAAATAATTTGATATTATATTATAAAAATACATATGTCATCGATAAAAACACATCAGGTGATAAATTTATAGGCATAGTTGTCAACGACCCGAATATATTAATTATTAATATGTTTGATGAAAAAGCTTTTCCAGAAAGTATAACATCTTTTATGATTGATAATTATGATGTAAATAAACAAGCTTTTCCAGAAAGTATAAAATCTTTTATGATTGATAATTATGATGTAAATAAACAATATTATATGATTGGTGAAATGCCAATATTTATATCATATAATGATGCATATGCTAAATTTTATGAAGGACATACAAAAATTTATAATAAAGCCATATCTGATAAGACACAGGATTATACTCCGTTCGCAAATGAATATAATAAAAAAATAGAAGAATTAAACATACAAAAGGTCGATCAGTATAAAATAGATATATCTAAGACGTTATTTCATGAAATCAAAAATAAATTAAATCAATTTTATAATGCTTTTATTATTTTTAAAGTGAATAAAGATAAAATTAGTATCAAATTGTATCATAAATCAAAAATTGATGGCAGTAAATATCACATTTTAAGCAATTGTATTAATTTAAATATTCATAAATATGATTTAAATTATGTTATTACAAATATTTGTGTTAAAGGTGATGTATGGGAAAGTAAACAAAAAGGTGCAATTGAATATAAATTTGATAAAATAAAAGGAATAATTAACAAAATTAGTCACGTCAATAATGTAAATTATACTTATGACATTACTGCCGATAAAAATGAGAAGAAGTTAAAGGATATAGAAGATTTATTTAAGAATATGAATGATCAATATAAAAAAGAGTTACTTGAATTTTATGCCAAAGATACATTATTAGCAAATATTCACAAATTTCGCATATTGTTTAATTTATGTGATTTCAATTTTTTTACAGATATATTAGATATATACACAAAAATATTAATTACTGGAGAAAATAAAATAGATGTAGTAAAAACGGAGTATGATACAGATGATGAATATAAAGTGAAAATACTCGATGCATATAAAGCATATGTAACAAAAATGTATATAATAATTTGTAAATACACGGATGAAAATAAAGTAAAACAAATGATGAAAAATATCAATTTTGATAGCATTAAGAAAAATAATCAAGATTTATATAAAGAATTAATTGTTGGGTCATTTTTAGAATGTTATGAATTTACAGAAGAATTGAAAAAATATTACACCGATAATAAATCAATGCAATTATCAATTTTATTACAAAATATCATAGCAAGAAAAAAATATGGTATGCCAAAAATACCTTTAGAATTTTTGAAAAAACTATATAAAGAACGACAAGACGAATATGATAAAATTAATAAAATATTTAATGATATAACTGGGGAAAATTTAGCCAATCCAGAATTACTAAAACAAAAAATAGATGCACCAATTTCCACATCTGAAATACAACCCAAAGAACCATTAGAACTACAAATTGAAGATACATATATGACGGAATTGATTGGAAAAATTAAAGATACTAATACTAAAACTTCAATTGGTGACATGATTCAAGGATTTAAAGAAACAGAGGACACTAATCTCGAGTTTGTTGCAAACAAAGAAACATTTAATATATTGAATTATATAAAAATGTGGGCAAAAATTATATCATCTGATGTTGGCAACTCAACAACAAAAGATGTTGACAAACAAATAATAAACTCCATATTTGACCACATTCAAAAAAAATATAAATTTATTATAAAAGATGCTAATCAATGCATCATTAATATACCTACCACCAATGAACTATCCTATGACGAATATAGAGATTGTGCAAATAAATTGATAAATATAAAAACCAAACAACAAGCTAAACAACCAGCCACACAACCTTCACAGTCACAACCAAAACAACCGAAACAACAACCAAAACAACAACCAAAACCACCAGCCAAATCACAAGACATACAATATATTGCTTTCATTAATAGTGATGGAACCATTGAATGTAAAGAGGGTGTTCCAAAAAAAAATCAAAAGTCATTTGGTAATCAAATAAATTGCTCGAATGCTATAAATAATGATATGGTAGATATTTTCTATTTTGAGAATCAAAAAATACAATCCATAATGAATGATTTTTGGAAAAATAAAAGAAATAATATTAAATCAATTTCGGAGTATGCTGATAAGTATAAACAACAATTGAACATATATAACAATGCAGGACAAAGTTATACAGATGCTATGAATTTAATTAAATATTATGAAAATAATTTTAAATATGTCATAAATCAAGATAAAAAATCCGGCAGATATTTTTGTATTATCAAAAAGAAAGACACAATTGGAGAATATTTTGATACATTACAACAATGCATAGAAAAAATAAACATACTACAACCCAAAAGAAAATAATAAACATAACACATATTAATAATATTTCTATCAAATATTATTAAACCAACTTAAAAATTGACATAAAAACACCATACATAAATATACCATTATCCATCTAATCATAAAATGAACAACCTAAAATACATCGGCCATAACCTAAATATCTCTCATGGTTTCCTCTCAGTTGTTGATTATGCCGTCTCCCTCAATGCTAATTTCATCCAGATATTCCTTTCAAATCCACAACAATATGGTGGTAAAAGAAGGCACCACCTTGAATTACAACAGTTAAAACAAAAGTTAATAGATAATAATGTTAAAATGGTCATCCATGCCAATTACAAATTAAATTTTTGCAATCCAGAAGATTCATATATTCACAAGGCAGCTGTCAATGAATTGGTAGGTGATTTGAAGGATAGTGTGATTATTGGTGCAATTGGTGTCGTTATTCACATGGGTAAAAATGTCAAAACATTACAATTAAGCAATGAGGATGCCATTAGTAATTATGTCAAAGGTGTAAAGACAGTGTTGTCCAAATCACCGATCAATTCTACTATTATTTTGGAAACAGGTGCAGGTGTTGGAACAGAAGTATGCACAAGTATTTTTGATTTAGGGAAATTGTTTAATAGATTTACTGTGGCTGAACAAGCAAGATTAAAATTTTGTATTGATACATGTCATATATTTGCATCTGGGTATCATATTGGCGATTGTGATTATGTGGATGTATTTTGTGAGTTGATTAATTTACATTTAAAATGGAAGAATGTTGCTTGTATACATTTAAATGATAGCAAAACAAATGTTAATTCTCATGTGGATAATCATGCAGATTTAGGTAAAGGATTTATTGGTAATGATGGATTGGAGAAGTTTGTCAAAATTTGTGCTAGGGAAAATGTACCAATTGTTATGGAAACACCATGTGAAATTTTATCAAAAAAAGATCAAATTAGTATGGTTAGAGGATGGATTAGTGATTAATAAATTACAATCAAATTTCAATAAGCTTCACATCCTCTCTCATACAATATGTTTTGGCAAATATTTTCAACTTACAGTTAAATGTATTCGATAAATAATCTGGAAGGCCATTGTGAATAGCTAAAACAGATGATTCAAACTTTTGTCCTTCTGCCTTACAATAATAATGATAACTTTTCAATAATAATAGTTTGGCATGGTCTATTTTCTTTTTAAGTTCAGGATGCTCTATTAGAGTATCATCAAGTACATTTGAAATGCTATACAAATTTTCATCATGATAATATTTATCTTCTTTATTAAAATATATGACAGCTGATTCTTTATAGACAAACTTTTCATATAGATCAGATTTGGTCAAATAGTCTGTTAATTTTATTAAATCTTCAGATGAATATATAACCCATTGTATGATGGATGTTCTTTTTGCCGCATATGATTCAGATTGCATGATGTACCAATTAGCGATCATTGATAGCCATATTAAAGTATCCGTATATCTGATATATAATTGTGGGCTTTCAATCATCGTTCGACCGGCATCATGATAAGAGGGTGTGGCCAACATATATTTACACAAATGGGCAAATTCATATAATGATTCAATGGAACCCATATAACATGAATCAAAGATAATATAATCTAATTTCTTCTTTGTAACGATATATCTTTCACATAATTTAGCAAATTCGACAATTTCAATGATTGGACATGTATCAATACCAACAGTTATACCATTTGCATGTGCTGACAATATAATTCCATTATATATTTTAGGTTGGTATGTTGTTAAACGAACAATCATATCTTCAATTGATATGTCTTCAACAATTGTCTCCTTGGTAAAAAATGGTGCCTTATCTCTGACATAAAATATGGCCAGTTCTAATAATTCTTTATTTGACTTACTTCGGCCAACAAATAAAATGTCAACCTCAACATTTTTTATAGTAGATTTATTCAATGATTCATACATTGGTACTATTGTATTATAAAAATAATCATATTCACTTTTAATGCTGGTTATATAAAATGAAATCCATCTAAAAATATTATCAGACATCTCTATAATTGTTGTTTATATTTTAATTTGTTATCTAAATAATGAAATTGTATTATTTATAATTTTATATAAAGAAAAAAACATCTATAGCTAATAATAAATATGCATGGTGGATTAATGGATTTAGTTATGAATGATGTAAGTACAAGTAGACGTCATTTTCCTTCATATGTGTCAGATGAGATTATAACATTAACCAATTTAGAAAATTTTGGTGAACATAAGGAAACTAGAATTGAGAAACATGGAGATAGTTTTCGTAAAATATATCTTCAGGTGAGATTACGGCCTGCACCAGAAGGATATCGATGGAAAAAGAATTGGCCAATGCATTTTATTGAAAATGTTTGTGTGGATATCGATAATAATAATATCTCTGATAACACAGCTGAATTTTATCAAATGTCTCATCTAATGTTTAAAAATCCAAAATATCACATATCTAATAAATTTGATTATAATGACAATGAACGAACTATTAAATCAAAAAGATGTGTAGAAACATCCATTGAAATATTTTCAGCATTTGAATGTTTTCTTATTCGTATACATCCTACTTCTGTGATCAAGATAAAATTAAATTCATTAGATAAAATACTGGAAAGAATACCGGATGGCAACACATATGTCAACACAGATGTCAACACAGATGTCAACATAGATGTCAACACAGATGTCAACACAGATGTCAACATAGATGTCAACACCGATGTCAACTTCAATATACCAAATTTATTAGAATCATGTGACATTAGATGTTTATATAGATATTATGACACCAATGATCGTAGCATAATTGTAATGAAAGATATTGTTGAATATAAATTCGATTATTATAAAACATTAACACAAATTATATCTTTAACAACTACACCGATGGTACCAACGAGACTAGCAATAGACAATCATACGCGTATATCAGCCATATATATTTGGATCAGAAATGTTGATGGTACAGAGATTTCATCACAAATTATAAAACGCCTTAAAGTATTTTATAATGGTAGATTACAAAATGAATTTAGTGGAGGTCAATCACAAGTTCATCCAAGAAATAATGTACCTGATGAAATTAATCGAAATATACCATCTGAAAACATATATTATTTGTCTTACAATTATCCTAATAATGAATACATAACAGATAGAGGTTTAGATATGCACATTATTCAAAATTATGAAATAGAATTTGATTGGAATGAAATACATGTTGTACCATCAACGATAAAAATTACGATGAGTTTTAAGATGGCACAAATCTTAAGATCAATAGATAGACTATGTGGTCTAGCATATTTAACTTCAGGAATAACAATTACAAGTAGAATGTAAATGAACATAAAGAAAAAATAAGTCCATATATTAAATAAAATGTCAGATCAAGAACATATTATAACAATTGATAGTTTTGATGGAATTGGCCAATATAAATGTATTAGAATACCATTTGATCGTAATATGATTATAAAAAAAGTATATCTTCAGATTAAATTAAATGCAGTACCAGAAGGATTTAGATGGAAGAAATATTGGACAACAAATTTTATAAAAAATTTTCGTTTCAAACTTGATGGAAGAAATATACTAGAAACAAGAAAAGAATGGTTTCAAATGTCATCATTAATATTAGAAACACCCGAATTTGACATAGATGATGTATTTGATTATAATGATCATGAAAGAACCATTAAATCGAGCCAATCAGTAGAAACATCAATAGAAATTTTCAAAGAATTAGAAATAGATCTCTATAGAGCATTTTTTCTTAGTCCATCATTGTATATTGAATTAAGCTCTCTTGATGACATTTTAGAAAGGGTTCCTGATAGTAATATTAACTTAGATATGACATATGATAATATTATAAATTTGATAAATGTATGTGATGTTAAATGTGTGTATCGGAATGATTCAAACATGATGCGTAATGAGTCGGTAACACAACATTTTTATTATTCTGATATAGAAACAGCGATAATTAATCATAGTAACAATCGAACGGTTTTGTCTGTAAGAAACGATGGAATTTCACATGTGGCATATATGTGGCTTCGCAATGAAGATGATACAGAGATTCCATTTCAAATTATTAAACATATTCATGTATTATTTAATAACACTGAAAGACATAATTTTACTGGTAATGAATCACGATTTTATATAAGGAATCTTTTGTCAGATAAAACAAAAGAGAGTATTGCTTCAGAAAATATGTATTTTTTACCTTATAGTTCAGGGATGAAAAATGCAGAAGGTATAACTCACGGTGCAAATTTCTCACGATTAGATAATTACAATATAGTAATTGAATGGGAAGCTGATGCGCCACCAAATATTAAATTTACATTATGTCATAAAACATTAAATTGGATTCGTAGTGAGGGTACATCAATGGGTGTTTTATATCATCATGATCGGATGAGTATCAGTGGAAATGGGGTTGATACAATTGTTAGACATCAACCACAGTTAATTCAACAACAGCAGTTAATTCAACAACAGCAGTTAATTCAACAACAGCAGTTAATTCAACAATCACAGTCAATACAACAACAACAACCACAAATACAAGAAAAAGAATATTTAGATGAACCATTTATTGTCGAACATATTAATATCAAAAAGGATGCAACATGTTTGATTACATTTGATATTATTATAGCGGATACTATGATTGATCAATGTAATAGATGCAAACAAATTTATTTGACAACATCAATGGATAAATGGAGGCAGAATATGGATTCACATAATAAATGCCCACATTGTTCATATCCGTATACATATGACAATTTTATTCGTGGATTGGCAATAATTGAGTAAAATGATTAAAATTATTAACTATAAATAATAGGATAATATTATTTATGATGTCTTTGATATGATTAAATTATTTTATTCAATTTGGATTGGTTCAATTTGGATTGGTTCAATTTGGATTGGTTCAATTTGTTTTGGTTCAATTTGTTTTGGTTCATTAGGTTTATTGATTAAATTAACCTTATTTGGTTTCGATATATTTTTTCTTCTATTTTGTGACATATAAAAAGCTGGTGTTATTTCCTTGAGGATATTTTTCCTCAATGTACCGTTATCTATCAAATTTATTATTTTATGACTGATGTACATATATTTAGACTGTAATTCTATTTCATTAGATGACAATTCGGACATACTTGTTAATGGTTTTAAAGCATAACTATATAAATCATTTCTGATAGATATCAATAACGGATCAATGAGATATTTAGATGTTTTAATTCCATTTCTATCAATAACCCAATTTGATGTATTATCCTTAAGTAATTCTTTAATAAGATATGTTAAACGTGCAGTATCGGATGTCCATAGTGCTTGTTGAGATGCATCATCTTTTTTATATTCTTCTATGATTGTATTACCAATGGTATGAATTAATTTATCATGATTATAATAATTCACCAATCGTTCAGCATAAACATATTTGTTTATTGGTATGGTTTTATTTAATTCATATTTTTCCAATTCTTTTTTTTCCAATTCTTTCTTTTCTTTGTCATAATTTTCAAATATAGTTAGATGTGGTGCATCATTAAAATTCTGAGTGACATATTGTATTACGGATATCGACGGGGATATTTCATTTCGACAACTCTTTGTAATTGTTGTTATTGCATTAACTTGACTTGATAATATTTTGATTGTTTTATCTTTTTCTTCCAATAATTTACCATCTTGAGTTTTTAACATTTCAAGTGCCTTATCTTTTTCTTGCAATAGTTTGGTATCTTGATTTTTTAACAGTTCTAATGCTTTATCCTTTTCATATATCATCTTATCTTTTTCTTGTAATAATTGTTGATAGTGATCATCTTTATTAACACATTGATTGTCATTATTAAGAAATAGCTTCAGTAATGTACAATTATTCAGATGTTTTTTTGATTTTACATGTTCTAGAAAATTTGATTTTTTTGAATCACTATATTTACATAAGTCACATGTAAATGTCATAATATATTATTGTACAATATTATATTTTTTATGTAAAAATATTCATATGATAATTTTTATTATTTGATAGTAAAGTTTATTGTAATGAAACTATATGTTAGTACATTTAACATATGTAAAACATGACCATTCTATCAGTTATTCGACTGCTGGAAAATGCTGGAAACAGCTGGAAATAAGTAGGACCCTAATGTGTGTTTTGCTGGAAATTGCTGGAAACAGCTGGAAATATTTTCAAGTAGTTCATACATATACTTTTTTAGAATTGTCACCTTATGACTTTTGTTATAAGGTAATTTTGAGATTAATTGAATTTTTGCATATCTTGAAATTCCATAATTATAAATTTATATGGCAGTATTCCTTTTGTACTAATAAGTGTCTATAAAATAAGGTTTCCAAACTACTCTGTAATATCATAAATATTCTTACACAAACTTTTGTGTAATGAAAAAACATAAAAAAGCTTTCAAATTTAATATTCAAATTTTGGTACACAAATGTTAGTATCATTTATCTGTTCATATGGAATCATATCATAATCATTCCATTAACTGTTCATACGTTAGTCAATCTATTGTAAGCAGATCATTATCAATCCATTAACTGTTCATATATTAGTCAATCTATTGAAAGCATATCATAATCAATCCATCAACTGTTCATATGTTAGTCAGTTTATCATAAGCATCCACTAACTATACCATTAAATGTATCAATAAATTTAATACCAATATACCTATCATAATCAGACCATTAACAATACATACATTGGTACATTTAACATAGGCGAAACATGATCATTCTATCAGTTATTCGACTGCTGGAAAATGCTGGAAACAGCTGGAAATAAGTAGGAGCCTTATGTGTGTTTTGCTGGAAATTGCTGGAAACAGCTGGAAATATTTTCAAGTAGTTCATACATATGCTTTTTTTAGAATTGTCACCTTGTGACTTTTGTTATACGGTAATTTTGATATTAATTGAATTTTTGCATATCTTGAAATTCCATAATTATAAATTTATATGGCAGTATTCCTTTTGTACTATCAAATGTCTATAAAATAATGTTTTCAAACTACTATGTAATATCATAAATATTCTTACACAAACTTTTGTGTAATGAAAAAACATGAAAAAGCTTTCAAATTTAATATTCAAATTTTGGTACACAAATGTTAGTATCATTTATCTGTTCATATGGAATCATATCCTAATCAATCCATTAACTGTTCATCTGTTAATTAGTTTATTGGAAGCATATCATAATCAATCCATTAACTATTCATATGTTAGTTAGTCTATTGAAAGCATCCAACGATTATATCATTAAATGTATCCTCTTGCGCTGGCAACAAGCGATAAAGAACCAAGTACCTTTAACCTTCTCGCGTGAACATCTGCGCATAAACTAAGCATATGTTAGTCCATTGTAAGCATATCATAATCAATCCATTAACTATTCATATGTTAGTCAGTTTATCATAATCAATCCATTAACTATACCATTAAATGTATCAATAAATTTAATACAAATTGACCTATCATAATCAGACCATCAACAATACATATATTAGTACATTTAACATAGGCGAAACATGATCATTCTATTAGTTATTCGACCGCTGGAAAATGCTGGAAACAGCTGGAAATAAGTAGGACCCTAATGTGTGTTTTGCTGGAAATTGCTGGAAACAGCTGGAAATATTTTCAAGTAGTTCATACATATGCTTTTTTTGGAATTGTTACCTTATGACTTTTGTTATAAGGTAATTTTGATATTAATTGAATTTTTGCATATCTTGAAAATCCATAATTATAAATTTATATGGCAGTATTCCTTTTGTACTAATAAGTGTCTACAAAATCAGGTTTCCACAACACTATGTAATATCATAAATATTCTTACACAAACTTTTGTGTAATGAAAAAACATGAAAAAGCTTTCAAATTTATTATTCAAATTTTGGTACACAAATGTTAGTATCATTTATCTGTTCATATGGAAGTCGATCATAATCAATCCATTAACTGTTCATTTATTAGTTAGTCTATTGTAAGCATATCATAATCAATCCATTAACTATTCATATGTTAATCAGTCTATTGTAAGCATATCATAATCAATCCATTAACTGTTCATATGTTAGTTAGTTTATTGGGAGCATATCATAATCAATCCATTAACTGTTCATATGTTAGTTAGTTTATTGGAAGCATATCATAATCAATCCATTAACTATTCATCTATTAATTAGTTTATTGGAAGCATATCATAATCAATCCATCAACTGTTCATATGTTAGTCAGTTTATCATAAGCATCCACTAACTACACCATTAAATGTATCAATAAATTTAATACAAATTGACCTATCATAATCAGACCATCAACAATACATATATTAGTACATTTAACATAGGCAAAACATAATCATTCTATCAATTATTCGACCGCTGGAAAATGCTGGAAACAGCTGGAAATAAGTAGGACCCTTATGTGTGTTTTGCTGGAAATTGCTGGAAACAGCTGGAAATATTTTCAAGTAGTTCATACATATGCTTTTTTTAGAATTGTCACCTTGTGACTTTTGTTATAAGGTAATTTTGATATTAATTGAATTTTTGCATATCTTGAAATTCCATAATTATAAATTTATATGGCAGTATTCCTTTTGTACTATCAAGTGTCTATAAAATAATGTTTTCAAACTACTCTGTAATATCATAAATATTCTTACACAAACTTTTGTGTAATGAAAAAACATGAAAAAGCTTTCAAATTTATTATTCAAATTTTGGTACACAAATGTTGGTATCATTTATCTGTTCATATGGAATCATATCAGAATCAATCCATTAACTGTTCATATATTAGTTGGTTTATTGTGAGCATATCATAATCAATCTATCAACTGTTCATATGTTAGTTCATCTATTGAAAGCATATCACAATCAATCCATTAACTGTTCACATGTTGGTCAGTTTATCATAAGCATCCACTAACTACACCATTAAATGTATCAATAAATTTAATACAAATTGACCTATCATAATCAGACCATCAACAATACATATATTAGTACATTTAACATAGGCAAAACATAATCAATCTATCAGTTATTCGACCGCTGGAAAATGCTGGAAACAGCTGGAAATAAGTAGGACCCTTGTGTGTGTTTTGCTGGAAATTGCTGGAAACAGCTGGAAATTGTTTGAAATATTTTCCAAACCGTACATACATATGCTTTTTCTTAGAATTGTTACCTTATGACTTTTGTTATAAGGTAATTTTGATATTAATTGAATTTTTGCATATCTTGAAATTCCATAATTATAAATTTATATGGCAGTATTCCTTTTGTACAAACAAGTGTCTATAAAATCTGGTTTTCAGAATACTATGTAATATCATAAATATTCTTACACAAACTTTTGTGTAATGAAAAAACATAAAAAAGCTTTCAAATTTATTATTCAAATTTTGGTACACAAATGTTAGTATCATTTATCTGTTCATATGGAATCATATCATAATCAATCCATTAATTGTTCATATATTAGTTAGTCTATTGGATGCAAACCATAATCAATCCATTAACTGTTCATATATTAGTCAATCTATTGTAAGCAAACCATAATCAATCCATTAACTGTTTATATATTAGTCAATCTATTGTAAGCAGATCATTATCAATCCATTAACTGTTCATATGTTGGTCAGTTTATCATAAGCATCTACTAACTATACCATTAACTGTATCACTAAATTTAATACCAATAGACCTATCATAATCAGACCATCAACAATACATATGTTAGTGCATTTAACATAGGCAAAACATAATCAACCTATCAGTTATTCGACTGCTGGAAAATGCTGGAAACAGCTGGAAATAAGTAGGACCCTAATGTGTGTTTTGCTGGAAATTGCTGGAAACAGCTGGAAATATTTTCAAGTAGTTCATACATATGCTTTTTTTAGAATTGTTACCTTATGACTTTTGTTATAAGGTAATTTTGAGATTAATTAAATTTTTGCATATCTTGGAATTCCATAATTATAAATTTATATGGCAGTATTCCTTTTGTACTAATAAGTGTCTACAAAATAAGGTTTTCAAACTACTCTGTAATATCATAAATATTCTTACACAAACTTTTGTGTAATGAAAAAACATGAAAAAGCTTTCAAATTTAATATTCAAATTTTGGTACACAAATGTTAGTATCATTTATCTGTTCATATGGAAATAAATCATAATCAATCCATTAACTGTTCATATATTAGTTAGTCTATTGTAAGCATATCATAATCAATCCATTAACTGTTCATATACAAGTCAGTTTATGATAAGCATCCAACAATTATACCATTAAATGTATCATCCTGCGCTGGCAACAAGTGATAAAGAACCAAGTACCTTTAACCTTCTCGCATGAACATCTGCGCATAAACTAAGCATACGTTAATTCATGTGTTGTAACCATGTGAAGATATTTTTATCCACCACATAAATCAACACATGCTTATCCACCTTATGACATTTCCATCTATCCTCCTGCGCTGGCAACAAGCGATAAAAAACCAAGTACCTTTAACCTTCTCGCGTGAACATCTGCGCATAAACTAAGCATACGTTAATTCATGTGTTGTAACCATGTGAAGATATTTTTATCCATCACATAAATCAACACATGCTTATCCACCTTATGACATTTCCATCTATCCTCCTGCGCTGGCAACAAGCGATAAAAAACCAAGTACCTTTAACCTTCTCGCGTGAATATCTGCGCATAAACTAAGCATACATTAATTCATGTGTTGTAACCATGTGAAGATATTTTTATCCATCACATGAATCAACA
>Ga0315284_10004410_pt1 | contig 19967 bp, 15 predicted proteins | sample YL17G09_16_MG_FD_203696 | JGI IMG/M metagenome (GOLD analysis project Ga0315284, IMG submission 203696) | Sediment microbial communities from Yellowstone Lake, YNP, Wyoming, USA - YL17G09_16 | ecosystem: Environmental > Aquatic > Freshwater > Lake > Sediment | place: USA: Wyoming | collected...
GCATGGAGTCCGCTGACCCGGTACGTCAACTCATTGTGAAGGCCTACGACGAGATCCTCGTGGCAGAGACAAGCTGCAACTTCTTCTGGGGCAGCGCGTGGGTGTACCGATCGTTTGATCGGTTGGAACAGGCATATGCGCTGCTGGATGAAGCGGCTAAGCTCATTGCGGGGTGACAAGCGAAGAAACCGCGGGAAGGGCCACGGATGACACGGATCTGACGGATCTTCACGGATCTGAATCTGGGGTTGCGCAGAGAGGGCGACGGGACCTCAGGACCGAACTCGCCTGGCCCACGAATCCCCGAACTGATGAGCAGGACGAGTGACGAGCGCCGCACTGAGCCCCGTCGAAGTGTTACGAGCCGCCCGAGATCCCCTGAGCTCTGACTGGTCACGGACGATCCTCACTTCTCCCCCGCCCCCGACCCGACAGCAGGGAAATTCTGAAGCCGATCCGTCCCAATCCGTGTCATCCGTGGCCACTCCCGCTTTTCCTGCCTTTACCCGAAGACGCGCCAGTCCGCCTTCGGAAACACATTGTCCATCTGCTCCACCACAGCCAACCCGGTCTCGTCAATCGCATCCTTCTCCAGCGCGTCGGCCAGGAAGTGGAAGCGTGAGACGTGATCCTTCACCCGGCGCACCGCATACTGCTCGGCTGTTCCGTTGTGAATGATGAAGGGCCAGTCGGAGCACTGCGCCAACAGTAGCTCCCGCATGCACTGGTTCAGCGCCCGCCCCACGGTCTCGTCTGGTCTCTTCGATTTCCACGCGCCTGCCAGCTTCTCCATGCGCGCACCGCACTCGTAGAGCTGTGGATAGATCCAGTCGGTCTTGCCGTTCACCCACTTCTCGAAGTAGCCTTTGTGGCCCCACGTTGACGTGACCGGAACACCCATCTGGTGCACTGGATAGCGGTCGAGGTAGGCAGACGGCGAGGTGAGTTCGAGCACGTCTTGATCGTAGGCAGCTTTGCGCATCACGTAGTCGAGCCACATCGGTCCTTCGAACCACCAGTGGCCGAAGAGCTCCGCGTCAAACGGCGCAACAACAACCGGCGCAACCTTCATCGAACCGCTGATGTGGGAAATGTGCCCAATGCGCTTGTGCAGGAAGGCCCCTGCATGCGATGCTGCGCGCTCCCGCGCCCACTCGAAGTTGTACGGCTCTTTGTGGCTGGTGTGGCCAGTGATGCGATAGTACTTGATGCCCGTGTCAACGCGAATATCGCCGGCAATGTACGGATGCACGTAGTTGTAGTCGAGGTCAAAACCGATGTCGCGATAGAACTCCCGGTAATTGACATCGCCGGGGAAGCCTTTCTTGGATGACCAGACTTCTTCGGTACTCCACTGATCGCGGCCAAACGCTGCCACGCCCGATGGTGTGTAGATCGGCGCGTTGACGCCGTAGAACGGAGAGGCGCTTGCGTGCATGATGCCGTGCGCGTCGACGAGGAAGTAGCGAATGCCTTCGTCGCGCAGAAACTGGTCGATCCCGGGGGCATACGCGCACTCCGGCAGCCAGAGCCCCTGCGGACGGAACCCGAAGACACTCTCGAAGTATTCCACGCCGGTCTTGACCTGTGCGCGAACCGACTTTGGCTGCCCGGCCAGAATCGGGAGTGCGCCGTGAGTGGCAGTGCACGTCATCAGTTCGAGGCACCCAGCCTCGCTGAGTTCCTTGAATCGGGTGGAGAGCCGGCAGTCGCATCCTGTGTAGATGTCGCGGGTCTCAATGAAGAGCCGCTCGTACACCTCGGCCAACCACTTGAAGTGACCATTGTGCTGGTTGCGCTCCTGCTCTTTGTGCGCGAGCTCCACCTGTTTGTTGATGTGCGCAAGGTAGCGCTGTTGGAGCAGCGGATCCTCCATCATGCTCAGCAGCGACGGGGAGAGCGAGATGGTGATCTTGCCATGAACGCCCTCTGCAGCAATGCGCGACAGGTTCTTGACCAACGGAATGTACGTCTCAGTCATGGCCTCGAAGAACCAGCGTTCCTCCAGAAACGATTCATACTCCGGGTGTCGGATGAACGGCAAGTGCGCGTGCAAGACGAAGGCAACGTATCCCTTAGGCATGAGCAGCTCCCTTCGCAAGCAAGTCCTGGTAGAGCCCGACGTAGCGCGCAGCAGTGGCTTCGCTGCTGTGCACGCCTGTGGCTTCGTGTTCGGCGCGCGAGCGGATCGTGCCTCCAGCCTGCGGGTTTGAGAGCAGTTCCTTCACGCCCCATTCAATGGATCCGGGATTGTCGTAGGTGAGCAGACCATTCTGTCCGTGCTTGATGCTGGGCAGATTCGCCTGGTGCGTCGTGAGAACAGGCTTTCCGCACGCTATGGCGCGCTTTGCCACGCCATCCTCCTGCCACGTGCGGGCCGGAAGCACCACGAAGTCGCAGGCTGCCAGCACCGATTCGAACAGGTCGGGTGGAGTGTGGCCCAGGAAACGGCACTTCTGCGCAACGCCGCTGTTGTGCGCCGCACTCTCCAGCTCTCCGCGGAGTGGTCCGTCGCCCGCGAAGACGAACTGGGCGCTGGGGTGCTCGCCAGACACGTTAGGGATCACTGCAACGAGCATGTCGGCTCCGGCTGCGTGCGACATCTCGCCGCAGAAGAAGACGACCGGGCCGTTCCCGAGTCCAAGGGTCTGCTTCATCTCGGCAGGAGTGGGACCCGAGCCATCGCTGCGCACCGAGATTGCCTGAGGCACCACCGCGAGCTTGCTCCGGGAGACGCCGTAGACGTCCACGAGCTGCTGTGCCGCAGTGTCACTGGGCACGATCACCAGATCCGCAGCCTCGCACGCACGCTTCTCGCATTTGGCAATGGCCTCTGACGCGGCGTCGACGGGTGCACTCCCCCGCCGCTGCGCCTCGGTCGCGTACAGAGTCAGCACCATGGGGATACCGAGTTTTCGTGCGTCAATGCCGGCGGCCGAGTACCACTCGTGGCAGTGGATCAGACCGAACGGCTGTTTCTTGTGCGCAGTGAGGATCTCGTCGAGCAAGCCCTTGCACGCACTCTCCGCAGCGGCAACCGGTCCACGAGCATGGGCGCGGCCTTGCTGATTGGCAAAGACCGGCGTCTGTACTCCGAGTGCGGTGCACTTCTCGGCAATCGAACGCACCAGCGTGAGGATGGAATCGCCCGGTTCCTCGCCAATGCGGGCCTTGACAACAGCGACTCGGGGGACGGCGGATCGAGTGGCTGCGGGGGTCTTCGACTCCACGCGGGCAATGTCTTCAAACGCCCCGGCATTGAGCACGTTCTCCACGCGAAGAACCTTCTTGAAACCGCTCTCGACGTAGAGTCCGGCAGCCTGGTACGCGCCGGATGGCCGCCCGCGATCGACGAATATGACATTCGAGCGTGACGCCGGATGAAATGCGCCTGTGGTGAGACGGAAACCCATCTCCGCAACAGCATTGCGCTCCGACCATCCGATGTTGAGGTAGTAGTTGCCCGAGCAACTGCCCACGTCGACATCGAACCACACGTGCGCGTTCTTTCCGTCAAAGTCGATAAGTGTCACGTCGTACACGCGCAGCACCGGGCGACACCCGTGCCACGCGTTGCCGCACGAAGTCCTGATCCGCTCGATGGTGGATGGAGCAATGTTCCATATTGCGAAGATGCGCCCCGGAATCACCGGCATGAGAGCGGCGAAGTCCTGAGAGAACGGCCGCGGATACGCCTTGCCGATCTCCCAACTGGTGTCGCGCAACTCTTTTTCCGAGAGCGGCGGCGCGGTCTCTGCCCTGCGTGTGCGTGCGGAGGATGCCATACTCGTTCTGTCCTTTGGTGAATCCCGCGCGAGTGCGTCCCGATCGGTTCGGGCTGAGCCGGACGTACCGCAGAGAAGTAGCGGCCCGCGCCGCGGGCCGCTACTTCTCGCGAATGAAGTCGTAGATCTCCCGGTAGTGCTGTGCGGGCTCGGTCCACGAGTAGTCGGTCTTCATCCCGTTGATCATGAGCTGCCGGAAGTGCTCGGGATACGCAAAGTAGCAACTGATCGCGCGATCCAACGCCCAACTCACTGCTCCGTTGTTTGCGTCGTTGAACACATACCCGTTGCGTTGACCGATCGGCTTGTCGGAGTAGTCTTTGTCGAACACCGTATCGATGAGCCCGCCGGCAGCACGCACAATGGGCACCGATCCGTACCGCAGCGCAATGAGCTGCGTGAGCCCGCACGGCTCGAAGCGGCTGGGAACCACCATCATGTCGGATCCGGCGTAGATCAGGTGCGCCAGCTCCTCGTTGAACCCGATCTCCAGGTGGCAATCGGGGCTGTCGTTGGTGCGGCGCTTGAGGTTCCAGAAGTGCCCGTTGATGCCATTGTCGGGGCTGTTGCCCAGCAACACAAACTGCGCACGGTGGCTGAGAGCGTAGAAGATGGCGTGCTCAACCATGTCCAGACCCTTCTGCGGGTCGAGGCGACCGACAAAGGCGATGATGGGCTTGTCGCTGTCGGCAAGCATGAAGCGGTCGCGCAGGGCCTTCTTGTCCTTGTACTTGTTGTCAACATCCGCAGCAGAGAAATGGTGTGGGATGTGGATGTCGGTGGCCGGATCCCAGTACTCGTAGTCGATGCCGTTGATGATGCCGCCGTACTTCATGTGATGGGCGTTGAGCGTGGGCTCCATGCCAAAGCCCTGGCCACCAAAGCGCGCGTCCCACGCATAGTGCGGCGAAACTGTTGTGGTGAAATTGGAGTACACGATGCCGCTCTTCATCAGGTTGAGCGCGCGGCCGTTGTTGTTGTCGCGCATTTTGTCAAAGGAGAAGTACTTGCCGGGGTTACCCAGCCCGGTTGCGTGCAGCACCGCGTCTCCCACGCTGCCCTGATGCTTGAAGTTATGGATGGTGTAGCACACCCGGCAGTGTCCCATGCCGCCCGCTGCATACTGCTCGAAGAGAAGGACGGGCACCAGGCCCGTGGCCCAGTCGTGGCAGTGGATGACCTCGGGGCGTTTGCCCGATTTCAGCAGGTATTCCAGGGCAGCCTTGCAGAAGAATGCAAACCGCATGAGATCGTCGTTGTTGCCGTACACGAACCCGCGATTGAAGAAGTTCTCTTTGGAATGCGCGTCGATGAAGTAGCAGTTGATGCCCTGCACTTTGCCGTAAAACACGGTGCAATGGACGCTGCCGCCGAACCAGGGCACCCACAGATCGTTGAAGCTGGGGCACAAGTCCTGGATCTGGTCGTAGCGCAGGCAATTGTACTTGGGGAGTACGACTTCGACGGTGTTGCCGGTCTTGACAAGTTCCCTGGCCAGACCGATCACCACATCGGCGAGTCCGCCCACCTTGGCCACGGGCGTCATCTCGGGGGTGACCATCACCACGTACATGGGTGGTATGACGCGAACGGTCGTATCAACCTCGGGCGCAGATGCCCCGCTGGCGGTGGTGGTGGTGGCGTCGGATGTCTCGACAGCTTCGGGCGCTTCTTCCGCGACTTTCTTGCCGCGACGGCGTCCCGACGATCTCTCGGCGCCCTTGGACTTGACTGACTCGGGCTCAACTGCCTGCGGGACCTCAGGTACCATCTCGGACGCGGGCTCTTCCTGGGACGTCACTTCTGCAGGGTATGTCACTTCTACGGTCGCAGGCTCCTCAGGCGCGGGAGACGGTGTCTCGACCACGAGAGGTTCCTCCGCCTTCGGGGCAACAGGTTGCTCCACAACGACCGTCGGTGTCTGCGTCTCAAGCGGCGGAGTCTCTGCGTCTGGCGGCTGCTCGTGGTTGACCGGCGGAGTCGGGAGGCTGACCGCCGGCATCTCGGGCACAACGACCGCAGTCTGCTCCGGCGCGTCAACTACCGGCGGCGTCTCCACTGTCGGAGTCGGCGACGCAACGACCTGCGCAGGCGCGCTCTTGCGGCGCGGCTTGACCGGCTTCCTTGGCGCGTACCGGCTGAGCAGTTCGTCGATACGCTGGTGGACCAGAGCTTGATCGACTGACTGCAATTCTTGTTCTGTCAATACCGGTTCCCCCCCAGTCTGACCTGCGAGAACATCGGGTTCGATGAGTGGTGCATCTGCGGTAGCAGCATCTGCGTCGGAATGGGCATCGCGATCAACCTTCGCAACGTCAATGCACATGTTGGGCGGCTGGGGTCGATCTGCCACCGGTTCCATTGCGGGCGCAGCCGGCGCTTCGGCGGTCTCGTCAGGCGGAGCGTCCACGACGTGCGCCTCGACGACCATCGGATCGACGGTTGCCACCTCCACCACCGACAAAGCCTCAGTAGCCGCCTCCGGACTCGTGGGCACCGCGTCGTCCACAACCACCGCCGGAGACGTCTGGACAACTGACAGCGGTCCTTGAGCAGGGTCGGTGGGCTGATCGGCGGCCGTGGCCGGATCCGCCGCGACCGGAACCGCTGCCACGTCTGGAGCGGACACGACCGGTTCCTCGTTGACTGGAGCGACAGGCGTTGTCAATTCGGGAGGTGGTGCAGCCTTGGCCTTCTTCGCGCGCGTGCGTGGAGGCGGCGGAGGTTCAGGCTGGGGCTCGCGTATGGAGAGAACCATTCGCCACGGATGAAATGGAGCGTCGTCGGAGTTTCGTGTATCCATTGATAATACGAGCACTTGCGCGGTTAGCTGTGGTTTCGAAAGATACGTTCTGGAGCGCTCGCAGGGCAGCAGCCTCGGCGTCACCCACAGAGCATATCACCGAGGAGCAGGGGTGTGCAAGGTCGTTGGTTGAGGGGGCATCACAATCGAGCGCAGGAGTTTGCGGTAGCACACACCACTCCGGGCAACACCTGAGTGCATGCCAACCGACCTCAGCGGCAACGTCCTGCACCCACGCTTGGATCAATACACAACATGAATACCGAAGAGCCGAAGCACCATTCCAGCGGCTATGTATGCCGGCATGAGCAGTCCCCCACCCCCGAATTGCAGGGCAATGATCAGGATCATCAGCGCCCACGGGCCTGCGTAGTACACCCGTTCCCACATCGGTCGCCACGCTCGCGGCATGAAGTAGTCGGCGACGCGGCTTCCGTCAAGCGGCGGCACGGGAAACAGATTGAAAAACGCGAGTATGAAGTTCACCACAACCATGGTGAGAAGGATCCGCTGACCGGTCCTGGTGAGCAGCATCTCAAGCATGGGGACCTGTGCCGCAGCCCACAGAGCGGCCCCTGCTACAAACGCCAGCATGACATTGGAGACAGGTCCTGCGCACGCGGTGATCATCATGCCCTGACGCGGACTCCACCGCCGGTTGAAGCGCAGGGGATTCACCGGCACCGGCTTTGCCCATCCGAACGGCACACCCATGAGCGGGAGGAGAACGGTTCCGATTATGTCGAGATGCGGCAGCGGGTTCGGCGTGCACCGCCCCTGCAACTTCGCCGTATCGTCACCCAGCCACAATGCCGACTGCGCGTGCGCCCATTCGTGGATCGAAAGCGAGAAGACCAGAGCCACGAAATTCACGATTGTTGAGATAGGATCTCCGCCAAAAAGCATCTGAATGAGCCCTCCGTTATCAGAAAGTTACGTTCTGCCGCGACCGCGACCATGAGGCACGCGACCTCGGTCCGGCTCGGAGTCTCGACAGTGCCGCAGGACGGAGGCGGGTCCAATCGTTGCCGGCGCCAGTGCTGAGGGGTCGTCTGGATGGCCCGAGGCCGGGTGGCTCCCGAGCGGAGTCGAGGGATCAGCGGTGAGAGGTGACCGTGGTCGTGCGAGCGTCCGAGTACCGGGACCCACGCGGGTGTCGGCATTTCCCGGCAAGACCTGACCCTCGCAGACGTGGCGGTGCGTCTCTCCCGACAGCCGAACACGCGGAGATCACCTTGCCTCCGCACACCGCAAAACTACTTTCCCCGGGTGACCGTGTCATATTTTCTTCGTCCAGGAAGACCGTCACGACAGCCGCACTCAACCCGACCACATCCACTCTACCGACCACTGCGGAAGGAGTCCCCACCATGGCAGCATCAGTCAAGAGACCCGACTTCAGGGCACTGGCAGCAAAGGCCCGCAATTTCGACGTTGGCTCACGGCGTTTGCGCGGACAAGTGCCCACCATCGCCATTACCCCTGTAGCAGACGGACGCGTAGGTGCGTTTGAGTCGAATGTGGCAGGCACCTGGGCCATGACCGAACGCGTGTACGACCTCATCATCTTGAAAGTCAAGCTCGCCGACGGTCTGTCTCCGCGCGTGGTTGTGGCGCCCGAAATCGTGTATGGCGCGCGCACCGGCGCCATTGCCCAGGAGTACTACACCACCGAGGGCGTCTCCGCCAACATCTGGGTGAGCCGCTCATGGTCGTACAGCGACGAGCTGATGTCGGCCTGCATGGGCGTGGGCAGCTCCGAGTGGCAGCAGGCTGCCTATGGTCTCAACCAGACCGACCGTCCCGGTGCAGTGTGGCTCAAGGCCTTCACTGCTGCAATGGACGAGAAGCAACGGCCCATCTTCTCCATTTACAATCCAGACCTCGAGTCGGAGAGCGGCGAGATTGCTCCATACGTGGCGGAGCGGCTCATCCGCTTTGCACGATGCGCGGCGGCAGTGGCTGAAATGCGCGGCAAGAACTACCTCTCGGTCGGAAGCGTCTCTATGGGCATCATTGGTTCCGATGTGCGACGCAACCTCATGCATCACTACTTTGGCATGGGCTCGGCATCGGTTGACATGGTGGCGGTCAAGGGTCGCATGGAGCAGGGCTTCTTCGATCACGAGGAACTCGAGCGCGCGTACACGTGGGCAAAGGGCAAGCTCACCATCAACTTCGGCACGAGCGGGCGTCCGCAGAGTGACGAGAATCTTCTGCGCGACTGCATCAAGATGACAATGATTGTGCGCGACATGATGATCGGCAACCCGCGTCTGGCAGACCCTGTTGTGGGCAAGAAGCAGGGCTTCAAGGCCGATGTGGAGCGCGCGCAGGGAACCAATGCCATTGCATCGGGCACGCAAGGGCAGCGCATGTGGACCGATCTCTACCCCAACTACGACATGACCGAGTCTCTGCTCTGCAGCTCGTTTGACTGGGACGGCTTCCGCCAGCCCTACATTGTGGCAACCGAGAACGACTCCAAGAACGCGCTGGGCATGCTGGTGGCGCACCTGCTCACGGGCACGCCGCAGCTCTTTGCCGACATCCGTACCAACTGGACTGCCGAGAGTATCAAGGCTGCCACTGGTAAGGACGTGTCGAAGATCTGTCCCAAGGGCCTCATTGACAAGAGAAACTCAGGCGCCGGTGCGCTCGACTACGCAACCGACCTCTTCGCCGTTGCCGGGCAGAAGAGCGCCGATGTGTACGCAGCGTACGATGCAGTGCGCGCGAGCACGGAGTTGCAGGAGAAGCTCGTGGACGAGTCCATTGCCGGCACCAGCTACGAGGCCGCGAGTCTGGAGTACTTCCCGGGCGACGGGCTCTCCAGCCACTACCGCACACCGGGCGGCATTCCCATGACAGCCTATCGTTACAATGTAGTGGGTGACATGCCAACTTGCTCAATCGTCGAGGGTGAGACGGTGGAGTTGCCCAAAGAGGTGGCCGACCACATCAGCAAGGTGACGGACAAGACGTGGCCGGAGTCGTACTGGGTGCCGCGGGGCATGAGTTCGTTTGAGTATATGTCGAAGATCGGCCCCAACCACGATGCGAACAGTTTCGGGCTCATCGGCGCCGACATGGTTACGCTCAACGCGATGCTGCGCATCCCGGTTGACTTCCACAACATTCCGGCAGAGCAGATTTTCCGGCCGACAATGTGGGACCGATTCGGCGGCGACGACTTCCGCGTCTGCGACAAACTCGGCCCTATGTACGCGTAGGAGCAGTGCTTCGCTTCGTCTGCCTCCTCGGACAACCCGGGAGGCAGCGTTGGGGCGGCACGGAGTCCAGAGGTGCTTGCTGCAGAGCACCTCCGGCGAGGGTTTGGGGGCGCGGAGCCCCCAATGCGATGCCCGCACAGGCACCACGGTGTTCCAGCACACCGGCAACGAGCCCGCGTCAGGATGGGGTTCCCTGGACACAACGTCAATCAAAGTCACATTCCTCGGAGGCGCCTCCTCCATCGGCGCCTCCTGCACTCTGCTGGAGGCCGGCGCAACGCGCATTCTCATAGACTGCGGCCTGCGCCTCCACGGCGGCTCCCCGCTCCCCGATCTCTCGGTTCTCTCGGGCGCCCGCCTCGACGCAATTCTCCTCACGCACGCACACACCGACCACTCCGGCGCGCTGCCTGTACTCGCGGAGGCATTCCCGGGTGTGCAGGTGTTGGCAACGCCCCCGTCAATCGACCTGACCACGATTCTTCTCAACGACTCAACTCGTCGCGCCGACAGTGCGGAGCAGGAGGGCGAGATCCCGCTGTACAGCCGGCAGCAGGTGGAGCGTCTCCTGGCGCTGCTGACGCCGGTGCACCACGGTGAGTCGCGCACTATCGGCGACGTCACTGCCACGTTCCTGCCCGCATCGCACATCCTCGGCGCGTCAATGGTCCATCTTGCCACGCCATCCGGGGCAGTCCTCTTCACCGGCGACTACAGCGTGACGGCGCAACGCACGGTGCCTGCACTGAGCACGCCGACAGTGCATGCGGACATGGTGATCACCGAGTCAACGTACGGCAATCGCCTGCACGAAGATCGGTCGGTGGCGGAAGAACGCCTGGTCCAGCAAATCCGCGTGATTGTGGAAAACAACGGACGCGTTCTCATCCCCGCCTTTGCCATTGGCAGGGCGCAGGAGGTCATCCGGATCCTGCGTCGTGCATTCAACCAGCAGCGGTTGCCCAAGGTCCCGGTCTTCATTGACGGTATGGTACGGTCAGTATGCGACGTGTATGCGAGCTATCCGCGGTATGTCACGCGCGCGCTTGAGCGCGAGATCACGCGCAGCATGCACCCTTTCTATGACGAGAACATTCGCCCGGTGCGCGATCGAGCTGAGCGCGCAGGCATCATGCAGTCGGGGGCGTGCGTGGTGGTGGCATCGTCGGGCATGCTCAATGGCGGTGCGAGCGTGGAGTACGCGCGTGAGTTTGCGCAATGCGAGCGTGATGCGATACTGCTGACTGGCTACCAGGACGAGGAGTCACCAGGTCGGGCGCTGCTTGACCTGGCCGGGGCTGCTGGACCTCAACAGATTCGCCTGGGCGCGGCCACCGTGCCGCTGCGATGCCACGTTGAGAAGTACGGACTCTCCGCCCACGCCGACCGCATGCAGATGGCCGGTCTTGTCAATGCACTCAGCCCGCGGACGGTGGTGCTTGTGCATGGTGACGCGGATGCGAAGACCGCACTGGCGGGCGGAATGACGTGTCGCGATGTGGTGATGCCGGAGGATGGCGCGACGCTTCTGCGCACGTTTCCCGTGCGCAGAAGCGTCGCGCTCGCACTCCCGCGCTCCCACGCTGTCACGGATCTGGACGTCGACACAGCACGACGCCTCCTCGGACCGCCCCAGGGAGTGCCCGTTCAGGCACGGCGCGTGTGCGAGGCGTGGCTTGGTCGGCGCGCAACGCCCGCAGAGATCGAGAAATGCATTGCCGCGCTCACAGGCATGAACCTGGTGCGCCGCGACGACGAGCGACGTCGCATGCTGTGGGTGCTCAAGCCCGAGGAGTCGGGCGCAGACCCGCAGGAAGCGGCCCTCGCCGACAGGCTGCGGCAGGAGAACCCCAAGGGCCGGCTGCTTGAGTTCTGCATGCGACGGCGCATTGACGCTCCGGAACCGCTCTTTGTCGTTGACGGAGCGCACTTCGTTACGTCAATGTCGTTGAGCATTGACGGCGTCACACTTGACAGCGGTCCACAGAAGGCCGGGTCCAAGAAGACCTCGGAGCAATGCGCGGCAGCAGCGCTCCTGCAGCGGCTTGAGCGTCACGTGGGCGCGACCACCGGCAGCGTGACCGTGCTTGACGAGCAGACATGCGAGCAGCTCAAGCGGGACAACCCCAAGGGGCGCCTCATCGAGTTCTGTTCGAGCGGCAAGCTCCCCTATCCCGCATTCGAGACCCGGCCTGTCACCGGCGGCTTCCAGGTGACAGCACGCATCGACGGCAAGCCGTCCGGCGCGCCGGCAGAGTGGTTCCAGGCGCCAACGCTCAAGTCGGCGGAGCGGGGCGCGGCGCGTCACCTCCTGGCACAGCTCCGGCGAGGGACGGGGCATCCAGATCCCTCCCCTGTGACTGACGGCGCCCAGGTCCCCGTGGCCACTGACGCCCGAGGCGCGCTCAACGAGATGCGGCAGACCGGTGCTCTCCGCGACTACGGGTATACCGACGCGGGGCAGGAGGGCCCGAACCACCAGCCTGTGTTCCGCGTGCGAGGCTGGGCGGAGTTCGGGGATGGCAGGCGGGTCGAGACGGAAACAGTCAGCGGTTCGTCGAAGAAGGATGCTCAGCGCAGGGCTGCGGACGCGCTGCGGGATGCACTGTCATCGGAACCGAAATCCGCAGGATCCCCGCCGGGCTGAAGTCCTATCCCCAGCCGCCGCAGTTGCCGGATCCCCAAATGCTGTTGGGTCAGGGATTCTATCCGTCCACGCCGCGGACCTCGATACACCGTTCGTCGACGAGTTCTCTGGGGCACCGGGACGAACGGCACTCGGTCAGCGGCTGCATCTGCTCCATCTCGACAGCATTCAATCCCCCCCCCCACCCACCACATACGAGGCAGGCGGCTGATCTCCGTCGATCGAATGATGGTATCTTGCTGAAAAAGACGAATTAGTCTTTCTTTGCTTGCAAAAAAAGATGATTTTGTCTATTTTTACTTGCAAAAATAGAAAAATCAAGCTATATTTACCACATGTTCCGAAAGATCGACACTCAACTGCTGGCGTGGAAGAACTCGCCTTTCCGCAAGCCCCTCATCCTCTACGGATCGAGACAGGTAGGAAAGACCCACGCCCTGAAGAACTTCGGGAAGGCCGAATTCGGCAAGACTTTCTATCTGAACTTCGAGGAGAAGCGCGACGATCTGAACCGACTCTTCGGTGGCAGCCTCTCAAGCAAGGAGATTGTCACCCGTATCGAATTGCTGTTCCAGGACCGTATCGACATCGAACGCGATCTGTTGATCCTGGACGAAATCCAGCAGTGTCCTCGCGCGCTGACCAGCCTGAAATACTTCGCCGAGACAATGAGTCAACTCGCAGTCTGTTGCGCGGGCTCGCACCTGGGCATCGCGCTCAGCGACGAGGCATTTCCCGTGGGACAAGTAGACATGCTTCACTTGTTTCCCATGGACTTCGAGGAGTTCCTTGGCGAGGCAGACCCACAGTTGACCCAGGCCACGTTCGGGTCCAGCGACTGGGCGGGCATCGACGAATTCCTGCACGCAAGGCTCTGGGAATCGCTGAAGATCTACTATATGACTGGCGGGCTACCTGCGGCTGTTGCGTCCTACCTGCAGCGCAAGGAGTCCCTGGTTGAGGCTTTCGGCGAAGTCCGCGAGGTGCAGAGAAACCTGATAGCGGGCTATATCAGCGATTTCTCAAAACACGCAGGCAAGGAGAACGCGAACCACATCCACCGCGTGTTTGAGAACGTTCCGGTGCAACTGAGCAGACAACTCGACGCATCGACGGCGAAGTTCACCTTCAAGGGTGTGATCCCCCAGAAGGGCAAGTACGAGTTCCTCGCCGGCCCCATCAACTGGCTTGTCAAAGCAGGGCTGGTGATCAAGGTTCCCATCGTCGAGATGCCGTCAATACCGCTCAAAGCCTTTGCGAAGGAGAACGTGTTCAAGCTGTACCTCTTCGATGTTGGTATCCTTGGGGCAATGCTCGACCTCCCCCTGAGCGCGCTTCGAGACCAGGACTACGGCATGTACAAGGGATTCTTCGCAGAGAACTTCGTGGCACAGCAGTTTGTGGCTTCGGGTGCGCGCGATCTGTTTGCGTGGACTCACAGGACCTCGGAGGTGGAATTCGTGCGGGTTCTCAATGGTGAAGTCATTCCAATCGAGGTGAAATCGGGTCAGAGAACGCGGGCGAAGAGCCTTGCCTCATACGCAGAACGGTACTCACCATCGCGGATGATCCACATTTCTGGACGACCCTATCACAGGGGGAGTCTGGTCACCAACTACCCGCTCTATCTTGCCGGCAAAATCCGCGACAACGACACTGCCGAGCCCTCGGTCGCCGCGAGCTGACAGCGTCCGGGCTCGCAGACAGCAAGATCGCACCACCCTGGATGGCGGAGCCCGACGCGCGGAGTCCACAGATCGACGCAGATTAGCACAGGTTGGGGCTGATGAATTTCGGGTTTCCGAGACTGCTCGCTGGAGAAAGCAACACAATCACGCGCGTCGCCGAGTAATGAAGTTCCACGTGCGCCGGGTCCGGCTCAGCCGGGCATCCCTCTCAGCGCCCATCTTCATCATGATCGCATAGGTGATGAACCCGATAATAACCATGGATACCAGAAAGAACCCGTAGGCAACCGGCCAGCGGATCCCATGCGTCATCATCGAGAACTCCGACATGCCACCAATGCCTGCCAGCAGGTTGAGCGGCATGAACACGATGTTGATGATGGTGAGGCGCTTGATGAGAACGTTCAGGTTGTTGTTGACGATTGAGGCACGCGCGTCCATGAGGCCCGACAGCACGTTGGAGTAGATTTCGGCTTGCGTGTAGCACTGCTTGTTTTCGATGAGAATGTCGTCGAGTTGCTCCACACAATCGGTGGTCATGCTTAACTTGGGGGCATTGTTCTTCAGCCGTTCGATCACCACCTGGTTGGAGTTGATGGCGTCAAGATAGTACACCAGACTCTTCTCCAGCGCAAACATGTTGATCAGGTGCTTGTTGTCCATGGTCGAGCGGATCTTCTGCTCGATCTCGCTGGAAATCGCGTTGATGACCTTCAGATGCCCATAAAAGTGGTAGATGGTGCGGTACACGACCTTGAGCACGAGTTCGGGGAGCGACCCGATTTTGCCCTGCTGAAAGACCTTGCCGTCGAACATGGGAACATCTTCGAGCATCACGAGAATAAGACGGTCGTGAAACAGGAACGCACCGACCGATGACACTTTGAAGAGAAACTCATCTTCGGATGAGTAGTTGCGGGGACGTTTGTAGATGAGCGCCGCGTGATCGGTTTCGAACTCCAACCGCGACACTTCTTCGGGGTCAAGGGAGGATGTCAACGTGTGTTCGTCAATACTGTACGTCTTGACGAGATGGTCTTTCTCAGACTGGTCGGGGTTGACATAGACAAGCACCGTGGGAGCTGCCTCGGCACTCTCGACAACCGAGCCGTTCTTGAGATCGTAGCCTCGTACCATGGCGCCCCGATTGCAGATGGTGGTGAGGTGACGCGCGGACGTATGACGCACTCTCGGACATGCGCGCGTCGTCATCAAAATACATCGGGCAGACGCAACAGGCTGCGGCTCAGGACGGGTTGTTTCGGGGCTCTCCGAGGGACGAGGGCTTCCGTCAGGAAGCCCTCGTCCCTCGTCGGGGACGCGGCTACTGCGACGACCACAGCCCGTGCAGATTGCAGTAGGCCCGCACGGTGATGTCTGTCTCCTCAACCAGGAACGTTGCCTCTGCCACGGTGTCACCCTCCTTGAAATCGTGCCGGAGGGTTGTGGATACAGCCAGCACTTCCACGAAGAGAATGAAATGCTCCTTGGTCATGGGGTGCGCGACTGAGCCGACCTTGACGGTCACCTTGTTGCCGTCGCGCGCGATGACCGGAACGTGCTTCTCTTTGGACGCGTCAACGGTGTTTGCGGAAAGCTTCGACATGGGCTTGCCGCAACAGTGCACATCGGGTTTGCCGTTCCACAGCGACTCAACAACATTGCCACACACGTCACACTTGTACACTGCGGTCTTCTCGATCATGGACTGTCCTCCTTGTCAGATTGTGATATGGTTCCTCGTCCCAGATTTCCTCGTCAGGACGAGACGTAGCGCGCTACGTCTCTACATGTTCGTCGGCGGCATCCACAACTCCGCACTCCGCACTCCGCACTTCCCCCACTCCCCATTGTCCCGGCTCGATGCGCGTGCTATTTTCTTGGATTCGCTTCACCCACTAAGAAGGACGGTGCCATGGTCAGTGCAACAATCCGCAGCGAGAACGGCAAGCAGGCTTGGTTGATCCTCGAAAACGATCTGCTTAAAGTCGAAATCTTCCTGCTCAAGGGCGCCGAAGTCATTGGCTGCACCAGCAAAAAGACCAACGTTCAGGTCATACGCCAGATCGAGTCGCGCAAGGGTGGCTACGACAAACTCATCCGCGAGCCCGAACACGACTACGTTGACAACTTCCACAACGAATACACCTCGGGCGCCTGGTTCGAGATGTTCCCGCACGCCGGGGTTCCCACAGGGGTCGATCTCCCATTCCCGGTTCCCCAGCACGGAGACCTGCGTCACACGCCCTTCACCGCAGAGGTGCTCCAGCAGTCCGACACCCGCGCGGTTGCCCGGGTAGCTATGCGCAGCAAACTCGCACCGTACCAGATCACGCGCACCTACACCGTCCTGGCCGGAGATCCCCGAGTCATCGTACGCGAAGAACTCACGAACACGCAGGCTGAACCATACCCCGTGATCTGGGGCCACCATCCGACTCTCGGAATGCCGTTCATCGACGAGGCTCAGGTCGAGGTCTCCGCGCAAACGATTCTTGACGAGAAGAACAACCGGTACGACTACCCCATGGTCGGAACAGTCGACCTGCGCACAACGCTGGGAGCGAGTCCCGACAAGGACGTGTATCGCATGTACTTCCTCACCGACCTGAAGACGGGCAAGTTCACGCTTCGCAACCCCAGTCTCAAGACGACCTTCTCGATGGAGTTCGACCGCAAGCTCTTCCCGTACCTATGGTACTGGAACACGCGCGGCGGCACATCGACGATGCACGACTCTCTGTCGCTGGAATTCGTCACGGGCGTCCCGTACAACATGAACAAGGACCGCATCATGTTCGAAAAGATGCTGGTGACCGAGTTCGCGTTCGGGTTTTTCTCCTGATCCGGCTGAAGCCTCCAGGATGCACGGGAGCCGGTTGAAATCGGCTGCCCTCGTCCTGACCCGGCATCTCTGATCCGTGAGAATCCGTCAAATCCGTGCTACTACCGGGCAATTTTGTTGTTTTCTGGTAACTACTCAGGTCCCTCTGACGACCACCTCCTTGACGCTCGTCGAGTGCCTCAGCCGGGCGCCTCGATACAGCCCGTCTCAGTCGACGGGCCACTCGGCGACCGGCTGAGGCGTATCGAGACGAGCGTCAAGAACCTGAGTAGTTGCGTCTTCTTGCGCAAATTCTGTACCGAGTGCCAGTCGCATCAAGGACACGTCGGTTCTTGCTGACCGCTGAGTTCTGACTGCTGACTGCTTGCCGCTTCCAGCAATGCCGCCACGTGTACCGCTGTTGTGGGTTGGGTTGTCGGCTACCTGCACTGAGCACTGTCGAAGTGTGCCGCGCCGAGTCATCCGTGTCCCCGTTCCCGTTGTTTCTTCGCTCTTTCCCCGCCCCCTACTTGCCGAAGAAAGCCTCCAGCCCTTTCTGATCCGGCTTCATGGTCTTGTCGCCCTTGTGCCAGTTGGCCGGGCACACTTCGCCGTGCTTCTCGTAAAACTGTAGCGCATCCACCATGCGGATCGCTTCGTCAACGCTGCGTCCCAGCGGCAAATCATTGACGACCTGGTGACGAACGATACCCTCCCTGTCAATCAGAAAGAGACCGCGGTACGCGATGCCGTCTCCCTCTACAAGAACGTCGTAGTCGCGCGAAATCGTCTTGTTGATATCCGAGACTATGGGATAGGTCACGCCCTCTATCCCGCCCTTGGCCTTGGGGGTCGTCAGCCATGCGAAGTGGCTGTACTTCGAGTCGACACTGACTGCTACAAGCTCGGTGTTTCGCTCCCTGAGCTCCTTCACCTTGTCGTTGAACGCGTGCAGCTCCGTGGGGCACACGAATGTGAAGTCCAGCGGGTAGAAGAACAGGAGCACGTATTTTCCGCGGAGATCTGAGAGTTGAAAATTATCAACGAAGCTCGTACCGTGAACCGCTGCTGCGCAAAAATCCGGGGCCTTCCTGCCTACAAGGACGCTCATGACAACTCCTTCTGTGAGATGTGGTTACGCTGAGACATTGCTTGTTGACTGTATCAAACGCCGTGCCAGCGGACTGAGATGCGGGAGACCTGCCAGCCATGGCAGCGCGGGGCGCGCAATGGGTCCGTCTATGTAGACACTATTGTCCACAGTCCTGCGACACGACCCGCAGCCGCCACGCAAAGATAGTTGACCCGCATCCAACCATGTCCTGTAATTCGAGGGACCACGCAAACGTCCGCTCGTCTGGATCACGCCCCGAAGAAACGCATGTTAATCGGCCTCCTCGAAATGTCGGCAAGCACTGTGGCGACCATGGTCGTCACGGTGTGTCTCATGCGGTACTTCCGCACTGAGTCGCGATCGCTCAATGCCGCCGTCAGCGGCTTCCTCTGGATCGTTGTGGTCACTGGCACCGTGTTCCCCTTCGGATGCGCAGGGTCCCTCAGACCGGGCGCCATCACGGCCGTGACCACTGCCACCGCGCTCATATCGCAGTGAGAGGCGCGCAAGTTACGCCACAATCGACGAAGCATCGGGATCGAACGGATTGGTGCGCACCGCCAGCGAGAACAGGTAGGGATAGTCGTCCTTCAGATGCTCCATGTAGAGGAGCCACTGCACCACCAACTGCGAGTAGGTACGCTTCATGTCGCCGGCAATGTGCTCGCAATCGCTCTACGGCAGTCCGGAGAACCCAGGCCGGTTGTCAAGCTCCTCTGCCAGATGAAACGTGGCCCAGATCAGGTCGGTGAACGTGGCGTGTTCGAGCAGGTTCTGGTTCTCCAGCAGCCCGAGCAAGAAGTGTCGCCGCGATGCGAGCATCTGTTTGAGGCCCGGCAGATCACCCCGCGAAGTGCTGAACCGCAGCGACATGGCCGAAATCTCCCTGCGCGCGCGGGCAAAATCCCTGCCGGTCCACGACGCCTTCACCAGAAGTTGTGGCAGGAGATCGCCGCGGTTCTCTACGTACGCAAACAGTGTCTTCAGCAACCCCGTGCCTACCTCACTGAAGAACGCACCGATCACCATGTCGAGTTTTCGGAGCAGCGACTGCTTCTCACGGTATTCGAGGAGTCTCTGCAGAATGAATGTCACGATGAGCGCCGACACCGGCAGAGAGGCAACGTCCATCAGGCCGTAGAAGACCAAGTCGTGGACATTGCGGAAGATCAGATAGTGCGCCACATACACCAGCGCAGAGAAGAGCAGCAGCCCTCCCCACAACGCAACGGCCCAGCGTTTATTGCCCTTCATTGGCTTCATCGGCACACCACCTGCTCACCATTGAGCACCACACCACGTATTTTCATAGCAACCACGGAGGTATCCATGTCTCGTTGCATTCTGGTCGCGTTGGTTCTCGGATCGCTACTCGCAACCCCCACGCAGGCATCATGGAAAAGCGCTGCGCACTTTGTCAGTCTTCCGATAATCGAGGGCACGGGCATCTACTCTTCGGTCATCGGCCTTCGCGATGGCGAGCTGGGAGTGACCAAGGCCGCCGGCGTGACCAACCTTGCGCTCCTGGGAACCAACGCAACCTTCGGCATGCTCAGCAAGATGGGTCCCATGGATTCGCGCGCCAAGCTTCACAAAATTCACCGGTTCATTGGCTTTGGCGTTACCGCTGCGGCACTGTGGTTGAGCATCTCAGCATCGCTTGACAACGGGATCAACGGAAGGCCCAGCGGTGCTCAGTACACGTCGTACGCCTACACCGGGCTGACAGTGGTCCCTCTCATCCTGTTCGCGTTCTGAGGCCCGCCGACATCTCCAGACCTCGCTAAATCCCCCGATATTTGAGTAGTTGATTCGCAGGTTTGATTCCCTCTATTTTATCTGATGGGACGCAAGCGCGGACTTGCGCGTATCA
>Ga0315284_10004411_pt1 | contig 19965 bp, 14 predicted proteins | sample YL17G09_16_MG_FD_203696 | JGI IMG/M metagenome (GOLD analysis project Ga0315284, IMG submission 203696) | Sediment microbial communities from Yellowstone Lake, YNP, Wyoming, USA - YL17G09_16 | ecosystem: Environmental > Aquatic > Freshwater > Lake > Sediment | place: USA: Wyoming | collected...
AACAATTTTAGAATGGTCCTCCTTCTCATTTCGCTCTTTCCAAGCTATCAGCCGGCGCCTCAAGAGAGAAACGTCCTTTAGATAAAGGGAAAAAGACGATGAAAATCGCGAAGCTTGCCATCGACCGGCCGGTGACGACCTGGATGTTTTACATAGCGGTCTGCTTGCTCGGGGTTGTTTCCCTGCGGCAGTTGAGCGTCGACCTCATGCCGAATATCAACTATCCACGCATTTCCGTGATGACCCAGTACCCCGGCGTAGCTCCCGAAGAAATCGAAACGCTGGTGACAACGCGTCTCGAGGCCGGCGTCAGCCGCATCCCCGGCCTAAGACGGGTCGAATCTGTTTCCAAGGAAGGCGTGTCGTTCTTGACTCTCGAATTCGATTGGGGAGCAGACATGAATTTTACTCTCCTCCATACCCGGGAGGCGCTCGACACCGCCCGCGACATGCTTCCGGAAGGCACCGATAATCCCGTCATCATTCCCATGGACCCGCAGAGCAAGCCGATCCTCGTCCTGGCCGTTTCGGGCGAAAGCAATCTCTTGGAGCTGAAGAGCTTTGCCGAGGAGCTTGTCAAGCCGCGCCTCGAACAAATCGAGGGGATCGGCTCGGCCGAAATTACCGGCGGCATCGAGCGCGAGATCCAGGTCGAAATCAACCCGCGGCTCCTGGCGCTCTACGGGTTGACGATCGACGAAGTAGCCGGCCGGGTGGACGCGTTCAACCAAAACCTCCAGGGCGGGACCATCCGCAAAGGCATGTTCAAGTATGCCATCCGCGTCGTCGGCGAGTTCGAATCCGTCAATGAGATCGGCGAGATCAATCTCAGGACGACCAAAGAAAAAGGCGTCATCCGGCTCAAGGACATCGCCCAGATCAAGGATGCCATTAAAGAACGGCAGGGGATGACCCGGCTCGACCGGGTAGAAAGCATCGGCATCCTTGTCCACAAAGAAGCCGGGGCCAATACGGTCAAAGTCACGCGGCTGGCCAAACAAATCATCGACCAGATCAAGAAAGAAAATCCTAAGACGAATATCTTCATCGTCTCCGAACAGGCGGGATACATCGAATCCGTCATCAAGGCTGTCTCCGGCGAGATCATCCAGGGAGCGATCCTGGTGTTTCTCGTCGTCTTTCTTTTTCTTCAAGAGTGGAAGTCCCCTCTCATCATCAACGTAGTCATTCCCATCTCGATCATCGCCACGTTCAATCTTCTCTATTTTTATAATATCACCCTCAACATCATGTCGCTCGGCGGTTTGGCTTTGGGGGTGGGCATGCTCGACGATTGCGCCGACGTCGTCTCGGAAAATATCTTCCGCCACCGAAGCTTGGGGAAAAGTCCCCCCGAAGCAGCCTACATCGGAACCAAGGAAGTCGGCGGGGCGGTCACGGCCACAATGCTGACGACAGTCGTCGTCTTTCTGCCGATCATTTATGTTCGCGGCGTGGCCGGCCCGTTGTTCAAGGATGCCGCCCTGACCGTGACCTTCTCCCTTGTCGCGTCGCTTCTGGTCTCTTTGACGCTGCTTCCGATGCTCCAAGCTCGAAAATTGAGGTTTGGCTCCGTCGTATCCGAGCCGGGCTCAGACTCAAACCGCGCTCCTCATAAATGGACAAGTTCACGGTCGAAACTGGGATTTCTGCTCTATCCTTGGAAAGGACTGCAATGGCTTCTTTATAAGATTTTCAAAGCGGTTTATCTCGTTCTGAATTTCCTGGCCAGCTATTTTACCCAGCTCCTGGGCCTCGTCTTTCACTATCTGGCTCTTCCTTTCAAGCCGATCATCAAATTCGTGTTCCGGGTTTTCAATTCCGTTTATTTACCCTTCCGCACGCGCTATCAGGGGTGGCTGGTATGGAGTCTGGACCATAAGGTCAAGATCGGCCTGACCGCCCTGATATTTTTCGGCGTGACGTTCTATATCGGGGCGCTGCTCCCCCGAGAGCATATGCCGCCGATCAAAGCCACGTCTTTTGAACTACAAATGAAAACCCCCGTCGATTATTCGCTTGAACAGTCGGCGGATATCGTCTCGGCCCTCGAGCAGAGTCTGAAAGCGATGCCTCCGGTCAAGGTCACCTTCTCCCAGATCGGGATTGTCAGCGGTATGGAAAGCTCGAGCTCCGACATCTCTCTCAACTCCGCCCGGATCTTTGTCGAAGTGGATAAGTCGTCCCAATTGGAACCGACGTTGGAGAACTTGCGACGACGGCTCGCCGATTACCCCGACGTCAGCTACACGGTCGCTCGAGAAGAGTCGGCGCTGGCGGAATTCCTCGCCTTTTCTTCGGCTCAGATCGTCCTTAAGGTTCAAGGGCTCGAGCTGAGCCGACTGAAAGTGATTTCACAGGAATTTGTAGAGCGGCTGAAAAACATCGGCGGCCTTGTCGATCTGAACACCAACATCGGAGAAGGGAAGCCGGAATTCAGAGTCAAAATCAGAAAGGACGCCCTGGAGCGATACGCCAACCTTTCACCAAGCGTCATCACCAACTATCTTGTCAACGCGGTTCGGGGAAAGAGAGCGACTCAGTTCAGTGAGATGGAAAAAAAGTTTGATGTTTACGTCCGTTTTGACGAGAGCTCTCGGGGCACGATAGAATCCCTTCTTAACGGCCAGCTCCCATACCAAAACACGCTCATCCCCTTGCGAGATTTGGTGACGGTCGAGCCGGCCAGAGGTCCCCAGGAGATCCGGCGGGAGAACCAGCAGCGAGAGATCCTGGTCATGGCCAATCTTCACGACGCAAAAATAAGCCAGGTCGTTCCCGCAATCAATGAACAGATCCGGCGCACGCCGCTTCCGGAAGGCTACCGAATTGTGTTCGGCGGCGAGCAGGAAGAAATGAAGAAGTCGTTCCAAAGCCTGGTTCTGGCGCTTTTGTTGGCCACTCTTCTGACTTATATGATCATGGCGGCCCAATTCGAGTCGCTGCTCCATCCCTTCCTGGTGATGCTCACCCTGCCCATGGGAGCCGCCGGCGCCTTCGTTTCCCTGTATATCGGCGGGCAGTCCATCAATGTCATGTCCATTATCGGCATGGTCGTTTTGGTCGGCCTTGTCGTCGATGACGCGATCGTCGAAATTGATTTTATCAACCAACTCCGGAGAAGCGGAAAGCGCCTCCGGGAGTCCGTCGTTGAAGGTTGCATGACCCGCCTGAGGGCGATTCTCATGGCCTCTTTAGATACGGTGGCGGGGCTCATCCCGATGTCCCTCGGCTTGGCGCGGGGATCGGAGCTTTTAAAGCCCTTGGGTATCGTGGTCGCCGGCGGGCTGCTTTTTTCCACGCTATTGACTTTGATCTTAATCCCGGTGGTCTATGAGTGGGTGGAGCAGCGGAAAGAAAGAGTCAAAGTATGACCAATAACTGTCATTGTGAGGCGCCTTGTGCCGTGTCAATCCGACGCAGTCGTTGCGAGACAGCGAAGCTGTCGTGGCAATCTCCTCTTGAGCCTCTCGCGATGAAAGAGGAGATTCCTCGCTTCGTTCGGAATGACCCTGCGGATCAGATCGCTTCGTCGCGATGCCCCTCGCAGTAAAGCGATAGACACATGATAAAGATTTTTATTGACCGTCCGGTGGCGACGGCCATGATTTATCTTGGGGTGCTCGTGCTCGGCGTCTATTCGTTTCTCAACACGCCCCTCGAGCTCGAGCCCAAAGAAGATTTTCCAAGGGTTTATGTGACGGCGAGCTGGTCTGGAGTTCCGCCGGAAATTATCCAGACACAGATCACAGCGCCGCTCGAGGAAGCGGTTTACGCGGTCAGGGGCGTACGAAAAATCACCTCGGCCTCAGGAATAGGCACATCAACGATCACTCTGGAGTTCGACCCGAAGACCAATATGGAATTCGCCAATATCGCCCTGAAGGAGGAAATTGCCAAGGCCAGAAGGCGTTTTTCCTCGAGCGTGCCTCCGGAGGTCAGGCCTACGGTCGTGCCTTACATCCCCGAAGCCTTTCAGGTTCAGCCGTTTCTGCGCTATACCATCTCGGGAAATTATTCTCTTCAAAAACTGCGCGAGATGGTCAAAAACAAGCTTGAATTCGGCCTCGGATCCGTCCAAAGTGTGACGAGCGTCAGCGTGCGCGGCGGCTCCGACCCCGAAATCCGGATCACTCTCGATAAGAAAAAATTGAAAGCTTATGAAATCCAGCCTTTCCGGATCTTTTCGGCACTCCAGGAGCGGCTCCAGACCTTTCCGGCCGGAAAAGTCAAAAAAGGCAATCAGGAATATATCTTCAAGGTCACGGATACACTCTCCAGCCTCAAAGAAATGGGCGAGGTCATCGTAGCCCATTCCGGTCAAAACCCAATTCTCCTCAAAGATGTGGCGGAGCTCGCTCCTGCCTATGGCGATGTCGCTTATATCAACCGGATCAACGGGAAGCCGACTGTCGACCTGTCGATGACCAAGGAGAAAGGAACCAACACTCTCAAGGTTTCCCGGGCGGTGAAAAGCAGGCTGGAGAGTCTCAAAAAGGAGCTGCCCCAAGACCTGATTTTCAGGGCTACAGACGACGAAAGCGAGGCTATCCAGAAGAACCTGCGCGACCTCTACCTGCTGGCCGGAATCATCACGGTGGTCGTCTTTGTCATGATTTTCGTCGTGCTGCGAAGGCTGCGGCCGTCGCTCTTAATCCTATCCTCGATTGCCTTCAGCCTCGTCATCACCTTCAACCTCATCTATTTTTTCAAGATCTCGATGAACATGCTGACCCTGGGCGCGCTGGCCCTGGGCTTCGGGATGTTCGTCGATAATTCGATTGTCGTCTTTGAGAACATCTTGAGGCTGAAAGAAAAGGGTCTGTCGGCCCGGGAAGCCGCCATCCGAGGGCCCAAGGAAGTGTTTGTGGCGGTGCTGGCCTCGACGCTGACGACGATGGCCGTCTTTTTCACCTTTCCCTATTTTCAGGGCCGGCTGAAAATCTATTATCTCCCGCTGGCGATCGTCATCGCCTCGGCGCTGGCGGGGTCGCTTCTTGTTTCTTTTTCCTTAATTCCTGCCCTGAGCCCGAAGTTGGTCGAAAAGCGTAGGGGAGTCCCGAAAGAGAAGGTGCGGGCGGGATACGAAAGATTCCTGCGATTCATCCTGAGACATCCCCTGGAGGTGATCCTCATCGTGCTCGCGATTTTATACGGGAGTTACAAGTGGTTTCGTGCGGAAGTGCCGATCGGTTCATGGCCGAGGTATAGTTATCGAGAGTTTCTCTATATCAGGCTCGGGACGCCGCCCGGGACAAGCATCGAAAGGACTGACGAGGCCATCAAGAAATTCGAAGCGAAGGTGATGGGAGCTCCCTACGAAAAAGAGATGATTGCGGATATTTATTCGGAAAGCGCTCAACTAAGAATCAGCTTTCCTCCCGAGATCGAAAATTCCTACCGGCCCTACATGATGAAAGAAGAGCTCATCCAGCTGGCCACCCAGTATGCTGGGGTTGATATCTACGTCACTGGCTTCGATCCGCAATACTATGCGTCAAGCATGGGGACCGGAACCTATTACAGCTCTTACATAAAATTTTACGGGTATAATCTCAAGAAGCTGAGGGATATTGCCTCCGAGCTCGAAAAAACCTTGAAAAAAAATCCGCGGATCAAAGAAACGGCGCGCTCATCCTCTCGTTATGGCTGGTTTCGCGGAGATACTTTCGAAAATATCCTCAAGATCGATAAGGACGCCCTCAGGAAATACGATATTGATCCGCAATATCTCTATTATCATCTGGCGACGCTCATGCGCGGATATTTTGGCTCCGCCGTCCGGATCAGCCTGGAGGGCAAGCAGATCGCGGTGTCCGTCAAATTTCCCGAAGCGGAGACCATGGACCTGCGGAATTTACAGGACGCCATGATCAAAACGCGGGGCGAATATTTGAGGCTGGGAGAGATCTCGAAGCTGGAGGAACGTCCGATCGCCGGCTCCATCGACAGGGAGAATCAACAATTCCAGGAAAGGGTTTCGTGGGAATTCCGGGGACCGGCAAAAGCCGAAGAACGATACCGGAAGGCAATCTTCGCCAGCCTCCATCTCCCGCCGGGGTTCTCAGCCACCCTGGAAGAGAGGTGGCTGATGACGGAGGAAGAAAAAGGTCAGATCAAGATGGCCATCGTCTTTGCCCTCCTCATCATCTTCATGATCCTGGCCAGCCTGTATGAGTCCTTGATCCATCCATTTTTTATCCTGCTCTCGGTGCCGCTGGCGCTGATCGGCGTCTTCGTAGCCTTCATCGTGGCCAAGTTTCCGTTCGATTCGTCGGCCTATATCGGAGTCATTTTGCTGATGGGAATCGTCGTCAACAATGCCATTCTCCTGGTCGACCACATCAATTTGAAGAGGCGGCAGGGGATGGGAGTGTTGGAGGCGGTCGTGCAGGGATCGAGGGAGAGGACCAGGCCGATCTTCATGACGACAAGCACGACCGTCCTGGGCATGCTGCCGTTGCTTCTGATTCAGGCAGAGACGGGGGTGAAGAGGCAGATCTGGTCCACCCTGGCGCTCTCGACGCTGGGCGGGCTGGTCACTTCGACGATTTTCATCCTGATCGCGATCCCGATTTTTTATCTCTACGGCGACCGGGTCAGGAATTGGGCGGCGGGTAAATATCGCGAACTGAAACAAACCCTAAAATAGAAAAGATAAGTTCCCCCGCGTCTCAAAAATTGGTATAAAATATGAGCTTGGGTTTACTAAACGCTTTTGTTCGGATATCTAATACAGACGTAATAAATAAAGTGACAATGTATGGGCGGCGCTTAGGCCGTCCTAAAGCCCCCGTAGCGGAGGGGGGCCCCGTCGGCTTTTCCGACGGGGGGAACCGACGGGACTGGTTCCCCGGGGCCCGGGGGCTACGGGCGGCCTAAGCGCCGCCCGAACGGGGATGTCATTTTAATTATTGCGTTGATATTAGTGAGTGGAAAACGGGCGGAGACCAAGGAGGGAAGAGATGACATCCTATGATATCGGCAGCTTGAAAAAAAACCTGGAGAAGTTTCCCCGGGTCAACCTCATCCACTCGCCGACGCCGTTCCGGAAGCTGGAGAATTTGACGGCAGAACTCGGCGGGCCTGATATCTATATCAAGCGAGACGATTTAACGGGACTGGCCTTTGGCGGAAACAAATCGCGCAAGTTGGAATTCATTATCCCGGATGTATTGGCCAAAAAAGCGGATGTCATTATCACCTGGGCCAGCCTGCAATCCAACTGGTGCATGCAGACGGCGGCCGCGGCCGTGAGGTTCGGCATCAAGCCGATTTTGATCCTATTCAAAACCTACGATTTGCCTGCGGAATATGACGGGAACTTGCTGTTGGATTACATCCTCGGCGCCGACATCCGCATTAAAGAAGCGGTCAGGGGCAAGATCGTGAAGCAAGAGGATGCCCTGGCCCTTGCCGAAGAAGTAGCCCGGGAGGTCAGGGAACAAGGACATACGGCCTATCTCGTGGCCGTCGGGGGTTCGATGCCGTTAGGATCCATGGATCTGCCGCTGGGGGCGATCAGCTATGTGAACGCCTATGTCGAAATGGTTGAGCAGGCCAAAGCCTTGGGCGTTCAGGCCGACTATGTCGTCCATTCCACGGGCTCGGGCGCGACCCAAGCGGGGCTTGTCGTGGGGGCTCAAGCCCTGACGCGAGGCGCCAAAGTCCTTGGTATCAGCGTTTCAGATGACAAGGCGACCTTTGGCAAGGATGTCTTGAAGATCGTCCAGGCCACGGAAAAAGCCTTGAAGCTGGAGACTCATATCAAGGCGGACGATGTGATCGTCTTCGACGAATACATCAAAGACGGCTACGGGATTGTCAACAAGGAAGTCGCCGACATGATCCGCCTAGTCTTCACGAAGGAGGGGATCGTCCTGGATCCGGTGTACACGGCCAAGGCGATGGCCGGCTTGGTCGACCTCATCAAAAAAGGGTATTTTGAAAAGACGGACAAGGTTGTTTTCTTTCACACGGGAGGAACGCCGGCCCTCTTCCCCAACAAGCACAAGCTGGTCGAATACTTAAAATAAATTATCTGATCTCTGAGCTCTTCAGATACCTGAGGAACTCGCTGTCGGTTGAAAGCAACAGCCAGGTTTCCTTGGCCAGGCTGGTCCGGTATGTTTCCAGCGTCTTCATGAACTGGTAGAACTCAGGGTCCAGATTGTAGGCCTGGGCATAGATCCGGGTCGCTTCCGCGTCCGCCTTTCCTTTGATCTCCTGGGCCTTCTTGTAGGCTTCGGACTGGATCCTCTTCAGTTCCCGCTCTTTCTGTCCCCTGATCTCCGCGCTTTTGCCGTCGCCTTCCGACCGATACTTGGAGGCGATCCTCTGCCGTTCGGCGATCATCCGGTCAAACACTTTCTTCTGGACCTCATCGACATAATTCACGCGTTTGATCTTGACATCCTTGAGATCGATGCCGAACGTCGGAGTGATTTTGGAGGCATTTTCCAGGATGATCTTGGCGATATGATCGCGGCCCGATTGGATTTTATTCTTGACGTCCGAAAAATCCAGCAGCGCCGAATCCTCGGAGATCTCAAACTCGCGGTTGGAGGAACGCACGATTTCGATCAGGTCATACTTGGCGATGACATTCCTCGTCTCGCCGTCCACGACATCATCGAGCCGGGAATGGGCGCCGCGTTCATCCTGAACTCTCTGGAAGAAGACGAGGGGGTCACTGATCCTCCACCGGCAATAGGTAAAGACCCAGATGTATTTTTTATCTTTAGTCGGGATCTGGTTCGGGTCGCCCTCCCATTCCAGCCAACGTTTTTCAAAATAATTGGCTTTCTGGATAAAAGGAGTTTTGACATGCAATCCGGCTTTGGTGACGGCGCCGCCCTTGGGTTGGCCGAACTGGGTGATGACGACCTGATTGGTCTCTGAAACGACGTACACCGCATCTACGCTCACAATGAGCGCCAAAAGAACCGCTCCGATGATGATGATGGTTTTGGCGGACTTGTTCATTTCTTCACCTCCTCGTTGAGATTCAGAAGGGGCAGGATGTTTTTTTGCTTGTCGTCGATAATGATCTTCCTGGTGATCTTGGGCAGGATGTCATTGATGGTTTCCAGGTACATTCTTTTTCGTGTCACTTGCGGCGCTTTGACATATTCTCTATAGATGGACGTGAACCGGCTGGCATCGCCCATGGCGTTGTTGACTCGTTCGCTGGCATAGCCTTCGGCCGACCGGATGGCCTGTTCGGCTTCACCGGTCGCCTTCGGGATTTCATTGTTGTATTCCGCCCAGGCTTCGTTGATTTTCCGTTCTTTTTCCTGCAAGGATTCATTGACCTCATTGAAGGACGGCTTGACGGTATCGGGAGGATTGACATCCTGAAAGATGAGCTGGCTGACATCGAGGCCGATTTCATAGAGATCGCAGAGTTTTTGCAGTTCTTCCTTGGCTTCTGCGGCCAGCCGCGCCCGGCCGATCGTGAGCACTTCATCCACGGAATTATCCCCGACGGCCCTCCTGACGACGGCTTCATTCATGTCGCGGAAGGTCGCCTCGGCTTCTCTCATTTTGAAGAGAAACTTGTACGGGTCCTTGATTTTATACTGGACGATCCATTCGACGACGACGACGTTCAGGTCTCCCGTGAGCATAAGCGCCTCCTGGGAGGCTTCGGGCGTGATCAAATATTCCGATTTGATCCCTGGCCTTGTCGTCCGGAAGCCGAATTCCATTTTGAGCTGCCGTTGGACGAGAACTTTGGTCACCGTTTCAATGCTTAGCGGTAACTTGAGGTGCAGTCCCGGATCGGATGTCCGGACGAATTTGCCGAACCTTAAGATGACGCCCATTTCATCCTGGGCGACCTGGTAAATGGAGCCGAAGAGAAAAATGAGGACGACGATCACGATGGCGGCATACTTGACGAAGCCCTTGGGAAGTTTCGGCATTTTGGGCATTTTGAAATCAAACTGGGGAAATTCTCGACTCATAGTCACCTCCTGAATCAATATAAGACGTCATTGCCAGGCACTTTGTGCCGCGGCAATCCGACACGGTCGTTGCGAGACAGCGAAGCTGTCGTGGCAATCTCCTCTCAAGTCTCTCGGGAGGAAAGAGGGGATTCCTCGCTTCGCCCGGAATGACCCTCCGGGCTCGATTGAAACGGTCATTCTGTCGGCTCGCAACGACACGAGGGCCTCAACTATCAAATGCACGGCTTTGACCCCGCTTTAAGATAACACAGTCTCTATCTTATTCGCAAGGCTTTCAAGAGAAGATTCCTGCGCATTGACTTTGAACGTATCCATATCGTCCAGGGTTTTTAGCCCGCTGCCCGTGATCACCAGAACGATTTGGTCGCGGGCGCCAAACGACATTTTCTTGGAAAGCTGGAGCAGGCCGGCCAGGGTTGTCGCCGAAGCGGGATCGCAGAAAATGCCTTCCTGCTCAGCCAGCCATCTTTGGGCTTTTAAGATTTCCGTGTCGGAGACGCCGAGGATCATCCCTCCATTTTCGCGAACGATCTTGAGCACGATGTTTCCGCCCGGCGGATTTGGATTGGAAATGGCATGGGCGATCGTCTTCGGGTTTGGAAATCTGGAGAACGTTGACCTTTTCTGGCCAAAAGCCCGGGCCAGGGGTGAACATCCGCGGGCTTGGACTCCAACGAATGTCGGACATTTTTTGATGAGACCTTCGCTGGTCAAATCCTGGAATGCCCGCAGGAGCCCGATGAGGTGGCCTCCGGCGCTGACCGGGACAAAGATGTATCGAGGCGGGCGGGAACCAAGCTGGAAGAACGTTTCGTAGCCCGTGACCTTGTATCCTTCGATGCGGTAAGGGTCCACCGAGTTCATAAAATAAATGCCGAATTTTTTGCCGATCTCAAAGCTCTGCCGGAACAGCCGGCCGTAATCGCCTCGGACTGTGAACAGGACAGGACCATAGATCCCGGCCGAAAAGATCTTTTCGCGAGATGTGTCCTCTTTGACAAAAACAAAGCTCCGGAGTCCCGCCTTAGCGGCATAAGCGGCTGTCGAGCCGGCCATATTGCCCGTGGAGACCGTCCCGATTTTCTTGAGCCCGAGCGAGATCGCTTTGTGGACCGCCACAACAGTCCCTCTGTCTTTGAAGCTCGCCGTCGGATTGGCCGTCTCGTTCTTGGCATAGAGAGGAGGGAGGCCGAATTTTTTCATGGTCCGGCTGAGCCGGATCAGGGGCGTCTGGCCTTCGCCCAGGCTGAGATGAGGCACGATCTCGGGGAGTGGAAGAAAATCGAGGCACTTTTCAATGGCCAGCTCTTTTTCTAGATGGAAGGCGCGTGGTCTTCGGGAACGAGCGACAAGCAAAGGCTCGCTGCAGGAAGGGCAGAAGGGATGAAAGACGTCCACGGGATATTTTTTTCGGCAGAAGAGACACTCGAAATGTTCCATGAGTTCCTCCCGTCGCCGAATTATAACCCATAAATTTTAACCGACAAAGTTGTAAATTCAGAGGCGGGCGCGTAAAATCAAATCCCGATGAAGACAAAAACTATGCCCGACCCCAAAAAAGATGAATATTTCATGCGCCGGGCGCTGTGGGAAGCCGGAAAAGCCGCAAAAAGGGGGGACGTTCCAGTCGGGGCGGTGATCGTTGCCGCCGGAAAGATCATCAGCCGGGGACATAACGAACCCATCCGGCGGAATGACCCGACAGCCCACGCAGAGATCAGCGCCATTCGGAAAGCCTGCAGAAAGGTCGGCAATTACAGGCTTCAGAATTGCGATTTGTTTGTGACGCTCGAGCCGTGCGCCATGTGTCTGGGTGCCGTGATCCAGGCCAGGATCAAGTCGCTTGTCTTCGGGGCCTCAGATCCTAAAGCCGGCGCGGTCGTCTCCATCATGAGGTTTCCGTTCGAGAAAACGAATCATAAAATGGACGTTCGAGGCGGGGTATTGGCCGGAGAGTGCGGACTAATCCTCAAGGATTTTTTTAGGTCGAAAAGGGGATAGGCCGGCCGGAAAGACGTTTATTTTCCGGCCAAATCTTATATAATAAGGGCCTTTAGAAAGAGGCCCGTGAAGACGCGGAGAGGTGGCCGAGTGGTTGAAGGCGACGGTCTCGAAAACCGTTATTCTGAGCAATTGGAATCGCGGGTTCGAATCCCGCCCTCTCCGCCATACCACCCCGAAACGCTGACCTTATTCGGGGCCCCCCTTGAATTAACAAGGGGGGAAGGGGCGACCGGTTTGAACACCCCCTTGATTGCCCAAGGGGGGAGGGGGATTAATTTGGAAGAGATTCAAAAAAGAAAGGGACAGGACTTATGAAAAAAGGATTGATGAGGGCTTCAGCGACGATCGCCGTTTTCCTGCTTCTCGTCGTTTCTGCAGCGTGGGCCCAGAAGCCCGACCCCCTGTCGAACTTAAAGGGGTTTGATACATTCGCGAATAAAATCTTAGCCGAATGGAAAGTGCCCGGCGTAGCCGTTTCTATCGTCAAGGACGGAAAGGTCATCTACGCCGAAGGCTTCGGGTTCAAGGATGTCACGAACGGGCTGAAAGTCACTCCCCATACGGTCTTTGCCATCGGTTCCTGCACGAAAGCATTTACTGCTACAACAATGGGCATCCTGGTCGATGAAGGAAAGCTGGATTGGGACAAGCCCGTCCGGACTTATCTGCCTTCGTTTAAGCTTCTCGACCCTGTCGCCTCGGAACAGATGACGCCGCGCGACCTCGTCTGCCACCGCTCCGGCCTGCCGCGCCATGACCGCGTCTGGTATCTTTCTCCGTTCAGCCGCCCGCAACTCTTTGAGCGCCTGCAGTATCTTGAACCCAGCCGAGGTTTCCGGGCCGTCTATCAGTATCAAAACCTGATGTACATGACGGCGGGATACCTCGTTGAAAAAACCGTCGGCATCTCCTGGGAAGAATTCGCGGGCAAGAGGATCCTGGAGCCGCTGGGGATGAAAGAGACCAATTTCACGATCACCGATTCCCAGAAAGCGCCGGATTTTGCCTTTCCCTACCAGGAAATCAAGGGCAAGGTCGAGCAGATCCCTTTCTGCAACATCGATGCCATCGGCCCCGCCGGATCGATCAATTCCAATGTGTCCGATATGTCCAAGTGGGTCCTGCTCAACCTCAATAAAGGTCGCACCGGTGAAAAGGCCGACCAGCGAATCGTTGCCGAAGCCACTCTGGCCCAAATCCATTCGCCCCAAATAGTCGTGCCGGATACCCTGAAATACGACGAGCTTTTTTATGCCAGCTATGGCATGGGCTGGCGAATCACGGCCTACCGGGGGCATCCTCTCATCTATCACGGCGGCGCCATCGACGGATTTTCGGCGATGGTTTCGTTCATGCCCAAGGACAATATCGGAATCGTCCTTTTAAACAATCTGGAGGATGCGCCGGTCAATTCTATCCTGGCCTATAATATCTATGACCGGCTGCTCGGGCTGAATTATGTCAATTGGGACCAGCGGATCCGGGCGGAGCGGGTCAAATCGCGGCAGGAAGCCGAGAAAACAAAAAAAGAGCGGGAAAAAGACAGGAAACCCAACACCCAGCTCTCCCATCCGCTGGACGATTATGCCGAGCCGTATGAGCACCCCGGCTATGGAATCCTGACGATAGAAAAAGAGGGGAACGGGCTCAAGGCGAAATACAACACGATGACCTTTGTCCTCACCCATTACCACTTTGATATTTTTGAGATGACTAATGAATCGATCGATTTCGATCAGTTGCTGTCTTTTTATACCGACGCCAAGGGCTCGATCGGAAGCGTATCGATCAAATTTGAGCCTGCCGCAAAGGACATCGTCTTTTTGCGGATTCCGGCTAAAAACAAATGAAGAAGACGGTCACGATCATCCTGATGGGATTCGGCCGTGTCGGCCGGGCTTTTGCCCGCTTGCTCGAAGAGAAGAGAGATCTATGCTCGGAGCGCTATGGTCTTGAGCTTGAATTGAAGGCGATTCTGGAGCTCGGCGGCGGGACAGTCTTTTCCAGACATCAAGAGCTGTCCCGTCTTTTGAAAAATGCGAGCCCGCGTCTTCAAGACGATCTGTCTTGGAACCCCGGCCTCACTCTGGAGGAGATACTGCCGAAGATGGAGCCCGGCGTCCTGGTCGACTGCACGGTCTCCAGCCTTAAAACAGGGGAACCGGGACTCGGCTTTTTGAACAAAGCTCTGGAATGCGGCTGGCATGTGGCGACCGCCGGCAAAGGAGGGCTCGTCTTCGATTTCAAGAATCTTATGAAAAAAGCCCGGACCAAGGGGTTGAAGATAAAGTTCAGCGGGGCGACGGCCGCCGCCCTTCCGACGCTGGATGTCGGGCTTTATTCTCTCGCCGGGGCCGAGATTCTCGGTATCGAAGGCATTCTCAATGGAACAACGAACTATATTCTCACCAGGATGGATCAGGGGCTTGGATACGAAGCCGCCTTGAGCGAAGCCCGGCAGAAAGGAATCGCCGAGCCGGATCCTTCGATGGATGTCGAGGGCTGGGACACGGCTTCGAAGATTCTGCTCATTTCGAATGCAGTTGTCGGGACGGAATTCACCTTCCGCGATATCAAAGTCGAGGGTATTACAAATATCTCTCCCGAAGTTCTGCGAGCGGCAAAAGAAGAGGGGAAGGCGGTCAAACTATTGGGAACATTGCTGAAACAGGGAAATCAATTCGCGGCCGAAGTCCGTATTTGTCCGCTCGAACCCGGACATCCTCTTTTTGGCGTCTCTGGGACAAACAAGGGGATTACATTTTTCACGGATACCATGGGCTCCATTTCCGTCATCGGGGGAAAATCCGACCCGCGGGGAGCCGCCGCCGCCCTCCTCAAAGATATCCTTAACATTTACCGGTAAAGCTGGGGTCAAACCTACTCATTACGCACAATTCTCCAGGGGAGCATGCGTAATGAGTAGGTTTGACCCCGGGAAGACCCTGGCAAATTGACCTGACTCGTTTTTTTTGATACCTTAACAAGCTCGACTTGTTATTATATTTAAGCCCGGAGAGGTGTCCGAGTGGCTTAAGGAGCACGCTTGGAAAGCGTGTGTGCGTCGCAAGGCGTACCGTGGGTTCGAATCCCACCCTCTCCGCCATATCATAACGTTTTCATCGAGGAGTCATGCATGAACTCGAAACAAATCATCGCCGTCGAGGACAAGTACGGAGCCCATAATTATCACCCCCTGGACGTCGTTATCTCCAAAGCCAAAGGCATCTGGGTCTGGGATGTAGAGGGGAAAAAATACCTGGATTTTCTCAGTGCCTATTCGGCCGTAAACCAGGGGCACTGCCATCCCCGCATCGTCAAGGCGCTCCAGGACCAGGCCAAAAAATTGACTCTGACATCCAGGGCATTCCGGAACGACCAATGGCCGCTCTTGGCCAGAGAACTGTGCCAAATGACCGGCTACGAGATGGTCCTGCCCATGAATTCAGGGGCGGAGGCCGTCGAAACGGCCATTAAGACGGCCCGCAAATGGGCCTATCAGAAAAAAGGCGTTCCCCAGGACAAGGCGGAAATTATCGCCTGCGCAAACAATTTTCACGGCCGGACGATTGCTGTAATCAGCTTCTCGACAGAGCCTCTCTACAGAAAGGACTTCGGGCCATTTTCGCCCGGTTTTATCGTCATTCCCTTTGGCCATATTGAGGCCCTCGAAAAGGCCATCACGCCCAACACGGCCGCCTTCCTCGTTGAACCCTACCAGGCTGAAGCGGGGATATTGATGCCATCCGAAGGGTATCTCAAAAAAGTCAAAGAGGTCTGTGAGAAAAATCATGTCTTGTTCATTGCCGACGAGATCCAAACGGGCTTGGGGCGGACGGGCAAGCTTTTTGCATATGAGCATGAAGGGGCGAGGCCCGACATGGTCATCATCGGAAAATCTCTGGGCGGAGGCTGCTATCCGATTTCTGCCGTCCTTTCTTCGACGGACATCCTGGGCGTCTTCAAGCCGGGCGAGCACGGCTCGACTTTCGGCGGGAATCCGTTGGCCTGCGCCGTCGCCCGTGAAGCTCTCCGGGTGATCAAGACGGAAAAGCTGGTCAAAAATGCGGAGAAACAGGGCCGATATTTTCTGGATAAGCTCAAGACGATCAATAGCCGACACATCAAGGTCGTCCGGGGAAAAGGATTGTTGATCGGGATCGAGCTCAAGCCCGAGGCCGGCGGCGCCAGGCGCTTTTGCGAAGCCTTGAAAGATGCCGGACTCCTATGCAAGGAGACCCACGAAAATGTCATCCGCTTCGCTCCGCCACTCATCATCCGGAGACATGACCTGGACTGGGCCTTCGAGAGGATCCAGGAAGTCTTTGCCAGGGCCGAGAACTAATATCAACGCAATAATTAAAATGACATCTCCGTTCGGGCGGCGCTTGGGCCGCCCGTAGCCCCCGGGCCCCGGGAACCAGTCCCGTCGGTTCCCCCCGTCGGAAAAGCCGACGGGGCCCCCCTCCGCTACGGGGGCTTGAGGGCGGCCTAAGCACCGCCCATACATTGTCACTTTATTTATTACGTTTGTATTAATATCAAAAAGGAGAGTGTTTTGAAGAAACGCGGTTATAGGTCTTTGGAGCGTGAGAATGAAGTCGACCGGCGTCAATTTTTGAAGATCGGCGGAGCGGCGGGCGCAGGATGGATCCTCGGCAACCGCTTCCTCTGGTCTCATGAGGCGGGACAGGATGCCCCTGCTCAAAAAACTCCGCCGCCGCGTCCCAAGACAAACCTCGAGGACGCCCTCAAAGTTCCCAAAGCAAAATATTCGCTGCCGGGACCTTTCCCCGGAAAGGTTGTCGAAGTCCATCACCCGGACGCCATGAAGGATGAAAAACCGAACGCGGACGTCATCAAGGCGATGTTCGAAAAGGGGATGACCCGGCTTACGGATAAAAATCTCAAAGCGAGCTTCGGCCTTTTTTTTGAGAAAGACGATGTCGTCGGCATCAAAGTGAATCCTGTCGGCCCGGGGTTGATCAGCACCCGCCTGGAAGTGGTGGATGCCCTCATCGCCTGGCTGCTCGCCGGCGGGATCAAGCGTCCGAATATCATCATCTGGGACCGGTTCGATTATATGCTCAGAGATGCCGGGTATACGGCCGAGCGATATCCCGGGATCGGCATCGAAGGGCTGCAGACGATGGATGAGGCGGCCGCCGAGGGGAAAACACAGGACAACAGCCGCTGGCTGAGGCCGGACGGCAGCCATGTCAGCGCCGAGAATTTTGACAAGGACGTTTTTTATTGGGCCGACGTGGAAGGCCCGAAGGATTTGCCGTATCTGAACCAGCACGTTTTCAACGGCAAATATTCTTATTTCGGCAAGCTGCTGACCAAGAAGCTGACCAAGATCATCAACGTCCCGGTCTTCAAAAACACCGGCAATGCGATTTCCATGGCCACCAAGAATATCGGCTACGGCGCTGTGTGCAACACCAATAGGCTCCATCGGACCCTTTTTCTGGATGTCTGCGTCGAAGTTCCCGCCTTCCCCGTTCTCCGCGACAAGCTCGTCCTCAACGTCACGGACGGCTTGCGGGCCCAGTATGACGGAGGCCCGGACGGAGTCGCTAAATTCACGTATTATTTAAATACTTTATTCTTTGCCACCGACCCCTTTGCCCTGGATATGGTCTGCCACAATATCCTTGTCCAAAAAAGAAAGAGCATGAACGTCCCTGTCAATGAGAATCCCCGGTTCACAGAATACCTGCGGACCGCCCAGAAGTTGGGACTGGGCGTCGTGGATGATAAGATTCAACACATTCGTGCCTAAAAACAATAAGGATTTTCCTGAGTTTCGACGAGGCATTTTGCGCCGCGGCAATCCGACGAAGTCGTTGCGAGCCTCTTGGCGTGGCAATCTGACGAAGTCATTGCGAGGCGCCTTGCGCCGTGGCAATCTCCTCCTTATCCACAGCTTTGTTTTAGTTGGTTTCGGCCTTGCCGCACAGGTCATCATTCCCCAAGGCGATTTCGCCCCCGGCTGGAAAAAGTCAGGGAAGCTTTCCACGTTTATCAAGGCCGATCTTTTCAATCACATCGACGGCGGGGCCGAGCTTTTTCTCGAATATGGATTTGACAAGCTTCTTGTCCAACGCTTTGCCCGGGGAAAATCCGAGCTGACGCTCGACGTCTATGAGATGGAAAGCCCGGAGTCTGCCCTGGGGATTTATCTCACGAAATGCGGCCAGGAGACTCCGGTGGCGGGGATTCGCGCCCGCAATTCCGGAGAGAAATCACAATTGACGATTCTCAAGAGCAAATATTTCGTCTATGTCAACAATTTCGACGGAGATGCGAAGAACCTGCCGGCCATGGTAGCATTGGCAAATAAAGCCCTGGAGTCGATACCCGAGGTACCGTTCGACGGATGGCTGGAGCAACTGCCGAAAGAGGGACAAGCCGATCATTCGCAACGGTTGATTCGAGGTCCCGTCGCCCTTCAACCATTTTTCACCTTCGGCGATGGCGATATTTTGGAACTGCGGGGCAAGATATTCGGCATGCTGGCCAATTATCGGGGAGAGGGAAACGCGGTTTATGCTCGGCTCATCATTCCTTATCCCGATCAAAAACAGGCGTTATCGGTATACGAGAATCTAAAGGCGAATCTTGATCCTTACCTTAAGATCTTGTCGACCCGGGCGAACGGCTTCGTTTTCGTCGATTTTAAACGGAAATACGGCGTGGTCGAACTCATAGGCTCGAAGCTGGACATCCGCTTCAACCTCGCGTCCGTCCCGAAGAGTTGAACGAGGGGTGGCCAAAAAGAAGAAAGGAAGGGAAACAGAATCGCAAAAAAACCTGGTACAAAGCGATGAAAAGCTTCGAACTGGAGGATGAGGAGATGACAAACCGAGACAGGGGACCGCGATGAAAACGATCGGACTTATTGGAGGAATGAGCTGGGAGTCAACGGCCGAATACTACAGGATCATCAACGAGACCGTTAAAGAAAAGCTCGGAGGATTTCACTCGGCTAAGATGATCATGTACTCCGTCGATTTTTCCGAAGTGGAAGAAATGCAGAACTTGGGTCAATGGGATGACGCGGCGCGGCTGTTGATCGAGGCCGCTCGAAAAATCGAGAAAGCCGGAGCTGAATTCGGCCTGATCTGCGCGAACACCATGCATAAGGTTTTCGACAAAGTCCAAAAGAGCGTCGCCATTCCCCTTCTTCACATCGCCGATGTCACGGCCCAAGAGATACAAAAGCGCGGCATCCATAAGGTTGGACTGCTGGGGACCAGATACACGATGGAGCAGGATTTTTACAAGGATCGCCTCCAAAAAAAATATCGTTTGAAGGTCATCATTCCGAACGAACGAGAACGCGCCGTGATCCATCGAATTCTCTACAATGAGCTCTGCCTGGGCAAAATCAGAAGAATCTCACAAGGTCATTTCAAAAGGATCATCGCTCGCCTCGTAGCCAGGGGAGCCGAGGGGATTATTCTCGGCTGCACAGAAATTCCCCTGCTCGTCGACAAGCGAGATTACAGGATCCCTATTTTCGATACCACCGAGCTTCACGCCAGGGCCGCCGTGGACTACGCGCTTCAACCGGACTGAGTGCCGTCTTTTAAACCGGGGATTTCTTTGAGACCGGCTTGATCAATATTGTTTCGGATCATCAAAAAAAGAGATTCAACCCGCCTGAAAGAAAGTCTCTCCAAATATGTGATTTTAAAGAGGCGTCGGAATCGCCCCCGAGGCCCCATAGCAGAGGGGGGCCCCGGACACTCTTGGAGGAGGACCCTTTTACAGGTTCCCCCTCCAACGGGCGGCGGAGATACCCGCTGGCCCTGCCACCCCTCCAAGGAACATCCTCCCATGAATTCATTGCCAAAGGCTCCTGGGAAGGAAGGCAGGGAGCGAAGCGACCGTTGATTATATGAAAGCGCGGCCGATAATCATTTAGAATGTGGATGAAGGAGGTATTCACATGTTATATGTCGGCTGTGATGCTCATAAGAGG
>Ga0315284_10004412_pt1 | contig 19964 bp, 22 predicted proteins | sample YL17G09_16_MG_FD_203696 | JGI IMG/M metagenome (GOLD analysis project Ga0315284, IMG submission 203696) | Sediment microbial communities from Yellowstone Lake, YNP, Wyoming, USA - YL17G09_16 | ecosystem: Environmental > Aquatic > Freshwater > Lake > Sediment | place: USA: Wyoming | collected...
CCAACTCCTTCTATTAAATACATTTTATATTTTGTGTTATTATCAAGATTATTATTTTCAAGATTATTATTATCAAGATTATTATTTTCAAGATTTTCCATTTTTATATTATATATATATATTTTTGTATATATATAATTTTGTAAACTATAAAATATGAATAAATTATTATTTATGAAATAGATTTAAACTCTATTTCATAAATATATATAAGTTACCGACAAAAATTCACAAATGGATTCGCAAACGCAAGAAATGAATAACCATACTAACGAAATTAATGGAACCAATGCTACTCCTCCGGCAAAAGAAGAATGCGTTGAGCTTAGAAACATGAAATATAAATCCATGTTGCTAAAAAAAACAAATACAAAACAGTTGACAAAGTGTAATTCAAACATCGACATTGATTCTTTTTTAGAAAAGGAGAGAACGCAGAACAAAGAAGACCAGTGGACAAAATTAGACAAGTCGATGAAAAATTCAAAAATAGTTGTGTTTGTTGACAATTATGCCATTGAACATAATTTGAACGATAAAGATAAATCATTTCTTCAAGATTTTTTATTCTGCTGTCTTGAACAAAAAAAGTTGATAAAAACAAAAGATGTTGTCTATGATAAAGTAACTAGAACAATTACATCCATTCCTTGCTTATTATATACGCCGACACTAACAAAAAAATTTACCTTGAAGCGATGCGAAAAAAGACCATCCACGTTGAGTTCACTTGCTCCAAAAAGCAAAGTAAGCAGAAGATCGATTCAATCGAAAACGGTCATCACTACTACTACTACCAGTACTACGTGTGGTGAAAATAAAGAAAATAAAAATAGCGTTTACAAAAGTGGTGGAGATGAACTGTCGTGATTGCGCAAATTATTTAGTTTTATTACTAGTTCAGCCAAGGTTGTTTTTATATAGGCAATATCTTGCGACATTTGTAAAATTGTTTCACTGTTCATTACATTATAGTCGTTTGCGTCATTTTCATCTTGCACGTTTTTTCTTGTTTTAATTTTTTTTAATTTATTGAAAATAAAACTTACATCGTTTCCATCGTTTCCATTATCGTTTTCATTACGTTCGCTTTCTTCATTTTCATTCTCAATAACATGTAATTCATTTCCAAAACTAACACGTTTTTCATTCACGACACTCCGTTCACTACTTGCAATTTTGTATGTACCAAATTGTTCCTTATTTGCATTTGAATTTGAAACTACATTAGAAGAATCCGATTCAGGTGTAAAAACATTTTTTATTTGTTCCAATTCTCTCTCTCTTGATGCCAGCGCTTCCGCGAGTAAACGTTCCATATCACCCCCTATCGGTTTATCGTAAACATCATCTGTGAAATTAATTTCTTCAGGTTTTTTTAACTTTAATATGGAAGACATTTCTTCTTCTTTTCTTTTAAACTCGGCTTGAAACGCGTTTTGGCGTTCTTTTTGCATATCTTCTGCTCTATAAATTGTTTCCAGTTGCGGAACTTGTTGTTGTTTTTTTTGGTAGATTTGTTGCGACTGTTGTTGCTGCTGCGATTGTTGCTGCGATTGTTGCTGCGATTGTTGCTGCGATTGTTGCATTTTGGCGGCTTCTATCTTCTTGCATATGATTACAACCGCTTCTTTATTTATTGCATTCAGATTTAGGGGTTGGTTTAATCTTCGACAGTGTTCGCTCATATTATGAATGGTATGTTCAAATATTTCCTTAATGGCGGGCACTTGACTGTCGGGTATTCCAACAAATTTTCCACTTCCATGCAAAACGCTCCATAAAAGCGCTTTATTTTCATTTCCTGAAAATACCGACACTGCTGCTGATGCCGCTGTTTCCGCTATCGAGTTCATTCGTTTTTCTTTAAATAAATATAAAATAAATATAAATTAATAAATATAAAATGAAATCTTTATTATTTAATTTAATAATTAATATTATTAAATTAAAATATTTTATTAATATAAATTATAAATTATAAAATGCAACCACAACCACCATATAAAAAAGCACGTTTTGTTGTTGTTGATAATAAAAGAAAACAACAAGAAGAACCAGAAGAAGAACGATCGCCGCAGAAAAAAATAATGTATGTTCCTCCTCCAACTAGATTGGAACCACTGAGAATGGCTACTAGAAGAGCAAATATTGTTCAACTGTTAACAGACCGCGGGTACATGGGTCGACACCCAACACCTTTAGAATTACAGGAGACATATGATAGATATATACAATTATATCCAACGGATTACGATATTACCCCATATGATTTTATGAATATTGCAAGTATTACGATTGGTGGAAAAATAAGACGACACAAAAAACACGTTTACTCTTATAAAAAACGTTCCATAAATAAAAAACGAGACAAATCAATGAAAAAAAAGAGGTCATAGTAATGTTGCCATTCTCAACACGAAATATTGAATAAGATGGTCTGTTTTGCATTCTTGAATGTGTGTTATATATTCAACAAAATCTAAAAAGTTTGAGTTTATGCATTCGGACTCGTATTGTACAAGATAATTCAAAAAATTTTTTATTATATTTTTACGTTCAATATTATAGGTTAAACTAATTTCATTTAATTTACAAATAATAACAGCCGGTTTCATTTTCGTTTTCAACATTGTTGTTACGTTTTCCCATACATTATTCGTTATAACTTTACAATCGCCCAATACGTGTTGATTTGATTGCATGTAGTTTATCATACTTCGAATGTCGGAATTAAAATGGCGTTGTATCGATGTTAAAATGTCTAAACTTGCATTTAATTTTTCAGACGTATTAATTTTTTGTAAAAATGATATAATTTTTGAATCTGGTAACATATTAAAACGCATTCTTACAAACTCGGTTTGCAGCGCTTCGTCAATTCTGCTTATATAGTTACAAATCAAACAAAAACGAACATTGATCGAATTGTTAAAATTGTTCAATAAATATCGCAGCGCTATTTGTGCATTTTTTGTCATATAGTCAACTTCATCCAGTATAACAAATTTCATACCGTCGCCAAACATTGACTTTGATGTTACAAATCCGCTAATCTGATTTCGTATAATGTCGATGCCTCGTTCGTCCGATGCATTTAAATGAATCATTAATCCCTTGTTTTTTTGATCGTATTTTTCCTGGTACGCATTTATCATGTTGATAATCGTTGTCGTTTTACCGGTTCCCGGTGGTCCGTAGAACAATAAATTTGGAAAGTAATTATTTTCGATGACGGATTCAATTATTTTTTTATTTACATCATCCAATACAATGTCGTCGAAATTAGACGGTCGATATTTTTCAACCCACGGCGTCGAGTTGTTTATTTTATCATTATGAACATCATCTTTAATAACGGCATCAAATTCCATTATTTACAACTTATTCATTAATTGTAAATAAACTTTAACTCGTATTTTATAAATAATTTATATCCATTTGTTTCATTTTTCTTTATTATTTTTTTGTTCGTTTAGAACTCTTCGATTTCTTTGATTTATTTGATTTCTTTGATTTCGTTCGTTTGGATTTCGTTTTACCACCTTTTTTATTATAACTATTCATCTCTATTTCGTTTCGGACCGGTTCCCATCCGGTAAATAGTGACGGTAGTTTTTCTTGTTCTTTTATTGCTGCTAGTTCTTCATTCAACTTATTCATATGTTCAATATAAGCTTGTTCTGTAATACCAGATGGATATACCTTAAAAAATAATTTGTTATAGTCAATTTCTTTTTGTTTTTTTTGAACCGGAGTTCCAAGCTTCATTTGTTGTTTAAGAAGTTCAAGTTGTTGTTCTTGTTCTTCTTTTGACGGCCCAAACAACCCACTAAACCATGACATTTTATTAATGACTAAAATATATATATATTTTAATAATATTATAAAATTAATATTATTATAAAAATTGAATTAAAAACATCGTAAACCTATATGTTATAAAAAAACCAAGTCGGTTGTTATAAAAATGGAACCAATTTCTTCTTCAAAATGTGGCGGTTATCTTGAACTCATTCTTGGACCGATGTGGTCTGGAAAAACATCGATGCTTTTGACGTATTATAGACAATTTTGTTTTTGTAAGCTGAAAGTGTGTGTTGTAAATTTCAAAGCGGATGATCGTTACTCGGAAACCATGCTTTCAACGCATGACAAACAAATGATACCTTGTATCATGGGTTTCTCAATGGAAGAAATTATGCAAGCAGAAGAAAATGCGAAACAAATCTATGAATGCGATGTCATATTGGTCAACGAAGGACAGTTCTTTCATGACATTGTCGAGTTTACAACTGAAATGGTGGAAGAACGACATAAAAAAGTATACATTTGCGGACTCGACGGAGATTTTAAACGAGAGAAAATTGGAAAACTACTCGACCTTGTTCCTCTATGCGACAAGGTGACAAAATTGCGCGCGCTTTGCGGAAAATGCAAAGATGGAACTCCGGCTCCATTTTCATTCCGAAATACGAATAGCACCGAACAAGTGTTGATTGGCGCAGACGACATTTATGTTCCTCTCTGCAGAAAGTGTTACCAAACCGAAAATGCAAAAAAAGACAAGTAAATTTTTATAGATTGTTGATGTTGGACCCGCGTAATATATGAAAGGTTATACTATACTCGATGAATCTTATGAGTTCTTGTCTTGGTTCGAGGCGTTGTCCGAGGGGTCCGCGTCCTAGTCATCGTCCTCATCTTCGTTTTTACTCGATCTTTGCGTTTGGAATAAGACGGAGAGAATTTATTGATATCTTTTATTTTTTCATCGAATTTTTCAGCATTCTTCCCTTTGAGCGCCTTCATTTTCTCCTTCTCAATCGGATTATAACTCAAAAACCATTCTTCATATTCGCGCGTTCCTTTCTTATTCTTTAATTTATTAAACATGTGCGACTTTACATCCTTGATGTCTTTCAGCGTCACCTGTTTTCCGATGCACGGTTTTGCAAACCGTTTAAAAACACCATCATTTTTTGTTAAATTGTCATACTGCAAATCGTAAATGTACTGGCTCATACACAGCAACCTGTCTCGATCATAATACGGGCGATTTATATAAAGAAACAACAGGTAAAAACTGAGAATGGTGTCTGTGCTCGCAATGTGCACATCTTTTTTATCAACGCGCACAACGTTGTAATTATGACAAGCGCCGGGAGCCGGTTCATAAACGAACGCCACCGTTCTTCCGTCCACCACAATTTCATAGTGTTCAGAAATATGCTCTCCGAAATCTTCGCGCTCTTCCACGATTACGCGACCGAAATGCCCCGTTCTTTCCAGCTTGTCTTTCAATTTATGCGCCGACTTTTTAGCGTCTTCGGACAACAAATCAAATGACGGCACGGCAGAGTATAGGACAGGACGTTGGTCTTTTTTCAAGTGTTCGGAAAAAAGCGCACACGCGTATCCTCCAAAAAATACCAGCTTTTCCGAAATGGCTTCATCGCGCACAATCTCAAATATTTCCTCCTCATTTTTCGACGGCGCCGCTATCGCACCTTTTGCTTTTTTCAAACAGTCGTCTCCTTTCAACGGAAAATTCTTGTTGAAAAGAAGCAGGCGCTTATAAACCTTTTCCCAGCGGCTCACATCACCGTCGGGGCGCGACAGTTCCAAATACATGGACATTCTCAAAAAATTAAGCGGTGCGTACAAGATTCCGTTGCGCTCTATTGATTCGCGCATCAAACTTTTAAACAGTTCCGGCTCGATAAACGTAATGTCGGCAACGCCAATAAAGTTTACAAACACCTTGTACGTTCCCGTGTGCATCCCAGATTTCGCTTCCACGTCATTGAATCCCTTTTTATAGAATATATCCGCAAGCTCTTTGGCGTCGTCCAGCGAATTCGGTGAAAAAAAATCATAGTCCGGAATCTCCCGCTTCAAATCATAAAATTGATCCTTTTCCGGTAAAACGTTATTTATAGCGGTCCCGCCATAGCAAATCAGCTTTTTACTAATTAAAAACTGCTCAACAATCAAAATAATTTCCTGAATGGTCGGATTGTTCATCAACTTTTCACCCTGTGACGTCTCAATATCTTTTTGTGATTTTTTCAATATCTCTAAAGAACGCTCAATATTTTTTCCACTCATTTTTTATAAAATATCTTTATTTATTTATTTTTATAGATTGATTTGAATGGATTGATTTTACTATACTAACTATTTATAATATTTTATAATATTACTATTTATTATATTAACTATATTTATTATATTACTATTATAAAAAATTTTTATAATATTAAAAAATTAAATCGTAAAACTGTACATGTTGGATTGCAACGGGCGACTGGCAAACGATAATTTCGTGTCTTGCGGTTTGGGCGTATCAATGGTTTGGGGAACAAACATTAAACCCTTTGCCTTTAACATGAATGCGCTCTTCATCGGCCCCGATTCAAACCAGTCATTATACACCGCCAAGTTCCCGTCTCGCGTCAGCTGAAACGATTGCGCCATACACTGACACCCCGCCAAAGACGGCGCCATTGGGTCATAATTTTCCGCCGACATGGAAGGAACCGGAAGAACAATTGTCATATACTGTTTATTAAACGACGTCAATTCCGTAATGTCCGGACTGTTCAACACATCAAACACGGTCAAAATCCTCAAAAATGTCTTGCTCGTTAAATTCGTGATTTCATACATGCGTTCCGCACCCGGCTGGTACAACAATGGATTGTTTTCCACAATAATCACAATTTTTCCGGCAAATTTATTCACCGGTTCAGCGCATATATTAGCCCCGCCAAATTCGTGATTATAATCCGGAATCAAACGGTCATTCAGGTTCGACTTGATTGTATCCGCCATGCTATTCAACACGTTCACGTCGTTGGTTTTGATTCGAAATAGTAACAGCAGCGGATCATTGGGATTGGGACACACGTTTGAACTCGGGCTAAACGCCGATGACGCAACTGCACCCATGGCTTCATCAAACGAAACCGAATTGTAGGTTTCCTTAATGCACTTGTCGTCACTTAATGAAGTGGAAATGATTGGCTGCCCGTTTTTTCCGTACACTTCGAAATCCAGGCACCTGCACCCCATTCGAATTGCGTGTTGAAGCGCGCACACGTTTACATAATCGTTTGAAAAATTGCCCGTAGAGCAACAATTGTATGCCGTTTTTATGTAATAATCTCTCAATAAGTATTGAGAAGACGGGTCCGAAGAAGCCGTCGTAATCCAACTCGAATTTAGCGCCGCCGGATTTTTACCGTTTAAACGTCGGCAGCTCTTTGGAAGCAGCGTCATTTTATAATAGACGTAATATGCAATGCACCCCGCTATAAATATCACCAGGGTGGTTCCGATAATGTGAACGAGCGTCGTATTATCGGTTTGCGAAATGTATGATTTTAGTTGCAACTGTAAATTGCTGGCTGCATCGGCCACACCCGAAATTGCAGCGGCGCCCGGAGTAGTTTGACTTGACATTTTCTTTATTTATTTTCTTTATTTGCTTTTATTATATTAAATATTTTGTATTCTATTAATATTTTATATTATGAGTTTATCTAAATCTTATATTTTGTATATATTTTAAATTATTGAATTTATATATATATAATTATATATGCAATTATTTATATGCAATTATTTAATTGAATGAATTATAATTTAAAATTATAATATCTAGATTATATAGTATTTTATATATCTCTTCTCTCCGATCTCTCCTTCTTCATAAAATAAATAAATAAATAAATAATACAATGGCAGGCGGTTTATTGAATTTGGTCGCATACGGAAATCAAAACGTGATTCTCAATTCGAATCCTAAAAAAACATTCTTTAAAACAACTTATGCAAAATATACAAATTTCGGTTTGCAAAAATTTAGAATTGATTTCGACGGACAGCGAAATTTAAGATTGAATGAATCCTCTAAATTCACATTTTACATTCCACGCTATGCCGAACTGCTAATGGACACGTACCTGGTTGTCACGCTGCCAAACATTTGGAGCCCTATTTTACCGCCCCAAGGATGCAATCAGTCGTGGACGCCCTATGAATTCAAATGGATCGAAAATATCGGCACGCAAATGATCAAAGAAATCACAATTTCGGTCGGCGGACAAACGCTTCAAAAACTTACAGGCGGATACTTGCAAGCGCTCGTGGAGAGAAATTTCAACGGAACCGAGCGCGACTTGTATAACCGCATGACCGGAAACGTTCCCGAGCTGAATAACCCTGCATTTTTTTCATCCAATAATGGAAAATATCCCAATGCCTTTTATAATTACTATACACCACCCAATCCAGCAGGAATCGACCCGTCCATTCGTTTCAGAACATTATACATTCCCATCAATGCGTGGTTTACGCTCAGCAGCAAAATGGCGTTTCCGCTTGTCGCCCTGCAATACAACCAGCTTCAAATCGACATTACGCTGCGCTCCATTCGCGAACTGTTTGTCATTCGCGACGTGTCGAATCCGGCCACCGGTAGTAATACCGCCGCACCCAGCACTACAAACGCTGACCCGCCTTATTTTCCCGAATACGTTACACCCAATTACATTCAGCCAAATTTTAATGACAACCTGCAACAATTTTATCGGTTCATTCAACCGCCGCCGAATATTCAACTGGATTACGGCAGTTCGACTCGAAGCGACTGGAATGCCAACATTCACTTGATGTCCACTTACTGCTTCTTGTCCGCGGACGAAGCCAAGCAATTTGCAACCGTGCCGCAACAGTACTTGTTTAAATCCGTGTATCAGTGGGATTTCGAAAACGTGACCGGCAGTCGTCGCGTATGGCTGCAAAGCACGCTCGGTATGGTCGCCAGCTGGATGTTTTATTTCCAAAGAAGCGACGCGTACTTGCGAAACGAATGGGGAAATTATACAAACTGGCCTTACAAGTATAAACCCGACGGGTTATTGCCGGCTCCTATAACAGTTCCTACCACATGGAGTCCGCCAACACCATGCACTCCCCCATACCCTATAAACCTTGGACCTGGTTATAATTCATATTTGGCTGAAAATACCGGCTACTTTATTACGCCACCATTTAGCGTTCAAAATCAAAAAGACATTCTTTTGAATTTGGGAATTTTGTTGGACGGCAAATACAGAGAGAATTTACTCGATGCCGGAATTTACAACTTTTTGGAAAAATATACCAGCAGTCGCGGTTCAGCACCCGATGGGCTATATTGTTACAATTTTTCCTTGAATACCGAACCCAGCGATTTTCAACCTTCCGGCGCAATTAATGCCAGCAAGTTTTCAACGATTGAGTTAGAATTTACCACGTTTTATCCGCCGCTGGATCCGGAAGCACAATTCTTGACTATTTGTGATCCAGAAACCCAAGTTCCCGTTGGTGTCAATAAACCAACGTGGAGAATTTACGACTACAATTACAATTTGACGGTTTTTGAAGAACGCTTCAATATGCTGACATTTGTTGGCGGAAATTGTGGTCTCATGTATGCAAGATAAGATAATTAAAATTAAAAATAAATTTAAATGTAAAATAAACAAATTGAAAAAATGATTTGTTTATTTATATTTACCAGTGTTTCCATTGTTTCCATTGTTTCGATTAATTCCATTCATTGAGATGACTACCACCATTACCACCATGACAGCAAAAGAATTAGGACGACTTCAACGAACGATGAACGAGCTGCTTCAAGGCGGTAAAATGGACGACTTTCGCTCGTTGCTTGACCAGAATGCAGAGTTGATTCAGACCACGCGAGAAAAAGGCATTATTACCATGGTGCTACGATTCGCGATTTTGGAACATGATGATGCGCGGGTTGCTTCCGTATTTGACCGACTTTCCATGAAACGCGACTACTTTGCGCTCATGATTTACAATCGTGACCACGAATACTGCATTCACTTGTTCACGCGATACATTGACGCCGCACTTCTCGACGCCAAAGACATTCGATTCATGATTGAAAACCGACTCACGTTTCTGTTTCGTTACTTGGACGGCAAGTTTTTGCACGATTCTCAAACTACAGGTGAGTTGGTTGATTCTGATTCAGTGTCCGGCTTGTCCAGATACACACTTCAAGAATGCGAGCACTACATTCAAAAAATTATTGCTCAAATTGAAAAAGACCCAAAAAATAAATCCCAACAGCATGTAGCCGTTTTGAAAAACCTTGAAAAATTAGCACCCCTTTACGATGCGATCGTTGATGGCGGAAATGTCATGCATTCTTACAACGGTAGTCCGAATCCCGACGATTTGAACGCCATGATTCAACTTGTTCGTCGAAGCGGCTGTAGCCCACTTGTTGTCATTCACAAATCGCACACCGACGAACGACGCAATCCATCCTACGCCCCGCGCATCAATGCTATACTACGCGACGTGCCACACATTACTACCCCGATTGGACTAAACGACGACTTGTTTATTCTGTTGGCATACTTGATGCGCATCAAAAAAGAAGAACGGAAGAACGGTTCTCGCGTCTCTATTGTTACGCGCGACACGTACACCGACCATATGGACAAATTCAAACATGTAGGAAAAGATGTGTCTGACGATTTCGGAAAATATTTGGCAAGTGACCTTGTTTCATTCGTGAACGATGGCGGCGGCAGAATCACGCAGTTCCACCTTCAACCTGCGATTTCACACTGCATTCAAATCATTGAACCACATGCATACATACCCATTGAAAAAACGCAGACATTTCAAAAAATACAATTGTAGAACGCACGTATATTCAAATGACAATTTTCATAATGACATTTTTAAAAGTAATAATATATTTATTGATTTTGTTAATAGTATAAAATATAATTCATTTAATTTTTTAAATCAAAATAACATGAAAAAACTAAAAAATAAAAAAATTTATAATACACTTAAAAATAATAATAATAAATATACTCATAACAAACTTTTCATTTTTGATAAAGAATATATACTTTTTGGATCTATGAATATTATGGACAAGTCATTGCAGAGCTCTGGTGGAGATATCGAATTGTGCGTTTTAGTAAAAAATAAAAAATTGGCAAATGAAATACTTGATTACTATAAACTATAAAAATGTTTTATTTGAATTTGTAAATTTAGGAATATTATAATAAACTTAATTAACTATCATAATATTTTATTATAACTAATAAAAAATAATATAAATTTTTTAAATATTCAGTAATAATATAATAATAAAATATAAATACATACTACTTTTAATAAAAAATGCCCAGAGTATCCAAATGCGATAACAAGAATAAAAAGACGCAGAAGAAATATACGTCCCGCCCGTCTCCCGCGTTCGCTGCCAATGACTGCAAAAATAAAACCAAAAAAGGAAATAACGGCAAGTTTTTTAAATCGGTCGCAGATAAAAATGGAGTTTATAAATGGACACCAGTTGTTAAAAAATAATAAAATAATTCAAAAATAAAATATATAGGAATAGTATAACGATTAAGAATGAATCCTTTTAGTGATACTGATATTGTTCCTGTTCCAAGTGGTGATCCTAAGGAAAATAGTAAAATACATACTTCTATTTATTATTCTTTTAAATGTAATAATATTGAGGTTAAAAAATTAAGTTCAAAAAACAAATATAAATTGAAAATTAAATGTAGCAATATAAAACAATGTAGTTATACAAAAGATGGGAATACTATAAAAAAAGGGAATAAATTGAATAAATTAATATCTAAATATTCTTCTAAATATTCTTCTTTAGATAATTTTAAAGATAATTTTGAAAAGGAATATGTTGAAGTTGTTAAAAATATGAGTTTATGTAATGATGTTTATAATGATCATACAATAAAAACTAATAATGGGAGTAATTATAAATTCAGTGTTACTAAAGCATATAGTAAAACTGGTGCATTATATGTAATTGCTGAAAGTAATGATAATTTAACAAATCTTAAACCTTCGGATGATATAACATATATAAGCATTATCACTCTAAGTTTTTCTCGATCGATATTTGCTTTTCCATGTATTAATAGATTTTCTTATCGGACTTGGGGGTTTGACCAATTATCACATTGGCAACAACAGCATATGAGAGATATTTTTTTATTTGAAATTAGAGGTCAAAATTGGTTTTGGGCGGAATTCAACAGGAATCTTGTTCCTCCGAATCAATTAAATAATGGCATAGTCCGCTCTAGTAACGGATATCCTTATGCGCCCTATCATCTTTCTGAAACTTTTCGCTGCCAATGACTGCAAAAATAAAACCAAAAAAGGAAATAACGGCAAGTTTTTTAAATCGGTCGCAGATAAAAATGGAGTTTATAAATGGACACCAGTTGTTAAAAAATAATAAAATAATTCATAAAATTGAAAATCAATAATATATTCATTTTATTTCATTAAATTCGCTTTCATCATTCCATGATAAAAAGTAAAAAACTCGTGTGCGAAATAACGCCGCAACTTGCCGAGTTCCTAGGCGAACCAGGTCGGATAAAAATGCCACGCACAGAAGTCACGCGCAGAATCGACGCATACATTCAAGATAATCGCCTTCAAGATGTTATGAATCCTGCCAATATTTATCCTGACAAGAAGCTCATGACGCTGCTTTTATCCGCTTTTAGTCCGAATCCAAGGCCCTATCCCAAAATAATTACATTTGAAATGCTGCGCGACATTATTTCAAATCATTGTCTCAACTGTCGGTATGAAGATTATTACTATTATAATTGAATTTTCATATTTTTGGGAACCTTTATGTAAGTTTTTACAATATAACTTCCTCCAAATGCATTTACGTAACTTTTATCCACTTCTTTTGTAAAACACACATAGTTAGAAACAGGCAACACGGGATGATTTAGCGGCATAGAATCTATTAATTTACTGTAAATATTAGTTGCAGTGGTTACAACCCATTGTTTCATAATATAATGCTTTATGACTTTTTTTATTTCTTGACAAGTTTGAAGATCCTTTTTAGTAACATCATCTGTTAGCATTACAATTTCAGGACTGTAATTCTTCATTTTTACCGATACGTTCGCAATTCTTAACTTTGAAATTATTACATCTGCATCAGCAGCAGAAGCGAAACAATCGGAGCATGTTGATGTTGCGTGTGGGATTATATCATCAACAATCGATTTACCAGTAGTATCAAGTATTGTTGTGTGTGTTGTGTGAGAACCAATATCCTTATTTACATTTGATTGTAAATATGATTTTAGTTTTACAAAAGCATCTTCACGCGGATGTGTTCCTAACGATGTAGTTATAAACTTTTCATATAATATACTAAATTTTTTAGAGTGCGTTAATTTAGCAACATTAATTAAATGGTTTGTTAATTCATTGTAAAATAATTTTAATTCACACATATTTATATATATTTAATAATATTAAAAATAACTATACTAAACGAATAAGTAATTTTATTTATTTACAAACTTATTTGTTGTTTCTTTCAAAGTATCTTTCAAATTATTCCATCGCCTTCATTACAATCGCAGCGACCCTTTATAAAATCTTCTAATGGTTCTACCCCATTGCTGTCACTTATATGCATTTTATGTACACATGTCAAATAGTAACAATTTTCGTTCGGATTGTACTCTTTTTCTTCAATCAAGTAACTGTCGGGCGGAATATGTATAAACGTGTCGCATTCGTAACTACGTTTGTCGCTGTTTGGACAAACATACGTAATGTATACGCGATGCACTTTATCATGGTGCGCGTTTAAAAACTCATTGTATATTCTGCTTCCGCCGATGATCCACATCTCGTCATATTCAGCAGCTTCGCAAAATGCAATTGCGTCATTTATCGAAGAAACCACGTGACAACAAGACGACTCTGGCAAAGAATTAGAAATAATAATATTTGTTCTATTTTTCAGCGGTCTTCTATTCTCCGGAATGCTTATCCACGTATTTTTACCCATCAGCACTGCATTCCTTCCTGCACCCGTCGTTCGTTTGGAAAATAATGCCATGTCGCCCTTTAAATGGGGCCACGGTAGTCCGCCTTTTAGTCCGATTCCCCCGTTTCCAGTCATTGCAACTGCAATGTTAATGATGATTTTTGTTTTCATTTTATTTTATTATACTGTTTGTATTTAATTAAGTAGTATTTAGTAAAATATTTATTATTATTTTATAGGTAATGTATAGTGTGTAAATAAATTAAAATTAAAAATAAATGAAATTTAAATTCGAATTTATTATTTTCATCATTACTGCAGGGCTCGTTTTAAACACATATTACGACGGTAAATATTTTAAATTGGTGGAATCTGTGAATGCGCGAAAATACATAAAAATGGCAACCATTGGATTTTTCGGTTTGTCCATGTACTTGTTTATGAAAAAGAATCCGGAAAATTCGCACAACATTATGCAACACGCCAACGAATTTATTAAATACATGCCCATTAGTCGCCAATCCGCCGACATGTTGTCGCCTTTTTTTGATATGACAAACAAGCGCGCATTCTTCGGGAAAGGGGATCAAGGACACGGCGATTCCGGTAATGCCAGTGCGGATAATGACGGCGATGGCGACTGGACAACTCGACGACAACAAAACAGCATTGACAAAATCATGACATCCGGCAAAACTGGCGGCGGCGCCGGACCCACAAAACGCAGCGTCAGCGAATCCAAAAAGAAATTTGTAGCAGCTCAACAGTCATGGAAATGCGGCGACTGTAAACGCCAACTTCCAGGGTGGTTTGAAGTCGACCATAAAATCCGCCTTGAACACGGTGGTTCCAACGCCGTCGATAATTTAGTAGCGCTGTGCAGAGATTGTCACGGGAAGAAAACGGCATTTGAAAATTTTTAGATGACAATAAATATAAATACAGAGAGATGGAGATAATGATATATAAAATTATTTAGTAGTGTTTTAGTGTTTACACATTTATAAATAAATAATTTTATATTATAAATATATCCCCCCGCCAACAAATATATAAAAAAAATACAATAAAAATGCAATCAATAAATAATAATACCAATAATGCGAATAATGCTATAACAACCATGACTAAATTCATTCTCATCGCGCTAGTATGCATCCTTGTCAATATTCCGCTCTACTTTATGGACGAAAAATGGGTCGCCGGACTCTTCACGGGCGCATGGCTGGGTGCAGCAGTTTTGCTATTTCTTTATAATCACTTTTTCAACCTCAACGTAACTTCATACAGCTTGTCTAATTTTTTCAATAACTATCTTGCCCCTGTTCTAGTGTATGTATTTTGGATCATATCAATTTATTGGTTGGTCACAGGTAACGCCGATTTGGCCGAAAATCCGAGCGACAGTTCGACTTCCAGAAACATTGCAGCCGTTTTTACTGCCATGATTCCCTTTTTAGCAATTGTTGTATCAATTATATATAAATATAAACCGAATGAAGAACATTTTATTCCAAAGGCAATTGGATACAGCATACTTGCATTTATTTTGGGACTGTTCTCTTATTATTTAAACATTCTAAGAACAAGGTGTGACGCCGGTTCGGATTGTTGGGCTTACGCCGGATGGTCAACGTTTTTAGCATTTATCATAATGACCGCATTTTTTACGTTGATATCCACTATTTCAAATCCATTTGTAAGAATGTTTCAAATCTTTCCGAAAAACTTTTTCCAAAATATAACTGCACCCATCAACGTATTTTCAATCATTATATATATAGTACTGTGGATATCTGCAATAATCGTATTTTTTCGCCATGACGACACGTTTGGAGATGAAGAACATGATCCCGTAAATATATTTTTCACAATTATCGCGATTCTCTCCTTCTTTCTATTATTCTTTAAACAAACCGAGTTTGCATCCTCAATCATTACGCGAATCATTCAATACTTTATAAGCCCCGAATTCAGTCCGTGGTCAATTTTATTACACATTGCAATCATTCTCTTATTTATTTTTTCCATCAATGTTACAACATCATCATTGCACAGATCAGGATGGTCAAATAATCCTTCCATTCTGGCTATATTTATTTCTATCCTTGTTTTAATTCTATCTTATATAGGCACATTGTTATACAATTATACACATTAAACATTCTATTTTATATAGGCACATTATTATACACATTAAACATTCTATTTTATTTTATTTTATTATATAAGATTTAATTGATTTATTTTTATTGATTTTTTTATTCTGTTATAGTAAGTGTAGTGTATTTATATTTGTGTTTTCAAGTTGTCAACGAAATAAATGAATTCAGATGCAATCAAAATGAAAGCAATAAATGCAATGCAATCAGCATCTTTTAAATATTTTATATTATTCGTTATCCTTCTCTCGTTATCTATATTTGCATACGGATTCAGTCATAATTTTATTGCAAGTCAATGGGGTGTTTCTTTTTCCATTGTCATCCTGTTTATATTCTCTCTATTTTTAAAATTCATTCTGAATATTTCAACCGTTTACATCATCCTGTTTGTGCTTGTCGCTTTTTCAGAACTAGTGTTTCTAGTCGACCGGTTCGCGGGCGTCATCATGTTTTCCGTCGTGGGTTCCCTGATCTTGTACCTTCTCTACCTTACATTCGTTCGTGGTGAAAACGTAAACGCATCCGTAAACGCCTTTTTTAGCGACATGTCATTATCCGATCCCATCTACATTCTAACAAAAATATCAACATTTATTTGCAGTTACTTTTTGAAAGGCATTTTGGTTCAACTCGTTAAAAACTCAATGCTCATCATATTCCTCCTGTATTTAGCGGTGGTCGTTTACGTTTACACAAAACAACCTTACCAAGTGGTTTCCGACAATAAATCCATTTTCCTGTTTCTGTTTCTCTTCATCGGATTTGCGCTCTTGTCGTTACTCGTCATGGGCCTGGAAGCGTTTGTTCCCTTTATCACATCATTCATAAAATATACAATTATTATTGGCATCGTCATTGGCATAATTCTTGCGGTTTTACACGTGTATACCAACGTCCCCATTATTGCAAACACGGTTTTATTCATTCTGAATATCGCTATTCTCGTCGGTATTTTGGCCATGATTGTTCGATTCATTGGAGCAGAATCGCCCAACTACATTTCCGGTCCGCCCACATGGTCCAGTTTACTGTTTAAAATCGCCATTTATCTTCCTTGTATGTTTTTAAACTTGGTCGATTATTTTCGAGGCGAACTGAAACTGGCACAACGGCAATGGACGTATGTCATCCTTATATTCTTTGAAATCGCGTTCGTCGTCTTGCTGTTTCTGCTTCCAAAAGTATTCGACGCGGTCGTAAATCACAACGGCGAGGTCATTGTAGATGCCGTGTTGCCGCTCAACGAGAAAAGTGATCCGTTTGATATTACAACGAGCAATTCAGACAACAGCACAACCGTTTCTTTAACACCGTCTCTCGCAGAAAATGTGAAGACAAATACGCCGCATTACAGTTACGGCATTTCTGCGTGGTTTTACATTCACCCCGAACCACCAAAAAATAGCTATTCATCCAAAGGAGGAATCAGTATTCTTAATTTTGCAACCGATTCAAATGGCGCGAACGCACAAGGAGCGCCGCAAGGAGCACCGCAAGTTTTATTCGACCCGAGCGGAAACCAACTTGTAATAAGCGTTCAAACCGAAATAAACAACACTGTAAGCGCAACCCTTCCAAATCAGATTTTGCTGCAACGATGGAACCACTTGTTCATCAACTTTAACAACAACGGAATAATGGATGTGTTTTTAAACAATCATTTAGAAAGTTCCACACCAAACGTCATTCCGAAACTACCCAAAACGCTGATTGTTGGTTCAAATCCAGGAGGAATATACGGCCAAGCTTGCAACGTGGTGTATTACAAAGACGTTGTTGGAAGTCAAGGCATTTCTTGGATTTATAACAGCCATAGGTTATTAAACCCGCCGCTCAAACCTAACTTTTAGAGATACTTTTAATTAAAAATATTTTTTTAGTTATATTTATTACATATTTTTCAAAATAAGTTATTATTTTACAATTATTTTGCAATTATTTTGCAATTATTTTATAAATAAATATATAAAATATATAATATATAAATAAAAACAATTATTCAGGTATTTTAATATCAGCATTCTTATAAAATGGATTTTTCTTGGTCGACGCTCATCATTGTTATTCTCGTGATTCTTGTCATTTACTTTGTATGGTCAATTCTGGCTTCTTCTTCTTCAAGCACCGTCATTAGCGGAGAACAGGACGCAAGTGCTCAAACAACAATTTCTATATCCGACAAAACCTACAGTTTTGCACTTTCTGCTTGGATTTATGTAACCGACTGGAGTTCCACAGCCAAAGAAAAATCAATTATTAGTTCCGAATCCGACACATCAACAAAAACTCCCAATCTTCTTATAAGTTTAGGGAAAGATAACAATGTATTAAATGTTACATTGGGAAACAGCGGAAGCACAATTCCCCCCATTCCAAACATTCCACTTCAAACCTGGGTATCCATTATTCTCAATGTAAACAACGGAAGTTCCATCGATATTTACATCAACGGAAAACTGGTGCAAACAAACGCTTTACAAAGTTCATGGAGTTTGGATAGTGGATCGCTGTACGTTGGCTCAAAAACCAGCGGGTTTACCGGACACATTACCATGGCAGTATTACATAACGCGCCGCTCGGTCCTCAAGACGCGTGGGACATTTATTCCAGCGGTTATGGCAGCAACGGTTCAAGTTCAGCTGTCGATTTTTTCAACAAGTACAAGGTGCGATTTGCTTTTGTAAAAGATAATGTCGAATTATCTCGTCTCGATGTTTAAAAAATAATTTATAATATTTTTATTTTTATAATATTTTTATTTTAATAATATTCTAGAATAATATTAAAATTGGCATACACATGAAAATTGGTATAATAACAAGTTCCGTTGAATATCTTACAATAATTATCAATGTTATAAATAGTACAAATAATAATGATACTACAAATAATATAAAATACATTATCACTAATAATGCAGACGTGTTAACATATTGTGTCGTCAATTTGAAATCAACATTAAAAATATTTAATATTAAAACAGCTGATAATATAAACGATGATTTTATATCAACTTTACCAAAAGTAGATTTACAAATCATCTATAGTTTTTATATTATACCAAAAATATTGTATATGCATCCCAAATACAAAACCATAAATATTCATTATTCATTACTTCCATCTTATAGAGGACCGAATCCAGTATTAGCGCAAATACTAAAAAATGAAAAATATACAGGAATATCTATTCATTATGTTACCGATGTAATAGATGATGGAAACAATATAATTGCACAAACAGATAAAATTCCGATTATTTATAAAAGTAGGTGTGCAAATTCATATTATGCGACTTTATCATTATTAAATAAAGAAGCAACGACTATACTTGAGAGAATAATTCGTCTTATAAATTATAAAAAAATATTAAATCCAATAAAAACAATATACGAAAATTCATATTATTCTAATAATCAAATTAAACAATTAATGAAAAAAATACATAATATTAATAATTAATATATATAGTATCAATAAATATTATATCAAATTAATATTAATATCAATAAATATTAATATTATACATACATCGATAAATAAATAATACAAGATACATTTTCAAAAAATCAAAAATGTTGTTTTACGGAAAAGAAATCGACTTTACAATCATCATTTTAACTGTTGTTGTAATTTTAGCCGCTTATATCCTTTTTTCATATTATCAGCAACAGCAACAAAAACAATCCATTCCAATCGTCCTTGATTCGCACTCCACTATAACATCCACCACCGTTGCAATCCCCGCAAAAACGCAGTTGAAAAATGGCGCATTTGCAATTTCTCTCTGGATTAAATTCAACTCTTCCATTCCATCATCTGTTCCGTCGTTCAATCTGTTGCGCCTGACAAAAACAAACGGAACCGCAACACCATTATCTTTGACACT
>Ga0315284_10004416_pt1 | contig 19956 bp, 20 predicted proteins | sample YL17G09_16_MG_FD_203696 | JGI IMG/M metagenome (GOLD analysis project Ga0315284, IMG submission 203696) | Sediment microbial communities from Yellowstone Lake, YNP, Wyoming, USA - YL17G09_16 | ecosystem: Environmental > Aquatic > Freshwater > Lake > Sediment | place: USA: Wyoming | collected...
CGATGCTGCGCGCGAAAAGCTCGGTCTCCTCGAAAGTGGGAGTCCGAAGCTCGTGGTATCCATATAGGCGGCAGACATCGCGGAACCTGGCCTCGACGTGCTGCCACTTGGGGCTTTCGCGGGGCAGGATGTCCTGAGTCCCCCTCGGCGCGGAATATCGCATCGGTCTCCTCCTTGCGATATTCTAGGCTATCCAGCGGAGGCTTGTCAACGCGGAGGCAAGGGATCACGCTCGTGGAGAGCTCAATGCTCTCTCTCCCTTGCAGGGCATATGCGCTAACTTAACCGTGGGGTGGAGGTTTTCCTGCAGATAGTATGAGCGCGGACTGTTTGTGGCGGGAACGTGGGGTGTCGAACAAATGCCGACGCAGGCTATGGTGTCTTGACGACCATATCGAGAGCGGGAGGGGTCCGAGCACCGCATAGCGGATGCTATCCTGCAGGACACGGTGTATGCGCCATACGGATGGGGGACGCTTGCGCAAGTGGAAACCCCCAGCCCGTATTATGCGTTTCCCGCATAATACGGGGCATTCGGAGCATTATTCACGCTTCTCGTGAATAATGCGGGCTAGCAGCCAACGGATAAACCCCGTTCAGCGAACGAGGTTATCCGTTGGCTGCCGACAAGACGCACGAATTCCGCGTGTTCTGCATTGGCCACCGGTTGATTTCGACTTTATCCGGCGGCTGCTAGGTTGTACGAAAGGTGCAAACGCCAGTCCGTTCCGATGCTTGCGGGTTTGCTGATCCCGGTGGCGTCGATGAGTCTGATCCGGTATCCCCGCGGAAGGTGTTCTGCGGCCGATGCCCGCTCAGCTAACTTAACACCGAGAATCAGGGCGAGCCACTTGTGTGCATGTCCGAGTCGCTTGAGCAGAGCGACATCAGACAGCTTGGCGACATTGGCCGCTTCCGCCCACGCTGCGGTCTGCCTGAGCGACAAGCCGCAGAAGGAATACGCGAATATCAAACGTAGTAGCGTCGACGCGCTGTCCACCTCGCGTCTGCGACGGAGAGCGCCAGTGCGAAAGGCTGAATCGTCCAGATCGAGGCTGGGCGGCAGGAAAGACAGAAGATACGGCCATTCGTGTTCGAAGACGTCTTGTGCTTTCATGCAAACAGGATATCACCAAACAAGCACAAGGTCAAGCCCTTAATAGCGCATATGCCCCTTGAGGGGGAGGGTGGGGGGGCCGACTCGCACTGCGCATACGTCCCTACCCCCGCCCTCCATGGGGCGGGGGGAATTCGCTATCAACAATCGTGAACTGATACGAATCACGTAGCGCGTTTCTCCTCCGCCCCGCTGCGTGCTGCGATGTGTCTGAAGCCGGCTCGGGAACACCCTCATTCGAGCAGCGAACGAGACATTCGGTAGGGGCGACCGGAGGATGAATGGCCGACGTGCGCCCCGGAATGCACCCACCCGCCTTGATGCCCGAACCATCCAGCGCAACGCCGGATGGAAGTGGGCGGTGACAAGCGAGGATGAGTGGTATAAGGCTGCTTATTACAAGGGCGGCAGTACCAGCGCCGGTTACTGGGATTATCCCACGAGCAGCGACACGGCCCCGGGTCAGGACATGACCGACGTGTCCGGCAACAACGCAAACTATTACACGGCCCCTTATGCCTACCCAATCGATTCCGGCAAGTACACCACGGTCGCCGGCGAGTTTCAGAACTCCGACAGCCCTTACGGCACGTTCGATCAGGGCGGCAACGTCTGGGAGTGGAACGAGGCTATTGTATACCAGGACGCTGATTATGCCTATCGCGGTCTGCACGGCGGTTCGTTCTACAACGACAACTACAACTCCCTCCAGGCATCAGACCGCAACTACAACTACCACTACCTCCCCACGTACGAGGACTACGATATCGGGTTCCGCGTGTGCGAAGTTGTTCCTGAGCCGTCATCGCTCATCGTCCTGGGTGCGCTGCTGACACCGCTTCTCGCTTTCAGACGCCGCAGGGCGTAGCGCCGGCTGCCAGCCGGCATACCTCGACTATCGTTCCTTGTCTGGGCAAGCCGGCAAGCTGCCGGCGCTACCCAGTGTCTCCCGCAGCACATCCCCCGCAGGACATGCGCTCCCTCTGGTAGAACCTTCCTGGGGCGCGCAGTCGCCCCTTACGCACTACGCAATACGCAGTACGAATCGGAGTATCTCATGCACCTTGAGCTTCATCAATGGCTTCTCGGATCGCTCGCCGCGCTGATGGTCGGCATATCGAAAACCGGCATCCCCGGCGTCGGAATCCTCGTCGTGCCGCTGCTGGCGGCCACATTCGGCGGACGGCCGTCCATCGGGATCATGCTCCCGATGCTCATTATGGGCGACGTATTCGCCGTCGCCTGGTACAAGCGCCATGCCCAGTGGGACAAACTGATCGGCCTGCTCCCATGGGTCGTCGTCGGCCTCGGGATCGGCGCGTTCGCGCTCTGGATCACCGGCGAGATGAAGGGCAGCAAAGACATCCTCGGCATGGTGATCGGCGCGCTTGTGATCGTGATGCTCGCACTCCATCTGCTCCAGAAGTTCCTCGGTGAGAAGCTCACCCCGAAGTCGCCGATCGGCACAGCAGCCACCGGCGTCTCCGCCGGTTTCGCGACCACCGTCTCGAACGCCGCCGGCCCGATCATGCAGATCTACCTCGCCGCGCACAAGCTCCCCAAAGAGCAGTTCATGGGCACCATCGCCTGGTACTTCTTCATCATCAACGTGAGCAAGCTCCCGATCTACTTCGCGCTCACCTTCATGAACCCGAAGAATCCGATCGTCACCGGGCCGTCGCTGCTCTTCAACCTGGCTGTCTTCCCGGTCATCGTGGTCGGCGTCTTCATCGGCAAGTGGCTGCTCCCCAGGATGTCGCAGAAGACCTTCGACACGGCGGTTCTCGTGCTCGCCGGTGCGGGAGCGCTGAAGCTCATCCTGAGCTGACGTGCATGCTCCCTCGCCCGCCGGGAGAGGGTCGGGGTGAGGGGCACGGGGTGAGACTGAGCTTCGTCACTATGAGCCGCTCGCTTTGGCACTAAATGCGGAACAATACGACTGGGCGCCGTTTCGCGCGAGGACGTTCGCCCCTCGTTACGGTCCGCCGTTCATCGGACCTACTCGGGGTAGACGGATACTACCTGTTCCGCCTGGGCGCAGCCGGATCCTACCTGTTCCGGCTCAATGTAGACGGAGACTGCCAATACCGCCTGATCCCGAGTAGTTCGCCGCGGCGAACGTATCGAGGGATGGGAGAGACCAGTAGCTGCCATGTTCCATATTTCCAGGCTGACCGAGACTCAGGTGACCGCAATCGCGGGCGGGATATCCCTCATCCTCGCCGTCGTGCTCGTCGTGTACTATCAGCGTGCGAAGCAGCTTCTCGACGAGATGTGGGCCGTGGACACGTACTCAGCTTCGGAGCTGCGGAGAATGTGCAGCGGCGGGTTCGATGCCGTCGTCGAGGTTCAGGGACAGGTCTCGTGTGACAGACCGGTCACCGCGCCGGCTTCCCAGTTCCCATGCGTCTGGTGCCATACGAAAGTCGAGCGCGAGATGACCAGGGTCGCGGCATCACGATCCGGCGTTCGCACTGAACACGTGTGGGAAACCGGCTACGATCACACGATTACGGCGATCTTCAAAGTCACCGACGAGACCAGCTACACTCTCGTAGATCCCACCGACGCGGGCATAGATACCGAGAAGCCTTACGTGCTTATCACCGATCAGCGCGAGCCGTGGTTCGAGAGCGTCGGCCGCTCGGACACGGGGCGGTATCGGATCACCGAGGAGATATTCGTCCCGACCGGCTATGCGTACGTCCTGGGCCAGGCATCGAGCTGCCAGGAAGGCGTGGAGTCGGACGTCCTGATCCATTATCCCGGCGAGGGATACGCCGACCCGAACCGGAGGTTCTTCATCATCAGCCGCAAGAGCGAGAAGGAGATCATGGGTTCGAAGGAGATCTCGCTCAAGATATGCTTCTGGGCGGGCATTCTCGGCTTCTTCTTCGCGGCGTACTGCGCCCTCCACGCGCTGGGCATCGCGCTGTGAAACCCCCGGGGGAATGGTTGATGGCTCATGGCTAATGGCTAATGACGGACCGGATTCCATTGACCATCAGCCATCAACCATCAACCATTCCCTTCTCGTGTTTGTCCATCTTATACTACGCTCAGTTCCCAACCCCGCAAGAAATTTCTGTTGCTATTAATTGAAAAACCGGGTATAGTATACTTTGGCAACCGGCACCGAGGCTAGAGCGAGATTCGTGCGGAGCGTTCTTCTTTCTGGATGAGTTCCGACCGCGTTGAATTAGCCCTGTGGCTAAAGGCCTTGCCAAATCATATGGGAGTAGGACTCCCAGAAAGAGGAGATCGCATTGGCGAACAAATCATTGTACGTCGGAAATCTGTCGTACAGCACCACCGAAGAGGAGCTTAAGAGCCTCTTCGACCCGTGGGGACCCGTGCAGGACGTCCGCATTGTCCAGGGACGCGGATTCGGGTTCGTAGACGTTCCTGAGGAGAATGCCGCTGAGGCTATCGAGCAGACAAACGGCAAAGAGTACCAGGGACGCACCATCACCGTGAACGAGGCTCGACCGAGAAGTGAGAGCCGCGGCGGCGGCGGCGAGCGCCGGGGCGGTGGCGGGTACGGCGGTGGCGGCGGTGGCGGCGGTGGCCGTCGCGAGCGCTGGTAGACGCCTGTCACTAATCTGACATAGGCAAAATCGAGGGAGGCCGAAAGGCCTCCCTTTTTCGCTTGTTGGGTAGAGACTCGCAGAGCCGAACTCGGATTTCGGATCTCGGATTGCGGATTTGGGATTGGCGGAATCACAAACCCAAGAAACGTCCCGCATCCAATGCCGAACTTCCAGCGTTCAAGTGCCGGACGCCGAACGATGAACTTTGAACCTGAAACGTGGAACCTGACACCTGAAACCTGAAACCTTGAACTCTGAACCTTGAGCCCTAGCCCGCATTATTCACGAGAAGCGTGAATAATGCTCTGAATGCCCTGCATTATGCGGGAAACGCATAATGCAGGCTAGCGCCTGCCCAGCTTCTTCTTCGCTTCGTCCAGCGACTTCTCCACCATCACGCGGTACGTGCTCTCCGGGTACTCGCACAGGAATCGCTCATAGCACCACGCCGCCCGCTGTGGATCGGCGAAGTAGTCCAGACACAGATCTCCGGCCTTCATCAGGCAGACTTCCGCTTCCGGCGTGCCCGGATGCGTGAAGAATATGCTCTGGAAGAGCTTCAGCGCGGGCTGATGGCATGCCGTCTCCATGAGGTATCTCGCGATCTGAAACTCCGATCTCAGGTCGAGCTCCGCATCACGGAAGTTGTTCGCCATCTCCGCATAGCACGCCGCCGCTTTTTCGCGCTCGTCCCTATCGAGGTAGAGGTCTACGCTGCGCTGGTAATGCGGAATCGCCCGGTCGCGGTTCTGCTGGATAGTGTAGGTCTTCGCGAGCTCGGCATGGGCGTCCGCGTTGCACGGATCGCGTTCGAGCAGAGCGTGCAGGTTCTCCAGAGCATCCCAGGTGGTTCCGCGCTCGATACTGGACCTCGCGTCGGCCATCAGATATTCCTTCGATCCCTCTGACCCCATCTTGAGTGCGGAGGCCAGGATCATGCCGAAGACCATGCCTCCGATGTGCGCCCAGTATGCCACGCCGCCCGCCGTCTGATGCGCGATGCTGTACACTCCCGCGCCGAACTGGTACAGGAACCAGATTCCGAGTCCGACCACCGCCGGGACCGTGAACGATCCCCAACGGAGCGGGTAGATGAGAATCCCGAAGCACCAGAATACGCGTATCCTCGTCTTGTAGAACCGGATTGCGAAGATCCCCAGTATCCCCGCGATAGCTCCCGACGCGCCGACCACCGGCACGTTCGCCGCCGAAGCGAGGCCGTGCACCATCACCACATGCAGGAAACTCGCCGCAAGTCCACTGCCGAGATAGAAGATCGTGTACTCGAGCCGTCCCAGCGCGTCTTCGACATTCGGCCCGAACAGCCACAGAAAGAGCATATTCCAGGCGAGATGCCACACGTTCACATGGACGAACATCGAGGTGATCATGTTGCGGAGGGTGGGGTGCTGCGGGAAGACGCCGAACGCGTTTATCACTGAGGGCCTGTCGAGCGGAAGGAGCCACAAAAACATGATGAAGTTTGCGGCTATCAGGCTGTAGGTGACTGCTGGAAAGCGAGAAGTTCGCCTGTCGTTTCCGAAGGGCAGAAGGAAGAACATATCCGGCTGGTCGGAGCCACTCCTCGGATGCCTGTGCGTCTTATCGAACGGCCGGGCAGCCGTTCCACCACTTGCGGCATCCTGTCAAGCCGGCTGCCAGTCTCAGCAGAACGTTCTCCGGACGCCCGCGCAAATCCTCCACGCAGTGAATGCGTTGTCCACGTGCGGAGAACAAATGAACCGCGCTACTCCGCGACTTGCGTGACCTGAAGGCCTCTCGATTCGAACTTGAATGGTATGACGCGGCTTCCGAGTTTCTCGACCACTTCTTCTACGCTTTTGCGCCGGTTTGGTTCCGCGAAGAACAGGAGGCATCCGCCCCCGCCCGCGCCGCACGCCTTCCCGCTCATCGCGCCGTTCTTGAAGGACTCTGCGAACAACTCCTCGATCTGGTCGTTCGTGACGGATTCATCGAGCTGCTTCTGGCACTCCCAGTTCTGGTTCATCAGGTCGGCGAACTCATCGAGCTTCCGCGAAAGGAGAACGTAGCGCATGCTGTACGCGATGCTCCTCAGGGCGTAGAGCGCGTTCACGGTCTCTTGAGACCCTTTCCGATACGCGCCCCAGACATTCTCATGGATGTTCCCGGAGAGCCTCTGCTTGCCGGTATAGCAGAGCACCAGCCGGTCTTCGAGTTCCTTCATCACTTTTGGCGGCAAGTTGAGCTGCTCGACCTCGACCCGATCCCCGAAGGTCATGAAGTTGAAGCCGCCGATTGCGCTGGCGAATTGATCCTGCTTGCCGCCGAGTATGCCGAGTATCGCTTCGAGCTCGTATGCCAGCCCGGCGATGGTCTTCTTATCCTCGATATCCTTCACCTGGGTCTTGACCAGGCTGAGCCACACGACATTGAGCGCTGACGACGTGCCCAGTCCGGAGCCCGCGGGTAGATCGGATTGGTAGGCAACCGTGATTCCCTCCCGCGATCCGCCGTCCGCGTCCGGCGAGCCGTCCCTGATCTCGAGCCTGCCGGTGACGTACTTGTCTATAGTGGCGTTGAGCACCGCACCGCCCGCGCCTTTCGCGAAGATATCTACGTCCGTCCAGCCGCCTGCGAAGTCTATCCGCACCGGCGCCTTGCTTGCGACAATCATCCTGGAGCTTCCTTTCTACGATCAATCCTTCCGCCGGCCGTGGTCTGAAGACTCGTTCGGCCCCCTCGTGAAGGAGCACTCTCGCCATCCCATCCGTATTATCGGCAAGAGCGAGTGTGGTCTTGCGCCGTATGCGCCATTCGCGAGTGCGGCTCCGGTCAGTATCTCGTTCGATTCCACCGAGCAGCCGAGCTCCTCGTCCCGCGAGCGTTATATCCCGTTTTGATGAACCGCTAAACGCCCAATGAACCGGTCAGCATCTGACTGCCTGCTTGTGCCGAATTCCTTCTCCTTATCAGGGAGAAGGTTAGGATGAGGGTGGGAACCGTCGGACGCCGACCCTCACCCCGCCCTCTCCCTGGAAGGGCGAGGGAAATCTGCGGGGCGGCACGGCGACCGATCCCTACGCATCAGAAGGCAAATGACGCCCGAAGCTCGTAGTTGACCCCGTTCGTCTCGGGCTCCCCTGGACACGTTATCTTGAACGGCGCGACCCTGAGCGCGATGGACTTGTCCGGCGCGATGTCGTACGCCGCCATGAGCGAGATGATGTCCTCCTTGGGCCGCTCGGGCTCACCCAGGCGATTCTGCCGCACATGGAAGTACTCGCCTATGAGACTCCACTTGTCCGAGAGGTAGTACTCTCCGTGAAGGAAGAGCGCCTTCGCATTCGGCCCGATCGGATGCCCGATGATAGCATGATCGTGCGTGTAGGCCAACTCCGGGAACTCCGCCCGCGTGGCTTCGTAGGTCTGCGGATCGGTGAATATGTACTCGGCGCGGAACGTCGAAAGTCGCTCGCCCGCGAATAGCTTCGGCAGGAAGAATCCGAGGGTGTATCCGATCTTCCGCGGCCGTTCGAAATGCGGCCCGAAGATGTCCGGCGCGGTGATGTCATCTATCAGGAACTCCCCGTAGTATTCGATCCCGTTCTCCGTTCTGTAAGTAAGGTCGGCGGCGTACAGGGCGTTCAGTGACTCGTCTATGCTGCTTCCCGGGCCGCCGAGCACATGCTGGTACAGATAGACCGGGAGCACGAGGATCGCGGGATTCGGCGTCTTGTTCATCTTCGCAGCCTCGCTCACGCCCAGAAACCAACGCTCTGAAAGGGGCCGCTCGTATCTTCTGCCGAACAGGTATAACATCCGCCCTTTATCCTCGAAGACGCTCAGTGATTCCGTGATCTTGAATCTGCCGATCAGCCTGCCGAGATCAATCTCCTTGATTCCGCGTGCCTGCCAGAACGAAGCGCTGTTATCCGAGAGGATCAGCGAGCCGCTATATGCGGGTCCCCAGTTCTGATACTCGCGTCCGACGGACCAGATGAAGTTGCTGTCGTATCCCCTCAGGATCACTTTGTCCGGCTGCGTGCTGTACCGGGCTGTCTCGAAGAACTTGTCCTCCCTGTCGGCGATGGTGGCGATCCCGAAGGCCCGCTGGGAGAAGCTCGAGAATCCCGAGATTCGGAACGGTATCGTGACGTTCCCGCTGGACGCTGAATCGTCCGTCGGGGTGGGCCTCACGTATCCGAGGAGAAATGTTTCGCCGTCCGAAACTGCCGTCTTGTCGGCTCTGTGCTCCCAGTCGTCAATGATCCCTTCGTTCAGGAAGCCCAGCTCCGGCCTGAATTCCTGGATCAGATGGTCTATCAGCGCCGTCTGGGACGAAATCAGCAACTCCGACTTCGATGATTCGATGACCGATACGAGCGCCTCCGCCATCTGCATCCTGTCGAAGAGCCTGTCGCCCTCGAAGACCCTCGCCGAGCATCCCGGTACGAGGCCGTCCGCCGCGAGACTTATCATCGCGTCGTAAGTCCAATCGCCGAGCGGAATGTGGTCAACGGAGGGGACGATCCTCCTGCCGGCCGATGCCGATCCGGTCAGAAGAAGAACCGCAAGTAGAACGAGGAGCGCGCGCCGAAGAGGACTTCTCAATTTTCGGACTCCTTTCAAGAAAAGAAGATGCGTTTCCGGGGTCGGAGCGTCCGCGAAGGTCCAGCCCGCAGAATTTGTGTCATTCTGAGTGAAACGAAGAATCTGCCTTCGATGGTAGATTCTTCACTGCGTTCAGAATGACACACTGTCGGACGTTTGTTCTCATCGCGAATAATAAAGGGCTACTCGGTTGACCGGCTGTCTGCCAGGATGTAGTCAACCGCGGCCGGAAGATCGCTCACGATGCGGTCGGGCTTCCAACGCCAACTCTCGACTTCATCGGCGGACGACCTGCCGGACAGCACGAGAATCGTCCTGCATCCCGCTTTGCGGCCGGCTTCGATGTCGCTCTCGCCATCGCCGATGAGGAACGAGTCCTCCAGCGAGAGGCCGATCTCGTCGCATGCTCTCCGAAAGAGCCCGATCTCCGGCTTGCGGCATTCGCAGCCTTCGTCTTTACGGTGGATGCAGTAATATGAGCCCGAGATTTCGCCGCCGTGATCCGCTATCATCCGGCACATCTTCCGGTTGATGCGGTCCAACTCCGCCGGATCCAGCAATCCGCGCCCGACTCCGGCCTGGTTGGAGACTATGACTACGGCGATGCCGGCTTCCTTCAGCCGCGCCAGGCTCTCCAGCGCCCCCGGTAAGAAGACGAACTCGTCAACGCTCCGCACGTAATCGTCTCGGTTCTCGTTGATGACCCCGTCCCTATCCAGAAATACCACGGTCAAGCGGCGATCTCCTCCAGCAGGTAGCGGAATATCAGGTGGGAGAGGACCATGTGCACGTCCTCTATGTGCTGCATATTGTCGCTGTGGACTGTGACGGAGTGCTTCGCAACCTGGGCGAGCTTCCCGCCCTCGAAGCCGGCGAGTCCGGCGGTGATCGCGCCCTTTTCGTTCGCTACTTCGATTCCTTTGATCACGTTCGGCGAGTTTCCGCTGCCGCTGATGCCGATCACCAGATCGCCCGGCTCTACCCAGGTATCGAGCTGCTGGGCGAAGATCTCGGAGTAGTCGGCGTCATTGGCCCAGGCGGTCATCACGGGGATATTATCCGTGAGCGCCATGACCTTGAACTTCTTCGCGCCAGTGCCGCCGATCCCCTTCTGGAGATCGCACGCGAGATGCGATGCCGTTGCCGCGCTTCCTCCGTTCCCCATGATGAAGACCTGCTTCCCGGTCTGATACGCGTCCATGACCAGGCCGACGATCTTGTGAATGTCTTCCCTGGAGACTTCCGCCAGCAGTCCGCTCACGTCGTCCAGATACTGGTTGATGCGCTTCAATGTCTATCTCCTGACGTTGAAAATCACTTTGGTCCCGTCACGCTCGAGGTTGAACGGGAGCTCCTTCATGTCTGCGAGGGCTTCTCTCACCGGCGTCTGGCGTTCCGGAGGACAGTACAGGAGCATGAAACCTCCACCTCCGGCGCCGGCGATTTTCCCGCCGACGGCGCCCGCCTTCCGAGCGATCTCGTACATCTCGTCTATGGGCGCGCTGCTTATCTTGTCCGCGAGCTGCTTCTTGTACATCCAGCCCCGGTGGAGAATCTCGCCCAGGCGGTCGGGACAGCCGTTCACCAGTGCCTCATGAATCTCGTGCGCCTGCTTCCTCATGTTCCTGAGCACCAGCAGCCGGTCCACGATGTTCCGCTTCTGCTCGCCGAGCACGTCCTCGGACTTCCGAGTGACTCCCGTATAGAACAGCATCAGGCTCTCGCTCAGCCTTCGCTTTTTCTCTGAGTTGAGGTCAACCAGGTCCACCTGCACCTCGCCCGTCGGCATGAACTGGATCAACCGCAGATTCCCGAACGCTGCGATGTACTGATCCTGCTTCCCGATCGGCTTCCCCAGAACGTCTATCTCGATCTCACAGGCTTCCTCGGCGAGCACGGACGGCGGCTTCGGTTCGCCTTTGTACGCATACATGGCGTTCAACAGGCCGACCGTCACACTGCTCGACGAACCCAGCCCCGATCCCTCGGACGGTATGTCCGCCATCGTGGATATCTCGATGCCCTGCGTGATCCCCGTCTTCCGAAGAGACTCTCGAACAAGCTCGTGCTCGATCTCGTCAATCGAGTCAACCATCTCGGTCTTCGAGTAGCCCACGCGAATCTTGTCGTCGAACCGTTCCTTGATGATGACGTAGATGTACTTGTCGATCGCGGAGGAAATCACGCAGCCCCCGTCGAGCTTGTAGAAATCCGCGAGGTCGGTTCCTCCGCCGGCGAAGCTTATGCGTAATGGTGTTTGTGTGATTATCATCTACTGCTATCTCCGGTCAGCATACCATCTCTCGGTGAATGCGCGGTATTCGGCCTGGTGCTCCTTGATCTTGCGCCACCAAGCCTCATTACTAACATACCACTCTATCGTGGATTTCAGCGCGTCTTCGAATCCGTGGCGCGGTGACCAGCCGAGCTTCCGCGTGAGCGTGCAATCGAGCGAGTAACGCCTATCGTGTCCGGGCCTGTCGGCCACATAGTTGATGAGCGACTCCGGCTTCCCGAGGGCGTTCAGTATTATCTTCGTGATCTCGATGTTCGTGCGCTCGTTGCCGCCGCCGAGATTGTACGCCGTCCCCGGCTCGCCCTTGTGAAGCACCACGTCAATCCCCTCGCAGTGATCGAGCACGTAGATCCAGTCCCTGATCTGCTTGCCGTCGCCGTAGACCGGGAGCGGCTTATCTTCCATTGCGTTCGTGATGAACAGCGGGATGAGCTTCTCGGGATACTGGCATGGCCCGAAGTTGTTCGAGCCTCTGGTGACGAGTACCGGCAGCCCGTAAGTCACGAAGTATGATCTGGCCAGCAGCTCTCCGCCGGCTTTGCTCGCGGAGTATGGGCTGTTCGGCTCCAGCGGATCGCCTTCCTTGAAGGAGCCTTCCTGGATGCTGCCGTAAACCTCGTCCGTCGAGATATGGACGAACCGCTCGATCTTGTGCTTCTTGCAGGCTTCGAGCAGCACGAACACGCCGAAGACGTCCGTGAGCACGAAGTCGCCGGGATCGTCTATTGACCTGTCTACATGCGACTCCGCCGCGAAGTTCACTACGGCGTCAACCTTCTGCGCGAGTTCGTCCACGATCGCCTTGTCTCGGATATCTCCGTGCACGAACTCGAAGCGTGGACTTCCCTGCATGTCGGCGAGGTTGTCCATGTTGCCCGCGTAGGTGAGCGCGTCCAGCACGACGACGCCGTACTCGGGATACTTGTCCAGCATATAGCGGCAGAAGCTGCTTCCGATGAAGCCTGCTCCACCGGTGACGAGGATATTCTTCATGTGGCGGATTCCTGTCTGCAGTGTACCACGTTGACGACGCGATATGGGCATCGCGTCGTCAATGTGCAGTTATGAATCTCGTGATTCATGGCCCTTCCGTCTATGAATACGCCCGCTGCCCAGCGCTGGTTCCTGTGCACAACCGCCGTCTCAGTCAACCTTGAACCTGCAACCTGCAACCTGAAACCTGCAACCTTGAACCTTGAACCTGAAACCTTGAACCCCGGCCCCTACCGCATCTTGATCTCCCAGTCATACGGGATCTCGTCCGTGTCGTACGGCAGGCGGTACTCATCCGCAGCCGACGCGCGATACGGCTCCGTCGGCAGGTTCACGAGCAGCGACGGCTCGACTCCGATGGTCTTGTAGCCGTGCGTCACCCCGACCGGTATCTTCAGCAGAACGGGGTTCAGCTCGCCCATGAATACTTCCTGGACCTCGGCGAAGGTCGGCGAGCCCTCTCGGCCGTCGTAGAGCACAGCCTTTATCATGCCTTTTACGACCGCCCAGAAGTCATCCTGTTTCTTGTGATAGTGCCAGGCGCGGATGACCCCGGGGTAGTTCATCGAGATGTAGATCTGGCCGAACTTCTCGAAGATGCTTTCGTCGGATCGCAGGATTTCGGTCAGGCATCCTCTCTCGTCGGCATGCCCTTTGAGTGGTTTGATGATGACATCCTGTATCATGTCTTGCTCCTCTCGGAGGTTGCGGCCGGGGAAGCCGGTGAACCGGGCCCGGCTGTATGGAGAGTCATCCTAGCGGCGACCTCTCCCGGTCGGCCTTCGAGCGTATCAGCGGTTCGGGGCGCGCGGCGCCGGAATCCGTTGTGGCCACCGCGACTTTGCGGTCGGAGACCAGTACACCGTCAACCGGCGGGAGCGGCTTCGTCACGCTGTTGTAGTCGCTCGTGAGCATGGAGATAGGCGTCGCCAGCAGGATATACGCATCCAGGAGAGTCCCCTGGTTCCTGACGTAGTAGCAGTCAAGCTCCGCGCGCTCCTTGTAATTGGTTTTCATTCGGCGCTTGATTTGCCAGTAGCCGGTAATGCCGGGCTTCACGGAGAAGACCTCCCCGCGCCTGTCACCATAAAGAAGGCTTTCTCCGTAGGGCACCGGCCGAGGCCCGACGAGGCTCATGTCGCCCTTCAGCACGTTGAGGAACTGCGGCATCTCGTCAATGTTCAGCAGCCTCAAGAGAGCCCCTATCCGCGTGACCCTCGGGTCCGAGTACTCGCCGGGGACTCCATATCCGCCGTTCGTTGCGTGCTCTCGGCGCAGATGCTGTTCCATCTCGTGGGCGTTCGTCACCATGGTTCGCAACTTGAAGACGCCGAAGCGCCGGTTGTTCTTGCCGACTCTCTCCTGAACGAACAGAACCGGGCCGCCGTCCAGCTTGACCAGAACCGCCGATACGAGCAATACCGGTGAGAAAACTACAAGCGCGACAATTGCCCCGACCACATCGAGAGCGCGTTTCAGCGCATCCTGAAACCTGCAATTCCTCTTCCTGCTCAAATCCCGCCTCCTTGCCGACTGCTCATCCGCGCACCGAGCTGCTTCTCAGTCAACGACTGCTTCCCCGAATAAGCGCCGAGGGACGCACGGCCGCTTTCCTGCCGATAACTGTTGAAATCATCGAGCGCCCAGTCCACGAACATGGCGAACTCGCGCTTGAACCTTTCTGTGTCGAACCGCAAGCTTGTTTGGCGAATCGCGTGTGTATCCCACTCGCGCCCCTCGCATTCGCGAAGCGCCGCGATCAGGCTCTCCACGTTCGCCCTTTGGAATAGCACGCCATTGACCTCGGAATCAACGATATCCGCCGATCCGCCGACGCCGTATGCGACCACCGGCCTGCCGGATGCATGCGCCTCCACCATGTTGATCCCGAAGTCTTCCTCAGCCGCATGCACCAACGCCTTGCAGTGGGCGAGATAACCCGACATCTCCTTATCGGATACGTATCCCTTGAACTCCACGTTAGGCCCGGCTATCTGCTTCAGATATGCCTCCTGCTCGCCGTCACCGATCACGACCAGCCGCCAGCCGAGCTGATTGAACGCCTCGACTACCAGGTCTACCCGCTTGTACGGGGCGAATCTCGATACTACGAGGTAGTAATCATCCACCGAGGGCGATACGTAGAACTTCTGAATCTCCACGGGCGGATGTATCACAACGGACTCGCGGCCGTAGAACTTCAGAATCCTGCGCGCGATGTATCCGGAGTTCGCCACGAAGTAGTCCACCCGATAAGCCGTCGCCAGATCCCACATCCGCACATAGTTCGCCATCAGCGACCAGATGGAGCGGACCGCCCGGTTCTGATGCCGGGTGTAGACGTGTCGCATGTCCCATGCATACCTCATCGGCGAATGGCAATAGCAGATATGGCAGGCGTCGGGCTTCGTGATGACCGCCTTGGACGCACAGTGGCAGCTCGATATCACAAGGTCGTAATCCGAGAGATCGAACTGTTCGAAGGCCAGCATGTACAGCGGCAGGAACTTGTGATGGTGCTTGGCGACCAACGGCATCTTCTGCAGAAAGGAGGTCTTGATTTCCGCATTCGGCAGATGTTCTGCAACGAGTTTTCGATCTGCGAAAGCAGTGAATATGGGGGCTCGGGGGAATAGATCGTGTAGGGCAATCACTACCTTCTCAGATCCCGCCAGAACGTTCAGCCGTTCGTGTACGAGAGCAGTGCTTATCTCTCCGGACAGACATTCGCCACTTGCGTAAGCGTCACTCCTGATGCGCGTATACATGCTTTCTCTCCATTGCAGGGCTCGGATCATCGGCGGAGCGGTTGTCACCAACACGAATAGACTTCACCTTTGACCAGTTTGTTTCCTCCTGGACTTTGCGTCCGCCTGCTCGTGTGCCGGGGGAGTTCTCAGACGGCATAACACGGGGGCAGCACTGCACTTCGGCAGTGTCCCGTGCGCCATTCCCTGGCACGACCGCCCGCTCCCATGTGTACTACCGTAACAACCGCGGTGTTAAGACTCAAGACGCTGCGCGCTTTCTCGACTGCATCCGTGGCCGGCTTACCCGCCCTTCCTCGACCGATCAGCGGCTGCGGCGCCTTTCAGGATGTTCGTCGTGCTCCGGCCTTCGACCAGCGGTACGAGCACCACTCTGCCGCCCCATGACTTGACTTCGCGACCACCGACCACCTGGTCCTCGCGGTAGTCGCTTCCCTTCACCAGCACGTCCGGGTGGATCGTCTTGATGAGCTCGAGCGGCGTGTCCTCGTCGAACAGTATCACCGCGTCCACCGACGCGAGCGACGCCAATACCCGCGCGCGTTCGTCCTGCGGGATCACCGGACGCCCTTCGCCCTTGAGGGCGTGCACGGAGCGATCGGTATTCAGGCCGATCACCAGCTTGTCGCCTTCCTTCTTCGCCCGGTCGAGATACGTCACGTGCCCGACATGCAGGAGATCGAAGCAGCCGTTCGTGAAAGCGATCCGCTCGCCCCTGGCGCGCCATCCCGCGATTCGAGCCAGCAGGTCCTGTATCCCGCAGATCTTGTCCGACTGCTCGATCGCCTGCTCCACGGCGATGGCCTGGATCAGCTCCCGGCGTCGGATCGGCGTCGTGCCGACCTTCTCGACGACGGCGCCGGCCGCCAGGTTCGCAAGGCTCACCGCATCTTCGCGATCGAGCCCGGCCGCTATCCCCGCCGCCAGCGTCGCGATCACCGTGTCTCCCGCTCCCGAAACATCGAATACTTCTCGCCCGACCGCGGGAAACCGTTTCACGGACTCCGGCTCGATCAACGCCATCCCCAACTCGCTCAGGGTCACCAGGACGAAATCGAGCTTCAGTTCGCGGCAGAGCTTCTGACCCGCGCACAGAAGCGCATCGAGGTCGCTCGCGGGCGTTCGGCTGACATCCGCCAGCTCCAAGCGGTTCGGCGAGATCGCAGTCGCTCCCGCGTATTTGGCATAGTCTGTGCCTTTCGGGTCAATCAGGACGGGAATTCCGAGCTTCCGGGCCGAGCAAATCGCCTCGGCGCATAGGGCCTCGGAGAGAGTGCCCTTCGCGTAATCGGACATGATGACCGCTGAGACGCCGTCGCTCATTTCGCGAATGACGGCGTCCATGAGCTTCCGCATCTCCGCCCCGTCGCGCGAGGTGTTGTCTTCCGTGTCCAGGCGCAGCATCTGCTGATGCCCGCCGATGATGCGCGTCTTCGTGATCGTCGGCCGGTCTACTCGGATCATGCCCCTCGTGTCCGCGCCGGACTTGCCCAGAACCTCGATGAGCCTGTCGCCTTCGGAATCCGATCCCGCGAATCCGCAGACGGCGACCTGGAGCCCGAGGCCCACAGCATTCAGGGCCACGTTTCCCGCGCCGCCCGCGGTCTCCGTCTGACGAAGGAGCTTCACCACGGGCACCGGCGCCTCAGGTGATATCCGCGATACCGAGCCCCACAGGTATCGGTCCAGCATGAAGTCGCCGATCACGAGCAGCTTCTGTTCGCTGACGGCGCTCTCCAGCCAGTTCACAACTCCCGAACGGTCCTTGAGCATTGTGCCCCAACTCCTCTGCGCCGATGCGCACGGACGACGAGCGCGCTTCCACTGATATGTTGGCCTACTGTGCCAGGGCTTCCTCCAGGACTTTCACAGTCAATCTCGCGCAGTTGTCCCAGGTATACATCGCCGCGCGTTCGAAACCGGCATGTGTGAGCGTGTGACGCAGCGCGTCGTCGCTCATCAGTGAAGTGATCTTGTCGGCGATATCCTCCGGACTGTGCGGATCGCAGTAAAGTGCCGCATTGCCGCATACCTCCGGCAGTGAAGCGGCATTTGATACGATGACCGGGCATCCGCAGGCCATACAGCACAGGTATAGCGGCACCTCATCTCTTGGCATAGAGTAGGCTCACCTCAGGGTATCAATTGTCGGATGGAACGAAGGTATCGGGCAAATCTGCCTTGCGATGCGCGATTATGAGGCCAACGCCCAGAAGGGCGAAGAACAAAGGAAGTGTACGCCAATAGGTCATAATGTCACCAGTAGCCATGTTCACAAGCAGTGCAAGCCATACGGCGAATAGGTATTCCCCTAACCAGTGCTTGCGTGCGAGGCGGTATGTTCCGGATGCGATGACAGCCAGCCAGACGATCCAGATGGCAGCGCCGATGATCCCGCCTTCCGCCAGCATTGTGAGATAATTGTTATCGCCCATTATGAATAGCTCAGGAAGGCATTTGTACCCAATGCCGAATATCGGGTGGGTAAGGAATACATGCCATCCCACTTGCCACACATCTAGACGACCGGACATCGCGGCATTCCAGTCGCCGCTGGACGCAAGGTTAACCGTATCTAGAATCCGATTGAGTAGACCAACGCTTAGACCCGGCAAGACCCTGCCGAGAATGATCACGCAGAGAACGATCGCCCCGAACATTGTCGACAGCAGAACGACTTTGCGCCGGAGGGAGAGATCGTGGGAGACAACCACGTATACAACCGTCGACACCAGCAAGAAGAGCCAGCCGGCTCGGGAGAACGTCATCAGCAATGCCGCTGAACAAAGCACCAGAACAACCACCAAAAGGAGCCTGCTGACTTGCACGTCTCTCCTGCGCCACACGGCAACCGCGAGGAGGATGATCATCGACATATAAGAGCTAAGATGGTTTGGATCGAGAAACACTCCCACTGCGCGCCACAATTCTACCCCCGGAATCCATATCTTGAAGCCATAGTAACGCTCGGCTTTGTAAAGCGAGTAAAATAGGTCGATGTTGATGACCGATATCAGGCCGAGTGCGGCACCAAGAGCGGCACCGATGAAAACTGCGTACATGAGTCTTCTCAGACTTGTAATGGAAGTGGGCGCATAGATATCAGCAGACATAAACAGAACGATAAACGCCTCGCCGATTCGTAGGAACTTGAGCACTGATATCTGTCCATATCTGCCCCCCCACAGAAGCCATGCGTCCAAAGCAGAGATCAACAGGCTGAGCATGAACATCGCGGTTGTGAAGAGGATCGGCGATCGAAGCAGATTCCATCTCCTGTGCATCAGGCGATAGCTGACAACCGCAAAGAACCCGGCGAAGAACACTATGTTGGTCATGCTGAAGGGCACCCTACCCAGGGCAATCTGTGGGGAGACAGGCAGGAGCAGCAGATACACAGGAAGCCATGCGCGGGGTCTGGCGAGAAAGAGCGCAGTAAGAACGAGGAGTGATGCGAGTGCTGCCAGTATCATCATGGCCGACCGGACGCCTCAGTTCGATTCGCCAATATCCCTGAATATACCTCGGCCGTTCTGTCGGCCATCAGGTTAACGTCGAAAAGCTCAGCAGCTCGCCGCACACTATTCCCGGAGAAGTAACGGTGCCGCTCTCCATCCGCCAGCAGACCGATGACGCCCTCTGCCAACTGAATTACGTCCTGCGGGGACACCAGACTGCCTGTCCTGCCATCTATAGTGACTTCCCGGTTGCCATCTATATCTGTGGCGACTGTTCGCCTTACGTAAGCCTTATCCATCTGATTCTCGTGCCTCTAATGCTGACTTGCCCGGTGCCCGGATTCCACACACGGCCCAGTAGATTTGCGCTGTCTCTGATGCCATACGCTCCACAGTGAACCGCGCAACGGCCTGATCCCTGGCGGCTTCAGACAATCGCTGCCAAAGATCGCATCTATCGGCAAGCGCCACGAGATAGCCGGCGGCGGCGTCTGGACAAGAGAGGTCATACAGGAAACCGGTCACTCCATGAGTTACCACATCGTGATTGCCAACTACATCGCTGGCCACAACAGGTATGCCGTTCGCCATTGCTTCAAGCACAGCCAAAGGCATTCCCTCCCAGCGGGAGGTCGAAAGGTAGCAGCTAGCGGTTCTCAGGAAATCGCCAGGGTTCGGGACAGCTCCATAGAAGGTAACATGAGCACCCAGACCCCGCCGCTCCACGTCGGCCTTTGGCTGGGCCTCCCCCGGCCCCGTGCCAAGAAGAATGAACTGGAAGTCCTGAAGTCTCCCGCTTTCCTTCAAGCACTCGATTATGGGGATCAGGAGTTCAGCGTTCTTCTGATAGTTGAACCGGGTCATGGAGAGTACTGTGAACCTCCCGTTATTGCGACCGTTCGCGGCGGCTTGGGCCGGTATCACTACGCCATTCTGAATGACAGTCAACTTCCCGGGTCTGCACAAGCGCAGAGATCTCATCAGCTCGCCTTCGCTCCGGGACACAGCGATGAGCTTGCAGGTAACTGCCGAAAGGCACCGCTCCAGCATCAAGTATAGGCTTCTTTGCCAACCAGGATATTCGCCCACGTGCATGCCGTGGGACGTGTGAACGCACGGCCGTCTTGTGAGCAAGTGCAGA
>Ga0315284_10004417_pt1 | contig 19954 bp, 38 predicted proteins | sample YL17G09_16_MG_FD_203696 | JGI IMG/M metagenome (GOLD analysis project Ga0315284, IMG submission 203696) | Sediment microbial communities from Yellowstone Lake, YNP, Wyoming, USA - YL17G09_16 | ecosystem: Environmental > Aquatic > Freshwater > Lake > Sediment | place: USA: Wyoming | collected...
CACATCCCAACCAGTATCCGTATCGTGGGCGCGAGTTGGCAAAAACTCTTTGTTGTCTTTTAAATCTTCACGCAATGCAAATTTATAAATAGGATTACTCATTTTATTTCTCATACCAATGTGTTATGTGATGAATGGGACAATTAGGATCTTTAATAAGATTACAACTAAAAGAATTGTTTTTATGTTGTGTTAAATGCTTGCCAGTATTTGAGTCCCATATCGGATAAAGAACCATTACTTTATATTGACAAGAACAATGCAAAGTATCATCCACTTGCACCGCTCTACCATTAACAAAAATAGTATTTTCATATTGTATAGACATTAATATTTAACCTTTGAATTTTCTAAAAAATATATTCTATTACGCAAGCTGCGTAGTTGAATATCATACTCTTCTTTATCTCTATCTCTAACTTGTTGCATCTGTTTAGTTAAATATTGAATATCTGATTTAGCGTCAGCAATATCATTATTATGCTCTTGCTCTACATAATAATCAAAATCTTTATTATTAATTTCTACAATTTCCATATGACGTAATTTAATTGGAATAATTTGTCCTATCTTTTCAGACATTTTAATAGTCATTACGCTATCGCCATCATATTTTGCACAATAATAACAAAATCCACGATAATCTTGATCGATTGTGCCGTATAAAGCGTGTAATTTCTTCTTTGTAAAAGAAGAACTTCTTGATTTTAATTCTAACCACCACCCAGTCGGAGCGATACAGCGAAATCCAAGTGGTATTTTTAGATATTGTCCGGGGTGCACTATTAAATCTTTATGGTCTTCGAATGCACAAGAAACATCCCACCCGGCACTGCCGGCTGTAACTCTTATTGGTAAAACTTCTTTGTTATCCTTTAAATCTTCACGTAATGCAAATAAAAAGGTTGGAACAGACTCTTTATGCGTGTGGTCATAAAATGCACTCGCAATTTGTTTACTATAATCTACTTGCATTAATTGTTTCTTTCTTCTTGGCTTAATAGCTATACTAACTTTGTATTATGTTATGGCTCAATTATTTAAATCGGCTGTTATTTTTGTAAATGCAGATCTTACGGATAATGTAAAGGCTGTCATTCAAAGGCAACTATATATCAATGATACTATCACTGGAACTGAATTTGATTTGAGACTTGTAGCCGATCCAAATTATGTTGATGTGGTGCATGCTGATAGGTTACGTGTATTAGTAATACGCCCATTTACAGAATTAACCAATCGCGATAAAGCAGATATAGTCTTATTTTGTAAAGCGGGTCTTGCAAGCGTCGAATCAAGCAAGGTAGGTCCGCCAGGTCAAACATATCAAATTGATCGGATGTATTGGAGCCAATTCTTTTTTACTTCTTAATTCCATACAATACTATCATCGCCTCTAATTCTCATTTCTGCGTCCGTTGCAGATATATCAGCCAACACTTCTTCTGTGGTAATTTCTCTATTTTCCATTTCAGCAATCAGTTCTAAATCAAAATATTTAATAATTTCTGATACATATTGTAAGGTATCTTTCGCTTCTTGAATATTAATAAATTCATTTTGAGAATGATTATTATGATAGCCGCAAGTCATATTAACTGCATTTTTAATTTTACCAGATGATTTTAAAGATAATACATCTGTCATTAATCCATTAACTGGTTGTCTGGGCAATGCAATATCTTCTGCAATTTTTAATAATAATGTTGCCATCTCTGGACTACATAGTCTAGTGCCACCGATATTTGTTACCAATTGCCTATTAACATTTCCGCGATCAACTTGCATACAAAGATCGAAATTTTTCAATTCTGAAAAGTCTGCATGGTCTGCCGATTGGTTGCCAACCTCTTCATCAGTAGTGAAAAGAAGTCCCATATCATATCCGGCATTTAAGGCTACCCAAGTATTAATTGCAACCCCCAACCGATCGTCACCCCCTACCTGCACCTGACAGTCTTTATCTTGAATGATACGTATATTTTCGCCAAATCGATTCACTTCTTTAATAACGGGTATTACTTTTCGTTGTTTGCTTCGAGAGCCGTGATCTCGAACTACATCGGTATGAGCAACTAAACAAACTCTTGGCTGTTTTCCTCTAATGGCTAAAATATTATGAACTTCTTGATATCTTCCACCCCTATATGAAGAATAGTCATCTTCTTGAATGGTGAAATTGGCTTCTATGAGTTTTTCTTTTAGAAAAGCTCGCAAATCCCATTCATCTAATTCGCAACATTGTATAATAAAGTTTTCAAATGACTGTGATTCTAGCATAATATTACCTCTGGCATTCAATATAAGTATTGGTTTTATTTTGTCAAGAGCTATACTATATTTTGGTATATCATTATGAATTTGTTAGCCAAGACCGCTGAATTTGAAAGACTTTGTTATCAATTAGTCAAACGAGCCCAAAGTAGGGAGTGGAAGATTGACCCTGATACTGGTAAAATGGTAGATACTACTTCAATTCCAGACGCCTCATTATCGGCGCCAACTCCGCGTTATTCTGTGCCTGCCGCCAAACAAAAGGCACCTACAATGACGACTGATCCTAATCAAAGCAAAATGGTGAGTGAACCCAATATGTCTAACCCTCCAGCAAAATCCACCCCATTGCAACCAGGCGCCCATCCTGGAGCCCCCGCAGCTCATCCTGCCCCTGCCCGCTCTGCCCCAGCAGCTTCAGCAAAGCCAACCAAAGCTCCGGCAGCTTTTCTTACGCAATATATGAAAGAACAAAAAGAAAAAGAAGCCCCCACGGCTCTTGAAAGAGCTAATACTCCCTCAACCTTTGATGCTGATGCAGCAGCAGCCCGCCAAGTTGCCCGCGCCAAAAATCCAGCTAATCGATAATTTTTAAACTATCTTGATATATTCGGATGTATGGAACGATATGCATCTGTTAGTCAGTGTATAGATGATTGGGAGTTTTGTCCCCTATGTCATAAAAGAAACAATATTGATATAGGTTTTTATAATGACCCAGCAATACTGTCAGTAAAAACTACTCTTAATAATACGTCGCTTCAGTGTATTGATATCGAGGATAAATTAATATTAATGATTAATTTGCGAGATAATAATTTTACCGTAGATCATCAATCCTTTCAATCCTTTATGCGTATCGGTTGTAAAAATTTTCATTGGACTATAACCTTTGGTCTTCTCGCGGCGGCAGACAATCCCATACGCCCCTGGCTTGATAAAGTGTCATTTTTTATTTGTGATAAAAAATTGCAATATAATATTACATCTAATTATTTAACTAATATTACAAATATTAGTGTAGGTAATCGCGCAACTACTTTGCAAGATTTTAGTTTAAATGCTATTCGTTTTAATAAGTTTGAGAAAAAATCATTAATTAAAAATATAAAAGCTTTATGTTTATTAATTTAATTCTACTTGGCAATTAATATTACAATCCCATTTATTACAAAAATCGCGAATATCTTGACAACTGATTTCCCAACCATTACTTAATGTGCTATTCATAATGGATTTATTATTACCAGTATAATGCTGTAAACCAAGCGCATGCCCTATTTCGTGCAGAGAAACCGCAGTAAAGCCAGCTAAAGAGAGTCCGGGAGCTATTTCAATAAAAGCTCCCCGCTGCCAAGTAGTATAGCCTGCATATTTTGAATTAGCCGGCGCTTTATTAAAGACAAAATATGTATTTTCAATATGTGCATCTGTTTTTAAAATATCAGTTGGAACAAATCGGAGTATAAATTGCACCTTACCTTCTGTTTTAATAGACCATTGATTAAATGTATTGGCTAGCGCATATTTCTGATTTTCTGAAAAAGTATTATCAGCAAATACTTTAATTATAGTTGTTTTATAACAATCTAGATCATTAATATCATTAGTATTAGGGCACTTTTCATTACCTAATTGCATTGCGCAAGAGTTGCACGCTATAAATATACATATTATTAATAAATATAAAAATTTCATCTCTAATTTATGCCCCGATATCCTCATAATTTGGAATTATATTATGCTCTGGCAAAAATACTTAACACAAGCTCTCGCCCTCCAAAATCGCGCTAAATTATTAGAAGGCGCAATAAAATTTAATCAAATTTTTGAACAACATTTATTGCCTTCACAATTATTACATAAGCTCGATGTAGCAAATCAGGCCAAAGTCCTATATATGAAGGCACATCGGCTTTGCGTTCTTCTTGAAGAAACTAAAGACGAAGACGCTATGGTTGATATTATGCATACAAAATTCAGTATAGAAAATGCCATTAATCGTATAAAGGGTATGATTAAAATTCTCGACTCTAAAGCCCGTGCACACGGCGCCGGGAGCTCATTCGAATCCGAGCCCAATTTTGCTCTTGAAACCTTAAAGAGACAACCTCCTCTATCTAAAGGTTTATCATTTGATCAAGATTCGAATGCGATAGATGATGCCGGCACAGATAAGTTAAAACTTGAAATTACGCAATATTTAAAAGATTTATCTAATATTACGAGTTATATGGAAAAGCCAATGCTATTGCAAATCAAAAAAGAACTACATCGCCTCGTTAATTATTAAATTCGCTTGACAAATATAAGTTAATACTTATATTGTCTATATGCAAAACCGAAGAGTTTTGAATAAAGTAGATAAGCTTCTTGTTGAATATCTTGATAAGCGATTTGAATACTATCGTCAAAAATTAGTTACTAACCGTTCATTAAATGATATAATTCGAGAAAGCGTATCGTATAATGATTTACCTATACTTCGTCATTTGATTATTGAAGAATTCTCACAATATCAAACACATTTATTTAAATATTTAATCATTCAATGAATTTAATTCTCTGCCTTTTTTTGCATTTTAGTAATGCAGTTGTATACCCACCAATCTTATAAGCATAAGGAAATTAAGGCTTTTCTTACTGTATGCCCTATTTGCGGCTCATCGGATGAGATAGCTATTTGGTCCAGTATGTCTGGCGGAACCGCGCGAAATGGCAAAGAGGGCATCACTTGTAACAGTTGTCAATTAGACCTATCTTTTAATTTTTTAATGGATATAGATAATGAAATTATTGATGCTTATTCATTAGATTATTTTAAAGTGGGTAGTTTGGAATTTAGAAGCGCTAATGCTCAATTAGTGTTATATTTGAATAATACTTATATTAAAGATATAGACAATAATATTATTGATCTTGATAAATACAAAAGCCTAATGATGATTGGATAGCGTATGATTAAAAAATTATATAAACAAGCTTATAATTTCGAGCGCCAGACACTTCAATTAGATGTTTGCAATGATGAGATGTCTGTGATAGATTTAGACAAATTATCAGAAAGATTAGCGACAGATGAAGATGATATAGAAATTTTATTAAAACCCAATGAACGGCAATTATCTCATCTTGTAGATGAAAAACATAATTGGGTTGCAGACATTGATCCTTTATTATTTCTTGATATGACTACATTTGGTTTAAAACATATACAAGAAATATTAGATGCAGCACAACCTCTGAACGTTTATAAATCTGATAAAGCTCAAGATAATATGGTAGTCCATCCTTCACTCTCTATAGATAAAGAGACGGGACAAATAGAAGGTCACGAAGGTCGTCATCGCGCCGCTGCCGTTCATCTTGCCGGTGGCAAGTATTATCGCATAGGTCTTAAATTAAGAACGGAGAGTCGAAGTCACGGCATCAGCGCAATGCCGTGGATTTGGATTGGACAATTTAATGGAAAGCGTTTTGATATTAAAAGTTTAATAGCTAAAAATAAAATCAAAATCATAGATACTACGGTTCAAAAGGATTATTGGCGATGAGTAAATTAATTAAATTAGCGCGAAAGTTTCAACTTAAATTGGCTCAATCATCAGAAGGTGATTTTTTCAAGAACTTATTAAATTTCGACTCCTTCGACTCGCCTGAAACGCCTGAACAAAAACGTCTTAAAGAAGAAAGACAAATAGAAAGACAAAGAAAACGAGACGAAGAGGATCGTCTTCCAGCAACACAAGAATCAAAAAATGAAATAAATTACAATATCGAGCGGACGATATCTGATCCTAATACTCCGGCTTTTGAGCATGATATGATGAAAGCAATGAAAAGTTGGATAGAGAAAACGCCCAATTATACTCCATTTGATTTACATAATGCCATGGAACAGTGGCAACAACAAAATAAATCTAAATATGATCACAGAACAGAATTTCAAAAAAGTAAAAATTTAGATGAGAATAGCGATCCATTACCAAGCAACCAAGAGCAAGAATTTGCCAAACAAGATAAAGACATTCAACAATTTATGGATAAAGAACAAGCAGATAAAGCCATTCAACAAAAAAGCATTCAAGGCAAAGCTCCATTTAATATCCAAGATGCCGGAGCAATTATTAATGCTCATTTAAATGAAATCAAACCTTATGTGCAAAAAGCTTTGAAACGAAAACTTATTGGTGATCAAAAGATTATGTTTATATTTTATCCTAATGGTAATGTAGGCGTAGTCGGTCAAGATATCGCGATGGTTAATGCAATTCGCCGTGGGTTTGTGACACCATTGCAATTAGCTGCGCGCGGTTATCTTACTAATTATAAAAAATATTTTATTGATCAAGTAAAATATGAAATATCATTATGACGCTTGACACGAGATAATTGCATCATTATCATTGATGTAATGATGAAAATAATATATACATTATGTTGTTATTTATTTGGTCACAAGTTTCGTAAAACTAGTAAACCTTGCGTCGGATTTCGTTGCCGCCGTTGTAATTACTTTGAATCTTGGGGCACATATAAAATATTAATTGAATCTCCTTTTGCGGGAGATATTGAAAGAAATATTAAATATGCTCGCCGCGCTATGAGACACTCTTTTCAAAGGGGGGAGGTCCCTTGGTGCTCTCACCTTATTTATACACAAGATGGTATTCTTGATGATTCTATACCCGAAGAACGTATGCAGGGTATCGAGGCAGGATTAATATGGGGCGAGGGTGCAGATTTTACAGTAGTTTATATAGATTATGGTATTAGCAAAGGTATGCAATACGGCATCGATCGCGCTCATAAAGAGAAGCGTCTCGTGATATATAGAGAGATAGGTAAAAATGAAGACATATAATGTTGGTAATTATGGAGTATAAAATGAAAAATGGAAGAATAATGATGGAAGCGGTATTTTCAATGTTTACAAAAATGCTAACAGCATTAACAACCTTGGGATGTTTAATATTGACCGGTTGGTCGCTATTTACTAATCACTCGCCTCTTCTTACATTTGCAATGTTGATATTAGCCGGAGTGTCAGGCTTCTTTACATATGTTGATATTAAAAATACTTTTACTGGCACATAATTATGCAACATAAATGTAGTAATTGTAAAAAAATCTTATCAGATCAATGGGAGAAGCCGTGCCCCAAGGGCTGTCCGTACAAAGGCATCTACTACGCATCTGAGATGCACTACTTGATGGGTGACTGGTGATGACTGAAGAAGAGAAGCCTGAAGAGCCCCGCATCAAGGGCAAGGCACGGGTAGTTGACGGCTACATGAAGATGCCACTCGACCTGAACCGCATCAACATGGGCACATGGTCCATGCAGGAGAGCTACGAGCGACGTGAGCGTGGGCTCGCCGGCTACAAGCTCGATCACCAGAAGAGGAGCCGCATCAGCGCACAACAGTGCAAGGTTTGCTACTACCTCCGTGGCCCAGTGCTGGCAGGCCAATCCTTCTCTTCGCATCCGTGTAAGAACACGGACTGCGACGAGGAGACCAAGAACAGCAACACGGATGTGCCGGACTTCTGCACGGACTGCGCAGAGAAGTACGGCATCTGTCGTCGTTGCGGTGGTGACCAGGAGGGCAAGGAGCGGAAGTCGCTCAAGGCTCCGAAGAGGCAGCCGGACCCACCCACGTTCGAGGAGATGCGCTTGCGCCATGTTTACTCAAACATCCAGGCGCTACGCAAACAGAAGCTACCGCCTGAGGAGTTTCAACGGCAGCTCGATGCGCTACTCAAGAAGCACGGCGTAGACGCATGATGTTCCAGCTACTTGAGTTCTTCGCGAAGTATCCCATCAGGTCGCCCAATTAGATAGGTATAAACCTATAGCAATTTTCACACCCCCTGTGTGGTATTAAAGGAAGTATTTTATGAAAAAATTAATTATATTATTGGTTATATTAAGCGGATGTTTCTCGAATATAGAAGCAACATATCCTCGCGGAGCACGTCTCTGCAATAAAAATATGGATTGTTTTGAAGGACAATATTGTGGATTTATGGCAGGCTATACCGCTGCCATCTGCCTCGGGGCTCAAATTAATGATAGATCTAATCTATATAAAAAATAATTTATTAAATAATAAAAACTAACTATGAAGCAAGCTTTTAAATGGACTTCTCAAATAATTGTAGATAAAACAAAGAAATCAACAGATTGCACGTGTACGGAACAAACAATATGTGATTCTATAGATCATATACTTTGGTCTCATTCGGAACTGGCGGCGCTTAATAAAGCGCGTATTGAAAAACGTACACGAGAATTAATGCAAGATTGGCAAAGAGCTTTCTTCAATCACTAACTAAATTTTTCAAATTACTTATGTCAACATAGATATAGGATTATATATGCTAATTAAAGTCGTACAACGTTTCCCCAGCCCCATATTTGGTTTTTCTGCTCAAGAAGCAGAGTGCACTACATTGGATGATGTTGAATCAATTCCTTTTGTCCAGCGTTGGATTAATGATAAAAACTTTTGGCGTTTATGTAAATCGACGCACAAAGGCGCCACACATCATTTAGTTTGTGAAACTAATAAAGGAGCGGGGTTTTATGTAATTGCATATCTTTATGGAGATATTGAGCAACTTAATTTGCCCGAATGGAAACAATGATAATCGACCCAACCGTGCTGCAGTTCCGAAAAAATTCTTGGCATTGTAAAATAGATAATAAAAATTACATTTATACTACTCAAGCAGATTATTACTTTGCTGATGCAAAGGCAATTGTTTGTAGAGATGCTTGGGCTACGTTATACGAATGTAATTCAGATTGGGCAAGAAGTAGCAATTGTCAGGAACATATCATATCGCAATATTTACCACTCGATGAAGCTAACCCTACCAAGGGCATTAGAAAATTTCTACAACTAATAATGTTACAATGAGAATAGTCTGCTGGTGCGGCTCTAGTGAAGTTGAACACCCGATTGGAAGCGCTCACCATTTTGACAATACAGAAACGACTTGGCAAGCTTATTGTGAAATGTATAGGGTTGCTAAAAAAGATTATGATAATCAATATTCTTTTTGGAATGCTTTAAAGGAATGGTGGAGAATATAATCTTTCGCATATATCAAATATCGATATAACGATCTTGATTAAATTATCTCAATATCATATATTGTCTGAGAGTCGCCACTATTACAGTTTTGCGAGGAACAATGATTATAGATTATGAGCGCCGATATCCCAATATGAATGCTTTTTTCCAAGTAAATGGAACTACTTGCCCATTATGTAATGCATCTTGGGTGCAGAATTCTACTCAGTTTCGGGTGAGTTGTCCCACTTGCTCATTAGATGTTGCTTTATTTACAGACCGTCACGGATTATGGACCATTGATTATATTAATTATTTAGGATATAAATTTCATCATTATTTATCAACCCCAACAAACTCTATGCGTATATCTTATAAAGCTCACAGTTCAACAGGGCTCTTTACCGATTTCCAAGTAGATAATGGATTATTATCTCTTACAGAAATACGCCAATACGCCGGCGCCACCAGAATGACGAATTACACAACTTAGCAGAACAAGCGTCCATATGATATTAGAATATAATAGATATTATCCCAATTTTACAGCCTTTCGCGATCTACAAGGCTCCAATTGTTTTCTGTGTAAAGAGCCATACATTATTAATACCCGGCAGGCAAGACTCCCTACGCTAAAATGCGACGCCTGCGATTGGTCTTTAACTTTTTATATTGATGCAAACAATTGCATACGCCCTTATGTATGGACATATAAATCCTTTGCATTTTGCCTTTATGCCCCTCCCAGGGGTTTTCCAAAATTATGGCTTGGAAATTCTACTTATTGGATACCATTAAGAGAAACTAGAATAGAGAATTTTTCATTGCGCGCTTGTTTGGATACCATTAAAAGCGGGGAGGCAAATCGGGCTCGCTTTAAAATACGGAAAATATAAATGGACTCCCAGCAAATTAAATTCCGCTCATATGAAGATCGCGCCATCGTTCGCGGAACCTTACCCTTCGATGGCACAGAGCGGTTGAAAAGGGCAATGTATTTCAGAATACGACAACTTCACGAGAGCCAAAATATGCCAGGAATTCGCGAACTCTTATTAAGACTGATAACCGTCACCAGTTACAACACATATTTGCAGGAAGTGCTTCAACGAGACTTTCCTCAATATTTGCTACTTTTCAATCAAATTTTATTATTAAGTTAGATATGTTATTAGATTTCTGCAATGCTGTAAGCTATGAGCAAGTTAATAAGATAAATATATGTTCTATATGCGAGCAACCATTAGCTCTTGAAACAATAAATTCATTTAACCTCAAATCGATTAGATGTCTTAATTGTAAATGGCACTTGGGTTTTTGGAACATAGGGAAACCTAATGAGTTGATTATGGATTATCTCTCATATGGGGATTATATGTTTCATTTAAATCATCTTAAGAAGTTATCCAATCTGGAAGAATTGGGCATATATTATCCTAACTCCAATATTTGGATACCCTTGAAGCAAGGTTTCACAATTACCTTGCAAGAGGCGTATAAAATATTAAACTCTACTAAAATAGAGATGATGATGATGTTACAGTGATATTAGATTTCAATGCCGTTTATAGGATGGAGGATTGGATAACAGAATGCTCTACTTGCCCCCTATGCAACAAGGCTTGCGATCTTAATGTCTTGCAATATCAAGATTATATACGCTGCATCCATTGCAAATGGACCTTGTCAACTTGGAAACGAGATCGTATTAAAGGGTATATTACATATTTAGAATATAATGATTATGAGTTGATCTGCAATCCGGCCAGAAATATATTGGGGGTTATGATGACAAATTCCAATGCCATTGGTTATGGGCAATGGGTAGATGCCCATAAGTCTATGACCATTCCCTTGGATAAAGCCTTGTTAATGATGCAAAATAATATTCCCCTTAAACTATTACTATTACAATGAAAATTACCAATTTAAGATTTCGAACCGCTAAACCCAGCACTTATATCAAATACATAGATTGGTGGCATTTGGATGTAGATGGCAAGCCTATGGTTTATCAAGCCATCAAATATGAGGGAGGTTATGTGCGCTCCTTTTTTGGAACCTTCTTCGCGAAGCGCATGCCTTCTGCTAATCCCCCTCCCGCCCCTGTCCCGATTGAATATGTAGAGGTTCCTTATTACCTACCCTTGAATGCTCAAGATCCTCAACATTCCATTGAGCGATTATATAAGTTAGCGATGTTGCAATGACGAAAATGATGTCTTTGAAATGTAAATTCTATTGCAATCAACTGCGGGCTATTACGTATTTCGGTTCCAGCGATCGTGCGGTGTATAGTTGGCTGGCAACTATAGTTGAAAAATGCCCCGAATTCATACCGGAGTTGCAACATTTGGTCAAAACAGACTTCCCTCAATATGAGCTTAAATTTCAAAAGATATTGTTATTACAATGAGTTACTTTACCTTGAAGATGAATGATGATTATATGCCTCACAGCAGCTTTGATGCCGAAATCAAACAATTTTTATATCAAGCATCTCAAGATCCCCACGACGCCCTATCCGTTGTGGAGCGAGAAATTTCTCTTTATCCCCAATATCAACTCTTCTGGAAGCAACTCTTGCTGTTATCTTAATCCCACCACGCACACCCGTTAGGCGAAAACTCAAAACATCCAAATCCTGCAATCTTCCCGATGGCATCGCCGCCGCGATTGGATTGTTTCTATCAATGGAACGAGCGCCTATTGGGTGTGCTATGCCGATCCAAAAGGAGAATGGCAAACTCAATTGACCTCTTCTAAAGGCGCTTATACCGTTCCGGGCAAGCTGCTCTTAACTTCCAAGAATGCGACTCAAATGTATAAAAAATTCCAACAACTCCTATTGCTCCAATGAGTTGTTTATATAGGCAGTGTGTAGCCTATCGACAACTCATTATGACGCATTATTGCCATATAATGATGACTCGGCATTTGGAAGCCCTGGCAACCCCTCCTCGTCAGCTCTCAATGTGCCTGCACCTCATTGAGCATCACCAGCACCTGCTCCCCGACCTGACCATATTAATTCGCCAGGACCCCCAATTTGCTCCAATAAAAACCTCTTATAATAAGATGCTCCTGCTCGGATAAGTGCATTGCAGTTGAGAGTCCTGACAACGCTAATCGGGAAATCGTCTTTCCCCGGTAATAAATAAGTATGAGAACAATTATCTAATAAATAAGTATCTATATAAGATGAATATACTACACCAAGCTGCCATTTTTCTCAGTGCAGCAGATAGTTTGTTGGATACAACGGAACAAGAAGTGAAAGACTTTCTCGCAAGCTTCTTGAGAGAGTTTCCAGATGTATTGGTAGTCTCGACTAAGGAATTGGTCACAAGATGTTATGACCAATGGGCAATAAATTTACCCAGTCCGCAGATGTTTGATATAATGGGTAGGGTAAAGAAACGACAATCTATACAAGAGGCGTTGTTACAATATATGATAGGAAATCCGGCTTTTACATATAGGCAAGGTGCCAAAGGTGGTTGGCGTATTAATAGGAAGGTGTTCTTTCAAGCACAAGCGGATATTATTACAGTATGAAGTTATTTATAATATGTATCATCATAGGTTATGGTGCGGTAATGGGAAAGTTGTTTGATCATTATTGGTTTAAGGAATAAAATGAGCATTATAGGTTGTATGGCAGTATTAGTTGGTATAATAGGATTGCCCGCATTGTTGATGTGGTTGAATACAAAGGATAGATAAAATGGACCCGCAAGAGTTAGAGGAATTAACCCCAGAAGAGTTAGAGGAATTGCAAGAAGTCATAGAACAAAATGAGTCTTGGCGACCTGATTTATTGGGAGAATATCGAAGTGGGACGATGCAGAAGGAATTCCGTTCCGGTTCCGGGATAATAAAAAGGAATGGGGAGTCTTTATAAAGAAAGATAAAGAAAGATAAAGATGCAAGAAACATTACAAATATTAGATCAATATTAGAAGATTGTGCAAGAGAAGTTAATCGAATGCCGGGAACTCAAGATATGGTATTAGCCAGTAAGGCAAAAGAGTTGTATAGTGCCGTGATGAAGGCTTATAGAGTGTGTGGGGAGATGAGAAGGTTGTGGCAAAACATCTCCGCCTACTAGTGATGAGGATGAGGTGCTGGATATAGCTGTGGATGCGGGCTGGTTAGTGGATGGGCATAATGAGGATGAGGGAGACTTCTGTGCGGAGTGCCAACAGCGCAAAGATCGGGAGTGAAGAGATGAGAGAATTAATAGTAGAGAATCAATCGAGGAAGAATGAGTATAGTTAGGACTAAACAAGCTTATGTGATGGATTATTTGATGATGCATTCTTGCGCGGATTGTGGAGAGTCGGACCCTATAGTATTAGAGTTTGACCATCAGAGAGATAAGCAATATAATATAGCCAAGCTTATAACTAACAACTGTTCATTAAAACGGTTGGTATTAGAGATAGATAAGTGCCAAGTTAGGTGCGCTAACTGTCATAGAAGGAAGACGGCTGGGACGCACGGTAGTTATAGGTTGGAGACTTTAGAAGAGTTACAGAGTAGGATTGTACCACAGAAACCCAAGAAGTTAAATAAAGAATTGGCAGATAAGATGCGAGTTAGGTATGCGGCATCTGATGGATATAATAAGTTAGCTAAAGAGTATTATGGGGTATGTAAGAGTACGGTGAGAGCTATAATAGCTGGGGATTATTATAAGTAGGATTTTGGGACCAATCTGATAGTCGGGGAGGCGGGGCGGGGGCTGCGCCCCTCACCCCCCCCAGCCGGGGTGCCCTATGTTGCCATACACTACGTTATGAATCATTCCGCTATTACATAATACAGTAACAATGTAATGACTATACGTTACCATATATATATGGCGAAACCCTCGCGCCCCGTCCTCCCCCCAAGTGGTTCAACCACTAGACCATCACACCACTAGACCATCCTACCATCCGACCAACTGATAACGCACCACGTCAAGTGCTACGGTAGCGCTCTATCTTTCTCGACTAATTCCCCCTCCCCCCATTGCCATTGCCCTATTGCGACCTATCTTATCAATGTAACGAGACGGCGCGGCGGAGAGAGGGACCGATTCGGATTGCCGATAGGTCCGGTGACTCTAATGCGGAACGCTCTTTGCTCTCTGACAATTGAATAGTCGATACCAGGTATTCCGCTAATCCGGATTTCCGCCCCTGCTCTCAAAACGCTTTGCGGCGTCCATGAACAGGAGTAACCGCAAGCCTGCGCACGCTGTCTAATGACACGCGAACGTCTCTAATCGGACGAATAAGCCGCAAGCCCCCGAGTTATTCCGACTCTATCACCGCATCGCGCTATGTTAGCGGGTCAATGGGCACAAGGTCCGAATAAGGATCCGGGGATTAGTGAGTCATTGCGTAGCATCGCGGAAGTCAATCGCTGATTGACCATGCGATCCACAATGTCTCGACGTGGTGAAACGTTAGGTTTAGTACGGTATCGTTCATAGCTAGGGTAAACAATGCGCCGCATAGGGTCACTTTGATCAACTGTAGGCGTAAGGAGGCTAGCTACTCCCTTTCCGAAAGACTCACGTGATTTGTGGTCTGTCGTTCCTATTCCGGGTTTCCGGGGGATTACATTGTGCATGAAGCGGCGACTAGGCTGGAGCCTAGCGCTAGAAGCACCCTGTAGAATAACGCTTGAAGCGGGCTATCGCATGGTTGCGAAGCTAAGAAAGCGCGGTCATAGTCCAGCCATAATGGCATTAGCAAGGCTTGTAACCTTGGGATCGATCTAGACGGACGAATTAGTAGTTAGTCGTAAGCTCCATCGTGACCTATAAGGCGACGATTGATTGCAGCTTATCGACGAACGTTCGTATGCAAGTCTCTAACGTGTGATTGGAAAGACGACAAGATTTTAGATAGTAGGGGATTTCTTTTTTCCCCCGCAAGGCTAGCGTTATCATAGACTCGGCAAGGTGCATGGGGGCGTCGCCCCCTAGATAATCGAGCCGTTATGGTAGCGTTAGCCGGGCGCACGAAAGAAGAAATCAGCTAGAAAGAGTGGCGCAGTGTCACTAGCTGATTATGATAGGGGTGTGAGAGACGACGGGGCGCGGCGATGTTCGCCGCGCTCCAACATAGGCAAGGGGGCGCATAGCGTCCCCTAACGAAAGAGATAAAGACAATGGCTCGTCAGATTGTTGTGGGCGTGGTTTTCAATGCGGACGGTTCCATGGACAGCGCGGCGACGACGCTCGCGTTCAACACTTCGCGGGATACCCTCGCGGCTCAGCTTCAGACCGATTTCGATTCGGTTGCCGTCGAGGTGACGACGTTCCTCCTCGCCAACCCGGCGCTCAAAACCATTCCCACGTCGAGTCTCGTCCGCGCGATCTGGGATGCGAGGATCGAGGCTGGCGAGTACGCCGGAAAGACGCGCGAAGAGAAAGACGCGTCCTTCGCGCGTCTCGACGAAGTGGTTCCGGATTACGTCAAGGCGAACGGCGATCAGTTCTGGATGGGGCGTAAGACGGGGATCGCCATTCGCGAAGTCGTCGGAGAGACCGTCAAGGATAAGGACGGTGCCGACGTGTACGACGCGCAGGGGAACACGGTTCAGGCGTACCGGCATTCCGCCGAGGAGTGGACCAAGATCACCACTCCTTCTCCCGCCGCGCTCGCGAAGGCGGCCGCGAAGGCGGCAGAGGAGACTGCAAAGGCGGCAAAGGCGGCGAAGTAATCAAATCCCCGCAAGGGGGAATCGGTTTCGGGAATACCCGGCTCTCAAATCGAGGGTCGGGTATTCTTGCGTCGGGATACGTGTTTCTGGTAGAATCCAGCGGTTAGCGGAGGCGTAATTTGCCCGCGAAACTAATTGCCGGATTCTATTAGGCGCTCGTGCCTTCATCCAAGGGGGATTAGGTAATGGTTTACCTGTTCGTCTTCTACTTTTATCCGTGCGCCGGCATAGCTGCGCGTACCGTGCTCGTCGGTGGAAAGACTATCGAGGAGGCATACGCTTTTCTCGACGACCGTGGAACATATCGCGAGGGGGATTCCGCCACGGGTAATGACGTTTACACGTCACGGCACGTCGGCTTGACGAATTTGCCCGGAATCCAATTCGATTCTCTCACGCAGTAAAACCCAAGGGGAGCTCCCCTAAAGCTACGGAGTAATCCGCATGCGTCATTACGCCTTTTGGTTCGCGCTCGTAATCTCGGGGATGATTTCTTTCCTCGGCTGCGCGCAACGTCTCGGTCTGTAATCTTTGTTAGTCCGGGTTAGCATTTACCTGCGCCCGGATTTATGCGCCCTGAAAGGGACGATCCATTTGATTTGAGTTTCAGAATATACCGGCTCGGAGGTAATCCTCTGCCCTGCGCCGGTATACTCGGGTACGCAATTCCTAAAAGGAGTGTGCCGGAATGAAGCAAGCGGAAATCCAGGTTGGCGGAACCTATCTCACGCGCATTTGCGGGAGCCTTGCGCCCGTGGTGGTCGTGGAAAAGGTCGAGCCGTCGAGACAATACGATCGCCCCGGTACGCATACGCGCTACCGGATTCGTCGGGAGGATTCGAGCACGACTCTTTCCAAGCCGCGAACGGCGGCGGCTCTGCGCGTCGAGAACCGAAAGCGGTTCTAAGGTCCGGGGGATATACCTATTCGCGCCTACAATAAAAGTAGGTGGCATTCCACATTGCCGAGCGCCCGCATTCGCGGGGCTGATAGAGCGTAACGGCTCGGCATAAATGGCGAATAGGTATATACCCCTCCGGGTATACACAAGGTTATCCCCGCGTGTGTTTGCGTACGTGAATCTAACTCTCTCTATTAGCTGGCGCCACTTTCCATAGTCGGCAGTAGATAGAGAGAGTTAGGCATACGTGCATCTAATTCTATTCTCACCTTTTCATTGCCCCATCATGAGAGCAAGGAAAAACGCGAGCTGGCGCCGTCACGAACCCGATTGCCAATAAAGTACGGCGCACTTAGGTGCGCACGACTCTAAGGGAAAGGCGGGTAGTACAAGCAAAGGCTACGTGCTAGGAAAAGTTGAGAATAGAATTAGGCGCTCGTGCCTATATTCCTCCGATCGCGAGCCGCCGACGAAAAGGGAAATCGCATTCTTCGTGAGCGGATACCTGCGCGCCGTCAACGGCGTGAAGCCGACCACACGCGCCTTTCTCCGTCCAATTCATACGTGCATCTAACTCTATTCTTGGTGAATGCGCGGGTGTAGTCATATGATCTACGTCCCCATGACGCTATCAAGAATAGAGTTAGCTTTACGTCTGAACCTCAATACGGAGACGCCAAACAAATGAAGAACGTGTCAATGTCCATGGACGGAATGATGCTCGTGATCAAGGTCGATATGTCCCAGCGCTTTGGAAAGAGCGCCAGCGGAAAGACGACCATCATCGCTTCGACGGAAGGGAGTGTCACTCCTCCCGGCGTGGATGATCCCAACGTGAAGATCGGGATCAACGTCTACACGAAATGACCTGACACTTTGCTGTAAGCCGTTGATCTCCTTCTAACCTGAAAGGAAAAAGCGAATGGAAGAGAGTAAGACGCAGAGGGTCATTGGCAAGATCAATGCTCTGCGGAATATTTCCACGAGCACACACTCCAAGGCTGAAAAAGAAACGTGCATGACATTGGCTGCAAAGCTAATTGCCGAGCATCAGCTTTCGGAAGCGGAACTGGCGGTTACCGACGGGAATACCGGCGAACCCATTGACCTGGAGTCAGAGTCAATCATCTACGAGTCTGGGCGCGTGAATCAATGGAAGTCCGATTTGGCTTGCGGCATCGCAGAGCTCAATGGGCTTTTCATCATGAACGCCAAGGTTCGCAATAGCGAAACCCATCGCAAGGGTAATCGCTATCGCGTAATCGGTCGCCGCTCCGACGTGGAACTAGCTCTCTACATGATGAGCTATCTCGTGAAGCTGATCGACGAATTGAGTTACGACTATGTTCCGGGCGGCTCCTCTAAGAAGAGGGGTATTTGCCCCGAGCGGCAGTCGTGGTCACTCGGATGCGTTCGCGGCTATCTGGCAAAGATGCAAGCCGAAAGGGATGCTGTCAATCGAGCGGCAACTTCCACGGCTCTCGTCTTTATCGGTAACAAGGTCGCAGAGGCAAAGAGCGCCTACATGACGCGCGCCGGTATCACAAGGATGGGGACAAGCTCCTATCGCCCTCAAGGTCAAACCAATACGGAGACTTTCAATTCCGGTTATCGAAAGGGACAGACCCTTTCGGTCTCGCAGGGATTGGGCGGAACCTCACAAGCAAACAAGTTGTTCGACAAGTAAGCGGGCTCGACGACACTCCTGGGTAAGAGTATAAACTGCCCGCTACGTGAATCTAATTCAGCTGCTACCCGATGATTGGCTTGGTGCACACAAGCTAATTGTTACCTTTGGGTAATAACGAAAGTGGAGAGCCAAACGCATCCCAGCGGAATAACTCAAAGAAGCAATCGTTATTTGTTAGCAGTTGAATTAGACGCATGTTTCTGAGTCTCTAATAAAGGAGTGTCAATGACGATTCGCAAGCTCACCGACGCGCAGGTGAAGACGATGATTCACATTCTGGCTTATAGCCCGAATGCACCGACGAACCTGGAAAGGTTCCCGACACTGCGAATGATGCTGGAGAACGGCATCATCGAAAACCTTGGGGGAAAGCTCCACTTCAATACCCGTTGCCCGGAGAACGCATATCAGTATGTGGTTCCCCTGGATCTGGTTTGTGACGGCGAGAAGGCTCCCGGCTTCGACGAATTGGAAAAGGCTGGACTCCTGAAGTTCAATCCTTCATCCGATGCCGTGGAAGGGGATACCTTCTACTTCTACGACACTCTGGTCTTTGCTAACGGGTTGGCACAACTCGGCTGCATCGTGGATATCCAGAGAAGCGAAATCATCATCCCTCAGACAGCGGTGGATGATGTTGCCGATCAGGTAAAGGCGCTCGTGGATGCGTATGAGCAGAAATACTCTGCTCCGAATCCCGCCGCTAACTGAGAGAACTTCTGTAAGGGAAATGAGCAGCGGTATATGATAGTTGTCAGTAACTATTGACCTGCCGCACGGAGTAACAAATCACGGCGGAGACAATCCGTAAGGTGGCTGCAAATGTGTATAAGCATGCGGGTAATGCCCGCGCTGGTTCCTGGGCAAGAACAAAAAAACTGCCCACTGTCTACTTGATTGACAGGGAGCTACGAGTCAGGGAACCTTTCCCGCCGAAGAAACGAAAGCATAGTCTGCCCACTATTAGGGGTAACTCACTGATGGAACTAATTACTCCGTCTATGAGCATCAGGCGTGCCGGTAGGACTAATCGGTCAATCTCATAGTTCCCTGTCAGTTTAGAAGACTGAGAAAGGAGTTACTGCTATGAACATTCGAGTTAGGCGCTTGTGCCTGGAAAGGAATAAGATGAAAGCTCCTTGGGGCTGGACCGTGGTGGCTCAAGGTGGTGGTCGTGATAACCCCGCCGAAGACAATATCTATGTCTACAAGCGTGACTGTCCCGCAACCGGATTGGCGGCAGACTTGGCGCCATTCACTCACGCGACGAAGGCACTTGCGGTC